>Ga0209460_1000459_pt1 | contig 37592 bp, 29 predicted proteins | sample EBPBio132013_DNA_FD_185868 | JGI IMG/M metagenome (GOLD analysis project Ga0209460, IMG submission 185868) | Wastewater treatment Type I Accumulibacter community from EBPR Bioreactor in Madison, WI, USA - Reactor 2_5/13/2013_ DNA (SPAdes)... | ecosystem: Engineered > Bioreactor > EBPR >... | reverse complement strand
TTCCCAAGTCGATGATTTCCTTCCCGATCGCTGGCTAGCTCTCCAATCGCACTAGCTTCTGCCAGAGTCTTTCCGCTTTCACCTTCAAATCTTCCCGCACGCGCATGGTTTACTCAATCATGCGGTTCCTGTGACGGTTTCGAGATTTAGAAATTTTTTGCAACAGAGCCGGAAATTGTATATCGAATTCAACTTCAATCCCCCTCGCTATTACTGCGTTTCATTCTTGCCAGATCTGAGCCGAATAGCTTCAAGAGGGCTGGTATCATTACTAGAGTTAGAGCAGTTGAGCTGAGCATTCCCCCTAAAATGACGATTGCCAGAGGTTGCTCAAGCTCACGGCCAGCACCACCCATAACTGCTATCGGCAAAACTCCTAACGCAGCGGTCATGGCTGTCATCAAAACAGGACTGAGCCTATCTAGAGCGCTGTCTGTTATAACTTCATCAAATTCTTTTGTTGCTTCGCTCAACATGTCGTTAAAATGCGCCACAAGCATGATTCCGTTTCTTGTTGATATTCCAAAAAGTGTGATGAAGCCGACTAGAGAGCCCACACTCATCACAGCCCCGCTAAATAATACAGCCCATACTCCACCCAGTAGAGCCAGAGGAAGGTTTGCCATTATCAGCATCGCGGCTCGCAAAGATCTAAAGGCTAATGTTAACAACATCATCATCCCAACAAGAGCAACAATCGAAAGCAATAGAAGCTGCTTTGCGGCTGCTTCCTGTGCTTCAAATTGACCACCGTAAACCATGTAATAGCCAGTCGGCAGCTTTACCTCAGCACTAATTTTCTTACGGGCTTCTTCGACGACACTTCCCAAGTCACGTCCTGAAACGTTTGCTTGCACAACCACACGTCGAGAAATGTTTTCATGACTAATTGTGTTTGGGCTTGTACCTTCAGAAACTAAAGCAAGAGCACCGAGCGGCACCTTGGCACCTGAGGGAGTATCTATGAGCACTGATTGAATGACTTCAAAATTGTTTCTCTGCTCAGGAGCGAACCAGACGTAGATGTCAAAAGCCTTTTGCCCTTCCATAACTTGCGCTACGGCGACTCCCTTAAATGCTGCTTCTATGGCTGCCGACAATTCTTTCACGGAAATACCATATCTTGCCGCGTTAGCACGGTTAGCTTTGATTGAGATTTGAGGTACCGGAACAATTGGTTCTACGTGGACATCTACGGCACCGCGAATACCTTTCATCGCTGCTTCGACTTCTTTTGCCTTTTCATGAAGTATTTCTAGGTCGGCTCCAAAAATCTTTATTGCGATGGCAGCATTAACACCTGATAGTGCATGCTCCATCCTGTGTTGCAAGTAAGATCCGGAATCTCCAATTAGTCCTGGGATATGAGCAAATTCATGGCGTACATGATAGAGAGCGTCTTTTTTGTGCTCGCTATTCGGTCGCAGACGTATGTCAAACTCGCTGAAGTTTCCGGCTCCATAATCCTCACCGCCTTCGGCTCTTCCCGCTCTTTGGCTGGCCGCCATCACGTCATGCTGTTTGAGAAAGTGTTCTATTAACTCCTTTCCGATACTAGTTGTGGTATGCAAGCTTGTGCCCGGTACAGAAGTCGAGACTACAACCAAATTATTCTCATCGAATTCTGGTAGGAACTCGCTTCCCATGACTGTGAGAGGCGCAATTGACAACAAGAAAAGGCAGATGCCGCCAGCAACTACAGCTTTAGGTCTAGACAGGCTGAACTTCACTACAGGCAAATAGATTTTCTTAAGCCAATTCACCACTTTAGTTTCATGCTCGGCAAGATTTTTGGGTAACCGCAAAAGCATATAACAGAGCGCGGGAGTGACGGTTAGAGCCACCCCTAGTGATGAAAAAAGTGCTACTAAGTAGGCGTATGCGAGAGGGCTGAAAATTTTGCCTTCAAGTCCTCCAAGTGATAAAACTGGCAAAAACACCAGTCCAACAATGAAAGTTGCATAAACAACGGAGCTGCGAACCTCTACAGATGCTTCATACACCACCCGGAAAGAACTTCTAGGACGAGCCGACGTTTTATTTTCCCTCAGTCTGCGATAAACGTTTTCTACATCGACAATTGCATCATCAACAACTTCTCCAATGGCTATTGCAAGACCACCGAGAGTCATTGTGTTTATGGTATAGCCCTGAAACTTTAAAAAAATAATCGCTGAAAGCAGTGACAATGGAATCGCGGTCAAAGAGATAAAAGCAGTGCGCCAGTTTTGTAGAAAGACAAAGAGAATAACAACTACAAGTACTCCGCCAAGAATTACAGCCTCGCTGACATTTTTGACTGCCACTTCTATAAAATCTGCTTGGCGGAACGTGGTAACGGTTTTTACGTCTTCTGGAAAGCCGGCTTTTAATTCTTCAAGAGCCTTTTCCAAAAGGCGGGTAGTTTCAAGAGTATTAGACCATGGCTGTTTAAAGACCGTTAGAACAACCCCTGGATGACCATCTACGATTGCATCACCTATTTTGAATTCTGGACCAATTTCAACCTTCGCGACGTTGTTGAGCAGAACAGGAAGGCCATTTCGGCTAGTGATTACAGATTGTGCAATTTCCTCCGGAGAAGAGACTCTGCCTAATCCCCTGATAAGTTGCTCCTTGTCGTTCGTTCGAAGCATTCCACCAGCAGCATTCACACTGCTACCACCTGCGGCTCTTAGAACCTGTGCTAGTGTCACATTGTACTGTCGTAGTTTATCGGGATTAACTAGCACCTGATACTGTTTCACTTGTCCGCCTATTACAACAACGTTGGCGACGCCACTAATTGCCAACAGGCGCATTCTGACGGTCCAGTCAGCCAGTGTCCTCACCTCCATCGGAGTTGATTTGCCTGTGCTATATAATCCAATTTTGAGAATGTCACCGGCAGCAGTCGTAATTGGAGCAAGTACTGGCTCTTGAACACCTTCTGGCAGCTTACTTCTAGCTGATTGCAACTTCTCAGAAACAAGTTGTCTTGCGGTAAATATGTTGGTGCCATCTTGAAAAATCACAGTTATTACTGACAACCCGATAGTGGAGATCGACCTTACCACCTTCACGTTCGCAGTGCCGTTCAAACCAGTCTCAAGTGGTCTTGTAACGACACTTTCAACTTCTTCTGGAGCAAAACCAGGCGCTTCCGTTAATACCACGACTTGTATGGGAGCAAAGTCCGGAAACACATCAACCGGCATACTGAAAGTGGCATAAATTCCAACCAAGAACCACACTATGGCCAACATATTTACGACCCAGCGATTGCTTACAGACCAGCGGATAATTTGGTTCAGCATCTTACTAATCCTCTGATTTCTTTCGTAGCTTGGCCATAAGTACCCATGCTACTACTATTAAAAATGCTGCTCCAAGTCCTAACGCAAAGCCCATAACGATCTGGGCACTGGAGCTAGCCTTATGAGTTTCTGCTTCCTGGTGCCCATGGTGATCCGAATGTTTTTCTCCCTGGTGTTGATGTTCTGCTTCCGGCTTCAAGACTGACTGTGCGAGAAGCTGAGTGGCTCCCGAAACAACCACTAAATCGCCTTCGTGTAAACCTGAAGTCACTTCGACTAAGCCACCGGCCTTAATTCCTACTCCAATTGCCGATGGTTCAAAATGCCCTTCGCCAATGTGGTGCATATAAACATACGGGCGGTCTTTGTAAGTTACTATCGCCGACTCAGGCACCAGGAGAGCCGTTTTGGTGCTAGAGCCAAGTAGTATTTCCGCTGTTACAAACATACCTGGCCGCAAGATCCCCCGCGGATTGTCTGCTATTACTCGCACGTGAAGAGTTTTGGTATCATTGTCAACAACCGAGCCCACAGAAGAAATTCGTCCTGAAATTCTTTCGTTTGAAGGAGTCGCAAGTAAGACTTGTTGCCCTTCTTTGACTTTCGGGATTTGCTCTTGGTAGATGTCAACCATTGCCCAAATTGGAGAGAGATTCACGATTGAGAAAATGCTCTTGCTGGGGTCGACGCGCTCGCCTAGAGTTATCTCTCGCTTGATCACACAGCCAGCAACCGGTGCCTTAATTGATAGCGCTGAAGTAACTTCACCGGTGCGAAGAGCATCATCTACCGCGCTTTCCGCTATGCCCATTATCCGAAGCTGCCCTTTAGCGTTATGAATTGTCACTGCTAGCTGCTTTTCGAGAAGAGAAACTTCTTGTGCAAGCTGTAGCTTCAGTGTTGCTAGTCTCACCAGAGCTGAGTCATAGGCATTCCTTGCTTCTAGGTAGTTTTTGCGTGCACTTATACCTTCCTTTAAAAGTCCGTCCTCACGTTCAAAGGCGCTCTTATTGAGTTGAACTTGGTTGTTCTGTAGAGTCAGTTCACTAGTATATTTTGTTTTGACTCGAGAAATTTCTGCTGTAATTCTTGTGCGCTCGTTTAGTAGCAGTGTGAGATTGCTAGCGACCTCTATACTCTGGACTACAGCCAAAACTTGCCCAGCTTTTACTATGTCACCTTGCTTGGCCAGAACTGCAGTGACTACACCTGTGACAGGAGGATTGACAGTAAAGGCGCGTGTCTCATCCGCTTGAACTTCACCTGTTGCCGTAAGTGACTTCCTCAGCCTTTGTAGCTGCACCTTAACAGTCTTTATTTCTAAAGCTCGAATTCCCTGTTCATCCACAGACACTTCCTTAGGTCCTGATGAACTCTCGTTCTCATTAAAGGCCTCATTGTCTCCGCTATGACCAAATACTGGCTGCTGAATGCCACAAACTATCGTGAGGGAGAATATAAGCGCGACTAATATTAATGTATCTAAGCCCAAAGGAGCAGAACTATTTCTCATCTAAAAACCACCTTTAACAAGCAAATACAAAGCAGCACAGCTGCTTTTCGGGGCTTCTCTAGGTGGTTTTTAAATGAGCAATGATTGAATTGCTAGATACGTCTTAGTCCCTGGGCTGCCAAAACCATTAGGCGGTGCCCTAACACGGGGACGATCAGCACCATCATTCGTTGCAATCTCAAATGTTGTCCAAGGAGGAATCGGGCAAGTTAATTCAAAACTTGTACCATCAAATAAATTGAACGCCCAAACTGCTATTTCCATTGAGCTGAAACAATGAACACAGCAATCTTGATTCCAGAGTGGAGACTGTCTGATTTGTAGCTCTTCGGAATCTTCTTTAACAGTCTTCTTCGAGACAATTAGATTTGCAGTTCCTTGGCAATTGTCACTTTCGCTGCAAAAGCAAATCTGGCCTGCTCCAAAAATGAACAGAAAAAGCAAATTCAAAGTTATCGCCAAAGGTCCCAAGTCAGCAGTAATTCCCAAGTAGCTAATCGTCGAAAATTTCATCATATCAAAGTATCTTCATTCTGCTACTAAGTTAAGTGCGATAGTTCACTCTAGTGTATACTTCGAGCACTTCTTTGTGGCAACCACTCCAACTCCCTGTATCTAAAGAAAGCCCTAACTGCCAATCGTTTGTGAGTTTTCTATAGAATGCTGGATTGCCGCAGCAGGTTTTGTCCGCGATCAAAATTGTTGTACATCCGGAGAAGTTATCCAAAGCATCTACTGCCATCCGAGACCGAGCTGGCCAGCATAAAAGTAGGGCTCTGTCTTTGTACTGGGCAAGTTCTTCTGCGCCGCCCTTGTGTACTCTTGTCCAGCTTTGGGTACCTTTTCTCGGAAGTCCAAAGCGTGTATTGAAAAACCAATTATTGCCTTCTTCTACGGGGTAGGCGTCCAAAGGAACTAAATCAGCTCCCATTTTTTGTAAAAGGCTTGAGAGATAGCCATTACCTGCGCCAAGTTCTACAAGTGGCGAATGACGAGCCACTATATCTAGTATTGCTGGTGATAAAGCTGAATACGCATATCGCTCTCTCAGCCTGAGAAAAAATCTTCGTTCAAGAGACTGATTGCTCACGCTTCTGCAATAAAAAAGGAATGTTACAAACCATTTTTCCAAAGTTCCCAAATCACACTCTCGGACGAGTTCCACGAGCTTAGCTCTTGATTGTATTGAATTCGGCTTATCTCTTAAATTCACAAGCTTCTGGTACAAAATCCAATAAGGGTGATCTACTGATGTTCTGGTATCCATGCGGCTGCCCCCTCCTGTCTGGACACGAGTTGAATAATGCTGTCAAAAAAGCATCGCATCATTTGTCATGCTGTTAACTGACTATTCATCCCGAGCTAGCATTCGACGCCAACTGTGTCGGATCAATCGGAGCTGTGGTCAGCACTTCAGTCATTATCTCAAACAAACCAGAAACTAACCCTCCAGGTGCTCCAACTGCTGAGTCAGCTCCGGGCAAAGCTGAAAAGTCTCCTGCTGACACTAAGTTCTCAATCGCTGCCGGGTCATCCCCCAAAGAAAGGCTTGGCAAGTCGTTTGATGGTGGCGCTGGTGGTTCAAACTGGCCAAAGTAGTTTTTTGCTTGCGATACATCGGAAGGGCTAGTAAGTTGTGATTCGAGTGCAGCGGATTTATCAACCTCGCCTGCCAGGCGGACCATTTCTCCACCATGGGCTAAACTGCCGCATTCGTCAAATTGTTCCATCGAACCGATACTCATAATTGGCGTCCTTCCAAGGTTTCTACCTTAGCAATTAGTCGAAGAAGAGCGGCTTTTGGCAACAACAGTGAGTTGCTATCTCGGTGTTACCGTCCAAATTTTTCCTGGATGCAAATTAGCATTGCCTCCAGCCCTTGTCAAGCAAAACTTACTACTGGCTTGGCTTTTAGGGTTTGATTATCGTTTCTTTTTTATGCCAAAATAAAAATCGTTATCGTTGCTAAATCGAAGTTTACGCACCATGAAGGCGTCGATCAAACACCAGTCATTACCAAAACTAATGACTTTTGGCACATCCCATGGTAATTGGATGTGCGGTTTTTGAACGTCTTGTGGAGAAGTGGCATTTGGAGTCGCCTCTTATGATAGCTGACAATCTATTTGTCAATTTCCGCACACTGGGCGAATAAACAAAAATACTGTTGCTTGTTGTGAAAACGAAAACCATCGTCAGTCCTTATTGCACGCGGATTTTATTAATTTTGAGCGAGCTCGGCTTTCCGTCGCCTTACTCTGAACAGGTTTGTATGACTAGGGTTCAGGATGTCGGAGAAGCTTGCCACAGTTTAATTGTCCAAAACGGCTTAGCTTAGCCTCGAGTTTCAACTTATACTTGAATCAATTTCCAAAACACTGGGCCTTGTGCAATGAAGCAGTTTTCCCTGTCCCTTATTTCAAAGACGAGCAAGGATTGCTCTAGTTCTGATTGTTGCGTAGTTTCTAACAACGACGAGCGTCAATCGCTTATCAAACGTGGACTGCTTTTGCAGTATTTAACACTTGGGTATTGTGGGTTGGAAGGAATCGTAGGAATCGTTTCGGGCTTTGCTTGTGGCAGCGTTGCGCTAGTCGGTTTCGGGCTTGATAGTGCAATAGAAGTCACTTCTGGGGTAGCCTCGCTTGCCAGGCTCAAAGCAGATGGACATAGCTACTGGCATGACAAAATGGAGAAATTAAGTCTCAAGATCATAGGCGTTTGTTTCATCGCCCTTGCTCTATATGTGGCTTGGGAGTCAGTTGAAGCACTCATAGCTCACCACGTACCAGAAGCCAGCATGCCTGGTATATTCCTAGCTGTATCGTCTGTGTTAATAATGCCGCGCTTGGCAAAGGCAAAAAAGAATGTGGCTCAGAACTTAGGTTCAGCGGCGCTCAATGCTGACTCAAATCAGGCAGTCTTTTGCAGCTACCTGTCAGCTATCTTACTTCTAGGTTTAGTATTTAATACCGTACTGGGATGGTGGTGGGCCGATTCTGCGGCGGCTATCTGCATGGTTCCTATAATTGGACGCGAAGGACTTTTGGCAATCGTTGGTAAATCTTGCAATAACAGTTGTTGCTGATTTTGAAGATTACCATGCCAAGCAAGTAGAACTCACTCTGAATTCAGAACTTTCCAATCACGTTTGTGACTTTGCGAATTATTTGGCAGAATTTTCGATGTTCGCCAAAATCCTGATCACGGAAGTGCGCCCAATGCCTAGCTTTCTAGCTATAGCAGATTTGTTCATGCCATGCTGATAGAGTTTTTTTATTCGCGTAGGGTGCTTCAGAGCCGTTCTTGGCCTGCCATGTTTTTTCTTGGAATCATGAATTCCTGCCTTAATACGTTCACTAAGCATATCTCGATCGAAGTTGGAGAAGATAGAGAGCATTCCAACCATTGCTTTGCCAGCCAAAATGCCTACAGCGAGTTTTGGAAATCGCTCATGGCTGAATTAGAAGCTGCATAATAAGAAGACCAGCTCAGAGAAACACGTCTCATATGTAAGTTTCAGAATTATTTGTCGCATAAATTCCAGAATTATTTGTCACACTCGGCTATCGAACCAGTGCCCAAAAGGCAGACAGGCTGGCATAGTGACAAATAATTCTATAAAAAGCGCGACAAATAATTCTGCAAAATCCGTGCCATTTAATTCTGAAACCTACAGACTGGCCTAGTCAAAATGCCGTCAAGGGACTGGCTGCGTTCTTTGGAAATCTCGTTATTAGTTTTAGAAATTAGGAAAGTGCAGCCTTAATCTCGGCTGTAGTCTTTTCGATAACCTGATTGGCCTGCCCACGATTCATTGGTGACTGCACATCCCACTCAAGCTTCAATTGGGTATTTCCTTCGCCCGGCATGAAGGTAATTGTCAGAACAACCTGCCTATCCAGTTCTCCTACATGGTCCCCGAAATACTCTTTCCATGTCATAACGGACTGAATTTGACCAGCTTCCGGATCTACATTTCGAAGCTGCCACCAGTTCTGCCCGAAATGGCTTTGGGTCAATATGTTCCGGACCGCGCCAAAAGCCTCAGGCATAGTCATTGCCGTGACTATTGGAGCTGGCCCGGCGGCTTTCGCTTCGCGCCTTGCCTTACCCGCCTCGCCTTTATTCTGCTGGTAATAGCTCCATCCAAACACAGCTAGAGCCACAACCGTTGCGGGAGCAAATGACTGCATAACATCCTTGGTTATAGCATTCATCACGGCTCCAACAATAATCCAGGTCACAATGCCTAAGAGAATCCCATCTTGCATAAGCTGTCCCTTTGCCGATTCCGGCAGCTAATCGTCCTAAGTCTCCAGTCTCCTTTAACAGGTTCTATTACTCGGCTGGAGCGCCGAATAGATCTTCTTCATCAAGCTCCCGCTCAGGCTCTTCCGGCTTAACAGGCTTGGGTGCCTCTTCCTGTACAGTAACTTTTTCAGGCTTAACTTCCACGGGTTTTACCTGCTCTTCTGGAGTTCTTACACGCTCCTGCTTTGGCTCACCCTGCGGTTTGGCTTCTTTCTTTGGCTGTGGAGGGGACTGCCAGCGGGCTGGAGCTTCGACCTCAGCACACTCTTTGACTAGGCGCTCATCAATCACGAGCTCACGCCTGGGCGCTGGTCTAAAGTAAGTGCCATCTTCATAGTCCCGCCAAGTGTACCTGGGTAGCTTCAGTGGCGGCGTTTGAGGAGTGAAGACTATCATCTCTTCATCCGACATCGCCAAAATTTCCCCTGGGTCCATTAATGGTCGCCCACTTTCTTTCTCGATTATCTGCCCGCTACTGTTGACCTTCCGCTCATAAACGGTAGTCATTCCGCCCATTTCCGATATGCCTTTAGCGACATCAAAGGCTCTCGGTCTAAAGAATATTTTGCATCCAGGCTGACTACGCATCAGCATGGCATCCTCTTTTCCATACACCTGCTGCAACTGCACAAAGTCTTGCACTCCAAGTATCGCTCCGATTTTCTTGTGGCGTATGATAGATAACTTCTGCGCAATCGCTGGTATCATGCCGAAGTTAGTAAACTCATCTAGACTCAAGAAAAGTGGATGTTGAAAGTCATAGCGCAAAGCTTGCTCTAGAATAAAATTAAAGACTAGTGCCGCGACTGGCTTTAGGTGCGTCTTTTGAGCGGGCACAGCCAGATAGAAAGTGAATAGCTGATTCTTTAGGTCTTCTAAGTCAAAGTCTGTAGTTTCCGTCAAAGCACAGATTTTGGGATTGACCCAGAGCGCAAGCCTTTGCATCAAGCTGGCAATTACCCCGTATTTAAAGCCATCTCTGGCTGTATTAGAGAAGCCCTTAAACTCCTCCCTAGCCTCAATTACTGGGCTATTGGCCATGATAGGTATCAGTCCATCCGGACCTTCTCTAAGTATCTTGCGGATGTAGCCAAAACTCTGTTTCTGGGAGGCAGCATGAGCGATTAGGACTGCCAAAAGATTGGCTTCGCTCTTTGGCCAGACATCATCACCATAGTTATTCTTGCTTGTCGTATTTTCTATAACAAGCTGGGATAGGGCTTGCGCGTCCCCATAGCCTCTCACCATGTCTATCGGGTTTATTCGGTCGGAGCGCAAGTCATCGGGGTTGAAGTAATAGATATTTTGCTTGCCGGTTTTCTGCCTCCACCCTGCTGTCTTTATGTACAAATCAGGGTCTTCATTACCGGCCGTCGCTTCGGTCACTATGGCACTAGACTTCACGCGGTCAATTAGATTCGGGATGAATATTGCTGTGGTTTTGCCAGATCCTGTCGGACCACACACAAGCGCATGCTTGATTGAATCCTCCGGACTAATGGTCATTAGGTCGCCATCTAGTCCTGGGCTTATGGTCATCCGGCAGCCATGGTCATCAAATTCACCCCAATATCCAGCTAGCTGGTAGTCTTCCAACTTACCCCACCTAGCGTTGCCATAGCGATTTGTCCGGACTTGTACGTTTTCTAGCTTCTTCAGCTTCGCCGCTCGATCAATAACGCCCTGCAAAATTGCCAGGCAGTGCTCCTTGCATGCCTGCGCCGTCCATGCATTCCGATTTTCTCGCACTTCCAAATGAAGCTCCGCCCCAGTTCCAGAAGGCATCCAGCTTGCAACTATATGAAACTCATAGTTCCAGACTACGCCGCTCACCCTCTCGCTTTTCATTAGCTGAGCGGTCATTTCGCATAGCTCGTCGTTCACGAGGTCTATCCTGAAACCTCTCTCTGCCAGAGCTGTCCTTAAAAGCTCCGCCATACGCTCTAACGGAGCATCTACCGCCTGGTCTATCTTGCAGCTTGCCGCCATGCCCTATGGTCCCCCTCTTTCGAGATCATCCAGCGGTTCCTGTTTCGGCTCTTCGAGCTTCGGCGATAGCTCCATAGCCATCTGCACATCCATGAATTGTCTCACCTCTTGCTGACTTTGGGTGATTTCAAGGTCTCTAGATAATTGTGGCTCATCCCTCCCGAATCTCTCGCCCAGTAAGCTGTCCAGGTCAGCCCACCTGGCAGATTGTTCCGCCGGCACTTTCTGATTGCTTGCTTCCAGTTCAAGCTCAGCCTTAACCGGCTCTGGCTCTTTAGGTGAAACCACGCCTAAGTCCTTTACCGGTTCAGGCTCTTTCGCTTGGTCCAACTGCATTACCGGTTCAGACTCCTTTTGCTTTTCTTGCTCTGAGTCGCCAAGCTCGAGTTCGAGCGCTGGCTTCTGCTCTGGCAACTTCAAGACGTCACTCAGTCGTTTTTGCTCAAACTCGTACCGGTCTCCTAGCATTTGTTCAAGGTCGCCCCATTGGTTAGCATCTTGGCGCTGCTCCCTGTCCCAGCTCTTCATTTGGTCAATTTGCTTATCCAACTCCGGCTTGCGGCTAGGCTCAACTTCCTGCAGCTTCTTCAACCGCTCGACTTCTTCATTAGCTGTGCGGTGGCCGTGCTCTGCCCCCCACCGTCCCTGCTCCTCTCTCAGTCGCTGTCGATAGCCCTTGCCGAATCCTTCACCAGAACCCTCCCGGTCGATCTGCTTAAAGGACTTTTTCAGGTCCTTATCAAACTTCCGAAACTCCCGGTCGTCTTCACCAGGCAGCCTTTCATGCTTTTTCTCTCGCTTTCGCTCCTTCTTGTCCCATTTGCTCTTAGCTAACCGGTCATGATTGTCCTCTCCGCCTCTTTCTTTGGTACCTATCCAGGAATAGAGCTTCTTGTACTGCTCTTCGGACAACCTATCAGTATCAGGTTTTTTGAGCCGCTCCTTTAGGTCTTGAAGTTCAGATAGCTTGCTGAATTTGTTGTATTCCTGCCCCTCGTGCCTAATTCGCTCACTTTCGGGCAATGCCTTTATTGCATCAGGCTTACTCCATTCACGCCGCTGGTAAGGTTCTTTGGGTTCTAGCTCCCGCTTGGGCTCTTTCTCCGATAACTCCTTCAATAGCCCTTTGTAGATTCTGTCTCCCTCAGGTGAATAATCAGGCTGCTTCAACAGCCTCTCAATATCCCTTTCCTGGTAGCGCTCATACTCATGATGGCGCTCCAAATAACGATCCCCGGACTCCCTCATTGCTTTGCAGTCATTTAGCCTTAACTGCACCTCTCGTCCATTGAGGTCCTTGCCCATAATGACAACATGAGCGTGTGGATTATCGGTGTTTGTATGGACCACGGCTGCCCAATTCAGGTCTAGGCCCTTGGATCTACCCAGGTCGGTCATTACTTGCCTCGTGTACGCCCTCACATCGACCCCTGGTACACCCGGAGACAGAATTACTTTGTGCACGACTTTGCCCGACTCCCGATCAACCTGCTGCTTGACCTCTCGCCCTTGGACGTTATCTCTTTCGGAATTGAAAAATGACCGGGGCTCCTTGTCTCTGTCGGCCCCTGTCCGGTTCTGTATGTAATTTATGTGCGCCTTCGCCCTGGCACTTTTCTGCATCCCTTTGACATAGCTATGCTTGACGACCGACCTCATTCACTAGCCCTCGCTAAGTTCCTGAGCTATTAAGTCCTTTACCGCCTTCTCCTCGTCCTTCAATTTTTTGCTTACTCGCTCAGCTGAATATTTCCTAGCTACCCGCCATAGCGAGTCTCGCTTTTCCTGGTCTGACCTTATCCACAAAACCTGATAAATCGTACCGACATCCAAAGCAGTTCTGGCAACCAAGGCTGCTAAACGGTCTTCCATCTTTTTCAGTCTCTCGGCCAGCTTGTCCTTTATCTGGATCTCGATTCCTTGCTCCTGGCGGTCCAGCATTTCGATTATTGCTCTTCTCACTACCTCGGTTTGAGTCTTGCCTTCTAACTTGCACAGCTCATCCAGCCTGGCCTGGTCCTGCATGCTTAACCGGGTGGTTACTAATGGGTTCCGTTTTCTTGTTGGCTTTTTGGGCGCTGATTCCATGTCACCCTCCTGGGATATTACCTTTACTGCCTCTACTACTATAATAGGAGGAATAGGATAGCAATTAACCCACTTTAGCTAAAGTGGGTTAATTGCTATAATGCTATATACACCTAGATTTCTAGCTCTTGGGATAATAGCTTTCATCCTGCCTTACTACGCAAGGCGTTGCGCGGCATCCGTCTTGGCTCGTTGCACACTCGCCGCCAGAACGCGCCGCCGGAGTAGTCGCATCACCTCTAGCCGTTTCCCTTCTTCCATCTAGCCCCCCCCGCTCTCTCTTACAATCTCTGCTTTCTCGGTCAACCATCCCCATTAAGGGAAACGGCGGGTTAGAGGACGAAGTTGCCGAACCGGCGCAGCTGGTACGGCGACAAGGACGGAGTAAGCCCCCTCGGGGCGTGCGGGGTAGCAGCGTGCGCTGGCAGCACACGCAACCATGCAACCTCTGGACAGCCCGGGCAACTACTTAGACCGGCTTCTATTATTCCTCTGTCCCGGGCGGCGTAAGCCCCTCCGGGGCGTGCGGGGTATCAGCGTGCGCTGGCAGCACACGCAACCATGCAACCTCTGGACAGCCCGGGCAACCACTTAGACCGGCTCCTATTATTCCTCTGTCCCGGGCGGCGTAAGCCCCTCCGGGGCGTGCGGGGTAGCAGCGTGCGCTGGCAGCACACGCAACCATGCAACCTCCGGACAGCCCGGTCAAAAGCTGCGGAAGATATCACCCTCCCAATTCCAGGGCGGCCAAAGCCCCCCTTGGGAGTTTGCGGGGTGGCCAGTGCGGGTCGGCAACTTGCACAATTATGGCTGCTTTCTCTTGGTGTATTCATAGGCGAGCCCTCACTCTTAGGCCAACCCACAGCGTAGGATCAGCCCCAAAAGTCAGGACAGCTTACCGTCTCCCTTAGTCAGAGTCTTAACTTGGGGACTAGCGTTTGGTTGTTCAGCGGCTGTACTGCATGAGCTACTAGCTCTCTCTTTTTGTTCTTAAAAGTGAGCCTTTCCAATTATCAGCAAGCCATAGGTCACAGCAAGCAAGACCCTTTAAACTCTTCTCCTCGGTTCTGATCCTGTTCGAATACTTGGCCGGCAAGTTCTATCAGTTCTTCACAAGCTTCACCATCGGGTGAAGAGCAATCACTGAACCAGTGAAATACTGACACTGCTTTGGATATCCGCTGATGGCGGAATCTTGTTAGGGTTTTGCCGTGAGATTGGCATCTAAGCAATTCCAGCCTTCGATGCAAATCAGGGGTGGAGAGGTCAAACAGATAATGGATATCTGCACACTCTCTAACTGTTCCGTCCACGAACTGGTGCTCTACCTTCATTTTTTCGCTCCTTCTTTGGATTTACAAACCCAGTCTGATAGGTGCGCATAAGTCAATCAATGTTGTTTTCGAAGCAACTGAAGTAAGAACAAACATGACTCACAGCCGCGATAAGCAAGGTTTCAAAGATATCCAGATGAAAAGGAGAACAAAGAGAGCGCATGAAATCAGACTGTCTGTTTTTGAACAGTCGGTGCTAGAGCAAAAGTCTAGCTTTAGACTGGAGGAAATATAGCCGTAGACTTGCTGCTGAGATTGTTAGCACAATTGAAAGTGTATATAGGAATCAAAAGAGAGAAAGACTATCAGGTTGGTTTTCTAGTTAACCTGGTTGCGCAACTGGGTGAGCTTGCGCCTTTACTACATTGTGTCATAAACCCAGCCAAAAAGAGAGGAGTGTCATGTTATCCTAGCTAGCATGTATTAAGGAAAGAGCTCCGCTCGTGTTGATTTATAAAGACTCTTGCTCAATAGCAAAGTTGGAAAATTGGTAAAAGTGAATTACTATTTTTACCTTTGCCTTGGTAGGCGCGGAAAATTGACAGTTCTTAAGGCTATTTTGTAGAAACGCAATCCCTCTGTCTTTTACTGCGGCATCAACTCCGTTAATATTGTCAACCGGAAGAAACTCAGTCAATTTGCCGTTCTTATCTAACAAACAGGAAAACGACACATTTGATAAACCTTGCTTACGATGACGATCAAATTCTTGAACACTATGTTCTAAAACCTTCTCAATTTCTCTGATCCAGGGAGAGTTCCTGTATTCAGCCTCCGATAAAAGGCTTCGCGCATGACCAGGTTTTCTGCTTATCGTATCTGTGGGCTTAAACTCAAACCGCTCCATACGGTCCGAACCATTGGCAGTTTGAGCAGAAAAAGCTGCCATAGTTAGTATGAGTATCATAAGAATGCAAAATCTATTCATACAAATTACCTCTTGCTTGAATATATCAAAAGAGGAGAGCTTTCGCTCTCCTCTTTCTCTTCAGTAGTTAAGGAAGCTGGAGTACATACCAGGCCGGAAGGGAAGTACTGCAATAAGCAGGAAATACTGAAGGCTGAGACAGCTTTACAGAAGCGACTCCCTGAGTACAAGCAAACTGATTATTCTTAAATAACCCAAACGTTACTGTTAACAAAGAATTGTTAGTCTGCTGATTAAAGACGACAGATCGATAAGCAATCGCTTGAGCATACAACTCACTATATGTGCCAGAGTCAACAGATCTGATGTCGAGTATGTATGGCTCTAGCGTAAGAGCGATATAGCTGTTTCTCCTTCCCACCAGAGAGGGATCTCTAAGGGCTCCATTGACGCAAACAAATTGCCCGGTAGCGTCCTTAACTCCTGCAAACGGAGCATTGATACCAATGCATGGATCTCTTGGTGTAGAACTCAGTTCATCAACACCCAGATTGGTGAAATCAAGATTGGCAAAGTCCCAATTGACAAAGTTGGTGTATACAGAGTTCGCACTATCTCGCGCACCGCTGGTAACAGTACTCATAATATCGAGTGCATGACCAAGCTCATGAGCAGTTGTCTCTCTCAACTGCTTATCCGTAAGAGTAACAACCTGATTATCAGCAATATACTGCTTGGTGACAGTGACATACAATGTCAGTTGAGGATCAGAGTCTATTCCCTTGAAAGTGGCTCCGCCAGTTGCCAAATCATTGCCATCTGAACGAAGATTGAAGAAAGCGGCAATGTCTTGATATATCGGGAAAACAAAAATTGCTGCATTGTTCTGCGAAAGATCCGCCCTTGGTCCGTCAAAAACATTGCGCTTAGCGGTATCAAAAACTATTTCGTCAGATGGAAGGTCTGGCGATTCAGGATTGATACAGTTCCAATAGCCACTAGGCCATGGATTACGAACCTGATGAAGTTGACACTTTCTTCCGTTTAGTTTTATGAAACCATTCATGGAAGCGGTTGTAGAGGCATTGCTTTGACGAACAGAGATAGTTTTCAAAACATCAAAGTTGAATCCCGAATAGTTAGCTGTAAATTTCCCACCATTTCCGCCACCTTTTCCATCCAAGTCAAAGGCCTTCAGATGAGAGCTATCAGGACCTGGATTAAAGAAAACAAACTCTCCCTGAAGATAGAACTCTCCGCCATCACCGTCACTGCCACGCGCAAACGCAACAACGGCATTCTCTCCAGAAAAATATGCTGTGCCAGAAGACTTAACAAACACCGTTCCAGCGTTACCACCTGTCTTACCACTTCTAGCCGACAAAGCAAACTCTCCTTCGCCCCGACCCAGAATCAGCGGAAACACAGCTCCGGCATCAATAGAAATAGCTTTAGCCGATGTAGAAATTAAGGGGTCACCTACGATCGCGTTACCAGTGCCGTTACCAGCACCATCGGCACTTACGCTTGCTTTGCTTGTGCTACTAAGAAACAAGCGCGATGACTTTATATTGACAGTTCCACCATCTCCATTTCCACTGTCAGGACCATCAGCCAAAATCTTGATGTTGGGCGCTTGCAGAGAAACTTGATCGGTAAACAACTGGATTATCCCACCAGCAGCACTTCCTGGAGTGGGGGGAGTTTCTGCTTTAGCGTCCAATACCCAATTTCCGGTATTAAGCACTTCAAGCCCTGGTCGGCCTCCATTGGGATTAGCAAAAAAGCCAACATTGATACGATGAAGTGTTTGGCCTCTCGAACGAATTGTCACATCCCCTCCTTTGAATGTCAGGGGATAACCGGAAACGTTTACTGCGGCGGTATTGCCGTCCGCTCTAAGCAAGAGCGGCGCATTGCCTTCCGTGCCATCCAGGGTCAGAGGACCATCTTTGGCCAGTTCTGGCGTATTCACTGTGTACGTCCAGAACATCTGGTTTACGTTGTTGTGCTGATCTGTGGTATTAACGGGAGTCAGATAGCCATATGGCACAAGCTGCACAAGACCAAAGTAGCCAGACACACCATGGCCATCTGCTAACACCTTTAGTCCTCCAGCTTCACCTCCGCGGAATTTTACTGTCTCTGCTGCGATTACAACCTGATGAGACGAACCTGGATCGTCTTGCGCCTGGCTCGCTGAAATGATCGTGCCTGGCTGCACATCAAGAGTCTTTGCAAGCAACAACACAATCCCGGCCCTTTGCCCTGGTGCCGAGTCCGAATCCAGCCGCCCTTCCGGCAAGAATATCTTGCCAGCTTGCGCATTAAGTTCCAAGAACCCTGACCTTGACTGGGTTGCGTTAATCTTGATCGCTGAGACATTGACAAGCCGTATGCTTCCCTGCGAGAACCTATTTCCGTTGACGATATTGACCCCGCCGATAGTTGTTACAGAGTTTGTTCCACCTCCTACCGAGCTGCGGGTTATCAGCTCTCCGTCTACACCGTTTACTCCAGGTCCGCCTATCACGAACTCCCCAGCTCCTTCAGCTAGTGCAATCGTTCTATAGGCTTCTATTTGAATTCCTCCGGACTTTATGTTTGTTTCACCGAGCGCACCATCGGTGCGAATGGTCTTGGTGCTGATAGGGCCAGAAGCTCGCAACAGCACGTTTGCATGGATATCAGGGGAGGGAAATGGCTGATGCTTGTTAACTACAATGCGCCCATCAATCACAATGTCTCGAATAGAACCTTCCGCTCCGTTGAGACCGGCGTCGACCTGAACTGAGTTTCCAGCCTCCAGAACCTTGGTTTCTATACGATTCTGAGGGGCTTGCAGCAAGATGTCACTGAATTGGCTTGATGCTTTTCTTCGAAGCTTCAATTCGCCGGTCGTTGTTCTGATGGTGACTTTGCTGACTGCTTGGATTTCTGATTTCACATCTACAGACACAGCGTTGATTGTCAGAGTACCATCGACAATCAGAGTTGCGCCAGTATCAATGACGCATGCACTGTCACTGACCACTGCATCGCCAGTAACATGGTCGGGTATATTTGCGCAGTCGCCGGTGTAGTCCGCCGCCCTGGCTGGTTGTGAAAATGCCAGAGAAGCAAAGGCGACTGACGCCAAGACTAATCCTAGCCTTGTTTTTCGTTTGTTCATATTGAGTCCTCTTTTTGAGGTTGATCGATTGGTTTGAGTACTAATCGCAATTCCAAAACAAGCAGAACTAATCCAAATCGGCGTAGCCGACTAGAGTTATCCTTGTAGTTATTAGCCTGGTGGCTCTTTTGAGGTTCTGCCTGATAAGTAAATTGAACGAGTAGCAACTGAAACGTCACTCATTTGCATGGACGGAATCAGGTTCTGCAACCTTCTGTTTATAAAGAAAAGTCTAAAACTACTGCAATACAGCCATTTACAGAATTCAACCAGTTTAATAGAACCTATCAAGGCTAGCGCTAGCCTCGGTTTGCGAAGTTTTTCATACCAATTGTGTAAGCCTTGAATTAGTTGGTCTTATCTCAATGTAAATTGGCGAAATATTTGTCCGCCTTGTTGCCTATTTACTTAGCGGGAATTATTTGGCACATTCCAGCCCCGTGAGTCTTTTGGGAACCTGACTCAGCCGTTTAATTCACCATACTTCGCCACTTATCCTGCAAAGTCTTTCGGTCCAGCTATCAAAAAAAACAGAGCGAGAGATGAGAGGGCAGGGACGCTTGCCCCCGCCCTGTGCTGCCTCTCAGTACGGCCGGTCGCTCATATCCAATATGGCGGCTTCCAGACTGCCATACTCGGCAATAAGGTCCTGCTCAAAAGCCTCTAAGTCAAACTCCTCGTCGATTTCCTGCATCAAGTGCTCAATCTGCTCATTTTCCATATCGTCAACCTCCAAAAGGCTCCGCAGCCTCGTGTCACACAAGGAGCACGAAGAGGGTGGTGCGTCCAGGTCGAAGAGCGAAGCGTGCCTGGACGCGCCGGGGTCCCCACGTGCTTTACTGAAGACACAAGGCGGCGTCAACCTCAGCAGGCTGGCAGCCTACGCACAGTCAGCGCCCAGGCAGGGCGCGCAAACCAAAGGGAGGAGGGCGGGAGCCACAGCAGGCGATAGCCTGCGCTTCTTCTCCTCAGCTTCAATTCTGATTCAAGTCGCCCAGGGCGACCCAAAAGAAAGAAGCCGCCAGGGGCGGCTTCTTGAGACATGCAAAATAAAGATATGGACTTAGGAGATCACTCGTCCCAGAGATAAGACTCTGTTTCGCGCAAGCTGTTCATGCTCTCGGAGCTGACGATGCAGTGGTCTATTACGCTGATACCCAAGAGTCTTCCAGCTTTGATTAACTGCTTTGTCGTCTCAATATCTTCTCGGCTGGCTGATACTGAGCCGCTGGGGTGATTGTGCGCAACAATTATTGCAAAAGCATTGGATAAAAGGACGGCTTTGAAAACTTCGCGAGGATGGACAAGAGAGGCATTTAGTGTGCCTTTCGATACCTCGTGGTAGCCAATCACTTGAAACTTTGCGTCAAGATGGAAGGCAATGAAATGCTCTTCTGAGTACTGGGTGAGCGGCTGAACGAAGTGATGGAAGGAAATTGGGCTAGTGATTTTTGTTGGCTTCACTCCCGGCTCTTTGACCAAGATGAGCCTGTATTGAGGAATGATGTATTGATAGTGCTTCTTGAGAGTTCTAGCAGCTTTTCTCTTTACGGCTTTGGCCGGGGTGGCCGAGGTGCCAAAATCCTGGCTCCTGGCCGGGCTTTTAGCCTCAATTTTAGCCAGGCTCTTGGCCGAGCCGGCCGGACTACCAGCGTTTTTCGTCATTGTGTTCATGTGCGCGTCCTCCAATGTTGCCATTTCCGGGGTGCCCGCGCACCCCATGCAGCACATGCAACCAACGCGCCTGCCCGGGTCCCGGCGTCCAGCCTCGCTTGCGACCCTCGAAGCGGGCCTGGGCTGGACGCTGGGAGGCGGCGTGTAGGCTATGTGCCAGGCATGGGAAGGAAGTGGGCAACCCACGACCACTACGACAGAATGAAGATGCCAGTAAAACTGCGGGGCGAAGAAGCTCTGATTGAATTAGTAAACATTGGCGCAAGGCCGTAAAGGAAGGTACCAGGACTAAGGCGGCTACCGCAGCTAAGGCGGCTTCGGCGGTAGTTGTTCTATCTGAGCCCGCAAACTAGCATCGAGACTTTGATAGGCAAGAATAGCTCTGACTATTGCTTCTTTAGAACAAGCCATACACAAGGCATGAGCAGGTAGATGCTTCTCAGTCTTTAGATCACAGGTATAAAGGCCAACTAGATCAGTCAAAAGACTGCGCTCAATGGGATTGATAAGTTGTTCTTCCAAAGTCATACAAGAGCCCTCTCAAAAGCCCCAGCCAGCATAGTCCAGGGCGACAACTACCGTTAATGTGCTTAAGCACAGAGATAGAAGAAAGACCGGTGAGGCGGGGCATAAGCCCCGCCTCCTGCCCGCTAGGCTGCCTTGCGCTTCCTTGTGGCTGGCTTAACTTCAACCTCTTCCTTCTCAGCCTTGGGCTTAGCCCCACAAAGATGGAACCCGGAGAGCTTGATCACAGGCTTCTTCATCTCGACCTTGACCCCGTTTATTTCCTTGTTGTACTTGGAGATTGAGAGCCTGCCGGTGATTACAACCTCGCGCCCTTCGGTGATGGTTTTCATCACACGCTCAGCCAGTCCATTCCAGGATTCGACATCCACCCACATGGGCTCAGGATTGTCCTCCTTAGAGGAATATTCGGCTACCGCCAGAGAAAACTTGGCTAGCTTGTTATCGGTATCGGTGAAAGTAGTTGCTACAGGGGCTTGACCGACGCGACCTACGAGTGTGATTTGATTGAACATGAGATGTAACCTCCGGTGCTGTGTTTAAGTGCCAAAAGACCATGCACCTACTTGCGAGAGTGCAAGGGCGCAAAGCGCCGAACACAGTGAGGTTTACCCTTGCACGGTAGAAAGTGGGTGCAAGAGTAGGGCACTGTTTTAACACAGCCCTGAGGTAGACATATGACTAACAAACCACATCTGGTGGCACAGGTATTGCCCGAGCAACCCCTGCCGGCGGAACAACCCACCAAGCAAACAAATGCGGAAGAGCCCCACGAATAGGACATCCCAGCCATTACAAAGACGAATCCCAAAGGACCAGGCTAACGCAAGAGACCAAGCCAAGGCGCAGTAAATCCACCCGGCAGCGGCAATCTCCACAAAGGAATAAACGAACCAAAACAAGATGAATAGCCAAAGTAAGTCTACGGCAAACAGAAAGCACAAGCCTGGCAAGGACGAATGACGTCTTTCTGTGGCTGCAAAGCAAGGCTGCCAACGACAGCAGGACAGGGAGTAAGCATGCTATGCCTCACCGGCTCTATGTGCCTGCCACCTCTGTGATAAGGGAAATTGACTATATCGACTTGAGGCTCAAGCGACTCAAAGGCGGGGATAATCTCAGAATGCAGCTCCCTGTCTTGAAGAAGGGCTAATTTCCAAACCCCTGCAGGGGCTTTGCACAGAGCCAAGATAGCTTCCTCAAAGTTCTCCGAATCCACTGAAAGCCAGCCCTGGCAATTGGGTAATGAAGCAAGCTTGGTCAACTCGGCAAAGACAGCAGTATCAACAAAGCTGCGAGTATAGAACCAGAACTTGCACTCAGAGTGCTTTTTAGCGGTCAGAGCCCATGCCTGGACATAGTCAGAGCTATAAAAATCCCCCACATCATGAATCCTGACCGTAAAAGGAACAGCTGTCTTAGTCCTCTTAATCCTGGCAGTAAGCCAATCTCTGGGACGAGCCTGATCGACAAGCATCGATAGATTCTCGGCTAATAACTCCGGTCCACCCTCGGCCAACAAGAACTCACAAGTGCGGAAGTTCCGACCCCGCTTGGCTTTCTGACCAGCCGATTGATAGCGGACACTGTTACCATAACAAAGCCTTCGGCAAAGCGATGTTGCATTGATGCAAGTTTGAGTCCTGGGAAGACTGAACGCCCATCCCACTTTGGAGTTATTCGTTAGTTCTAAACCAAAATCCAGAGTCATTTTCATCGCACCCCTCCTTGAGCCAAACCAGCAGCAAGCGCTGCTGTATCGCCACCTCGGCTTGGCTCCGGAGCGACAGCAAGAAGGAAAAACTAGACAGTCAAAAACCCACGCTCACCGCGACGGTGGCGCCAAGACGAGAAAATGGAGAGACAGCGCGGCGAAACCGGCTGACTCTGAGCGATTTAATCAAACAAAGTCACAGATTCTCAACAAATATTCTTGTCAAGAAAGTACGCTTAGTAGCGTTGAAATCTATCCATTTTTCACAAACGCGGAAAACAAAAAAAATCCGGCTCAGGAAGTGCATCTTGCGACTTCAAAAACCGGGAAGTAAGCGATTCATTTCAGTACCGCATACAGTGGCTGTATTTTAACAGCTCTATAGCGAAGAGAAAAGATCTAACCGCAAAAAAGTGGTGGTTCAGGACCATGAGAGCGCGCAGCTAACTCCTGTCTTATGGTCGAAATGAAGCGCTGGAGAGGCAAAGCGTCCTCCTCACAGGGTGCCAGACTAAGATAATTAGACAGCACAAGCAAGTAAGATTTCAGTTTTGGAATCGGCAAAGCGAGTGAAACCTCTCCAGTTAGAGATGCTACTTTGTCCCTCCACTCTTTATCGGCGGCCTCAGAAGAGACGCGGCTGACCTTCTGCTTGGTCTGTATATCTCTTTTGGTCCGCATAGACAGCTCATAGACTATCCGGCGAGCAGCCAGGAGCCCCGACGGCGTAATTTTTTGAGAAGCAGTGGAAGGAGGCTTGCTTTCCGGACAAGCAGCCTCCACCACAGCGTTATATTCGTCCGTACACATTGCAAAGAAGCCGGAAGCAAGATCCTCATAATCGGCGCGCCAGATGTCCTGGTGGTTGTATAGAGTCTCCCGGGAACACTTAGCGGCCTTCTGCAATTCAACGGTAGTGAAGGAGCGCTGGAGCTTTTTGATACTGGCCAGGGCGTCGGCAATTCTTTTGCGGGCATCGCTCTTACGGTTAGCGTTCTCGCGCACCCATGATATGGGGCGCACAGCGGAGTATCTTTTGGGATCAACCGATTTCTTGTGAGCAGGCCGCCAGTTCGTGGCCCTGTCGACCTGGGCGGTGGCGTCAGCCCGCCCCCTGTTTATATCCATCGAATATCCATTATGCCTGGCTTCGAGATATTCTTTGATAGCCCAATTGCGCTCTTCTTCAAAGCCGTAGCCGAGAGCTGGCAGGTTCCGACTGGGGTCGCCATAGAAGAAATAGTGTCCGAGACAGAAGATAGCTTCAGCCCGTTGCGACGGGCCGGTCAACCCTTCTTTGTGGAAGGTGCGACCTTTGGTCCAGTTCTCAACGTTCATGCCTGCTGGTATGTGCCCAAAGACAGAACCAACAAAGGCGGTGTACTCACTATCTACTGGGACTTGAGCCGTCCTTCTAATCTGTATAACGTTGTCCGGTTTGTCATTTACTCCATGAGCACGAGCTGCCGCCTTGCGTCTTTCCAACTCCTCAATGCGAGCGCCCATTTGCTTAAATGCGGCAATAGGATTGGCATCAGAGTCAAGCAAATCCAGAAACCATTCAAGGGCCTTGGTCGCCGCCATCTCATATCGTTCGTGCTCAACGCCTAGGTCACGCTTGTTGAGCCATGCCCAGCCGTGCTGGAGGGGAAGTCTAAGCCCCATGCCCTTAGAGCCAATACCGGGATGCGGGAATACTTCAAGGGTTCCTTTGGCGACATCAAAGTCACTGAGCTTGAGCAGGGTGACTAGTTGGCGGTGCAGCAGGGCGCTGTTCAGATGCTCTTCAAAGAATATATAAAGGTGCCAGCCACCACTAAAACTTGAGCGAAAAAGAGAGGACCTGGTCAGACCAGCCTTTGATAAAGCATGCAGAAGGCGGTCCAACTGGGGCTTGTTGTGATACTTGCTGTTGGCGTCAATGTCGAGCACTGCGTAGCGAGTCTTTTTGCCGGCCCTTGTTCCAATATAAAAGGACTCGTTGGCACAGGCGATAGCCTTGATTATTTCGGTGTCGGTGAGCCGCCACTTCTCATTGGCTGAAGACCAGGTGCCACCACTAACCGGCCGATAAATATAATCATAAGGGTGGAACAGCTCGACAAACTGCGCCAAGCAAGACTCCCACCCTTTCGGGAAGTAATCTTCGCGCGCAAATCTAGTGCGCGTGCTCGAGGTCGAGCGCGCTTGAATCTGTCCGGTAATAGCTGGTCACCCCTAATTTGGGACGTGTTGACCTAACCGGATCATTCGACTATCCTTGAGTAATCTTCGGTGGAATCGCCAAAAACCCCGGAAACAACAAGTGAATAGAGAGATCCGTCAAAAGGTCTCGAAAGACATCGCCTCAAAGCGATGTTTTTTTTGCTTGATTTAAGACTCTTTCTAGCCGGGGAGAACCCGGATATATACCTTAAACATCTGGTGGCACATTCTGGCCGAAGCACTGAAGGTAGTATCACCGCAAAAAACTATAACCGGCAATTAATCTATCCGCAACACTTGACGATCTCAAAATTGCCACCGGATCACAGCCCCCGGACTTCCGGAAATACCGGAGATTAGACACCCGCATACCCGTTAATCCCCGGAGATCAAAGCCCTGTTTGCCCCCAGATCTTTCCGGCAATTCCGGAAATGGATCGTTCAACAGACACCAGATTAAATACCAATTTCTGCAATTTCAACAGAATCAGCTCAATAAGCGCGGCCCCACATTCGCCGCACTCCATTTCTTTATTTTCCGGAAATTCCGGCGAACAGTCGCCGCACCTTCCGGAATTTCCGGAATCTCCGGAAGTGCACCCTCCGCAATCGCCGCAGAAGTCCGGCGATGCCACCCCTGTCACAATCTCCGCAATTCACCGACGGCTGATAAATATCCATTAGGAGCCGCCGGTGGTATCACCCAAATTCGCTATGCTCCGTGCAATAGGCATCTACAATTTCCGGAAATTGCGGAGACAGTATGCGGAAATTGCGGGGACTTACCCTATAATAAATGCGCTAAGCTCAGACGGGCTCGCTATATCGGACGCATATCGACATGGAGCACCACATGCAAAAACACCCAATGCTTTCCGTGAAAGAAGCTGCCGAAGCTTTGAGAATCGACGAGCGCTCAGTCCGTGAACGCCTGGCAAACGGCACGCTCAAAGGCGAGAAGAAGCAGGTAGGACTCCGGGACAAATGGTTCGTCTACGCCAGCGCCATTAGCAGCGCCCTGGCCAAGCAAGACGGCAACTTTATCGGAAACTCGGTAACGATTCAGGATGCAAGACCCAATTCAGTCGAAGCCACAACAGTATATGTGGCTGAAGAACAGGAAACAATCGACGCGACGTACGGCGACCTAGACGACGTGACCGCTTCCCAATCCACCCCTAACCCGCCCAGAGGCGATTGGCGCCCTGAAAACAAAGCGAACCTAGAATCACTAGTCGAGACGTTCATGAAGCCCCTGGTGGACAAGGTTGCCACCCAGGAACGCGCGTTAATGGAACAGGCAGCTCTAGTAGCCCAGCAGGAAAGGGTAATCGAAGAACAGAAGATGCAGCTTCGCCTCCTGCCGGATCTTCAACGCAGGGCGGAACAAGAAGCTGAGGCGGCGAAAGCCGCCGAGCTTAAACTTCACGAAGCAGCCGCCCTACAAAAGCATGCCGACATGGTTGCCGAGCAAAAGGCCAAAGAACTGGTTGACAAAGAAGCACAAATGACAGCTCTACAGATGCAGATCGCTTCGTTCGAGGAAGAGAAGAAAATTTTGGAAGTAAAAGCCAATGAGGCGCAGGTCCTTGCATCTAGCCTGGAAGCACTCTCTAAAAAGGTAGAAGAATTGCAAAAACCATGGTGGAAGAAGATTCTGGGGTCATAGGGATTCGAATTTTGCCTGACTTTCACAGGACGGTATCCAATTTAAACTTGGCTTTACAGAGAGTACTAAAGGAGAAGTATGCCAGGCAGCCGTAAACCAACGCCAAAAACAAGCAGAGTTTTTACTTCTGCCGCTGAACTTCGGAGGCATATAGAAAAGCTCAGCAGACGCCTTTCAGAAATTGAGGATTTGGGGAAAGAAGCAAATATCGATTCAAAGAGTGTGGACACTTTGCGTGAGCACATCATCAATAATTTGCGAGATCTCTACGGGCAAGATTCGCCGGAATTTGAACGATATGAGCACATGCACATTTGGGGTCTTCCACTTCAAATACAGTTAGGATTTGAGTCTCCTGCCGAGGAAGCTTTTAGAAAACAACGCGGTTATAGACTTGGACTTGAAGAAACAGCTGCAAAACTTAATGGCATTATCGTGCAGCTAAACGAAAAAATAGAAGATTTAGATGGAGCTTTCGATGGATTATCGCAAAACACAAGTAGACTTCAGAGCAAGATTAAAAGCAATAAGGTCTTTATCGTCCATGGACATGATAGTGAGTTAAAAACAGCTGTTGCTAGAGTTGTTGAGCAACTGGGTCTCGAAGCAATCATCTTGCATGAAGTTCCTAATGCTAGCGAAACGGTGATAGAGAAACTGGAAAAGAACGCGGCAGAAGTGGGTTTCGCTGTAATTTTGTTGACCCCAGACGATTTAGGAAAATCAGTCAAAGAAGAGGAGCTTAAAGGTAGGGCACGTCAAAATGTAATTTTGGAATTAGGTTTTTTCTGGGGACTGCTTAAACGTTCGAATGTTTGCTGTATAGCTAAGCGTGGTGTCGATCTTCCATCAGATTTACACGGTGTAGTGTATGTTGGTGGAGATGATAGCAGCTGGAAATATACCCTGGCGAACAATCTTAAGCATGCTGGATATAACGATATTGATTTGAATAGAATCAAGTAAGCATGCCAGAAGTTGCGACTTTTCCAACCTCACTACAATATTCGGCACTTTCCATTTTCCGAGGTTTAACTTGCTGGTGGACACAGCTTCGCCACTTCAGAGCCAAATAGCTAAAAAGGCAAAGTTGGGCCAAGAGGTTTGAGGGGCTGTGGAGCCAGCTTCAACAAACGTTGGTTAACCCTTGCAAAAGTCATTGCCTTTTTCCCATCATCAAGTCCTAGAAGTGCCGAAAATGCCACTTTTTCCTCGAAAGAAAGCTGATCAAATAGACTTACTTTTGGTAGATTAACCAAACTCCTCATGTACCGAAGTTGCGACATACCAACATTTCTTTTACGGGCGGTTATAGCAATGACAATGGCAAGCAATTCCTTCTCAAATGGTTGCCACCATGGTCCATCACCAATTAAATGGTAATTCTCGGTTGTGGTTGCAATTATTTGCTCGGCTAACTCTATAGCTTGAGGTATCGAGGATGCCTCAATTACAGCCCGGTTTAAGTCATTGAGATAATTGCCTACCAAGAAATAATCGGTCCAATCATCCGCTCCCAAGGCCTTCAAAAATTCCTCTAGAGTCGCAATTTCAGCTGGCACTTCGGAGGAGTGAATTACTCTCATGTTTGCATAATTGAGATGTATATATTGTTTCCAGGAGAGGTGTTCAGGCTCAATGCCTTGGGAAGAATAGAACTTCATGAGAGCACAGCCAATTTGCAAAACAGCTTGATCACGGTCTGAATCTTTTACATGAAGGTCACGCAAAAGTGTTCTCCCAAGCCCAAAATTGATAGTTTTCACTTCCATGTCATTGCGGGTATCAACGATCCTGAAAAATGACAAAGTAGCATCCTGCAACCCATCCTTTATGGGATCGGCGTGAATCTCCAGAAACCGTCCAGATGGGGTTCTAAATGTAGTTGATGGCTCTTCAATTGGAGAGACGTATAACTCTAAAATACGAAGAATTTGCTGATTAAGACTACGATTTTGGCTCTCAGCTAACCGTTCAAGCCGCTTTTTTAAGGCTAGTGGCAATCGCAAACTAAAGGTCTCGGTCTCTTTCTTCATAACACACACCATATGAACACTATTTTGTACTCATTATAACCATTTTTGAGCAAAATGTCGCCTATTGAAGGATAACGCTAGCTCTACAAGCAAAAAAAACTGCCCAACACCATTTGATTCTATGTACAAATACACAAATAAAACGTACGATGATAATAACGTACGTTTTATGGGCAAGATTAATGCAGATTATTGGAAGAGAGCAACTTATTGAGCTGCTTTGGCAACAAATGAAAGTGAAAACAGGTCTAGTTTTATCCGCAAATAGAAGAATTGGAAAAACGACGATCATCAAGGAGATGGAAAAACAGGCCAATAAAGAAGGCTATAGGGCAGTTTACGAGGATTTAGAAGGTATTCGATCCCAACTTGATTTTTCAAAAAATGTGAAAAAACAAGTGCAAACTTTCAGAGGCAAAAAAGACAAAGCGGTTAATGGCCTAGCCAATTTTTATGATTTATATGTTCGCGAGAGTGCTTTGGGTCAGTTTAAATTTGGTGCGAAGAAGACGGAACCAGAGTGGAAAGAGAGACTGAATAGCGAAATGGATTTTGTTGCTGAACATGCAACTCCGACAATTTTCTTTTGGGACGAGTTTCCAATAATGTTGAGCAACATCATCAAAGATCACGGCAAACCAGCCGCCATGGAAGTTCTCGACGTATTGCGTGCTGTGAGAGAAAAACATTCAGGAAAAATCAAAATGGTTTTTACTGGTTCAATAGGAATTCACTTAATTATTGCGGATCTAAAAAAGGATGGCTATAAGAATCAACCAATCAACAATATGCACATTCAAGAGGTCAATCCGTTAGAGCTTGAGTTTGCGGTATTGTTTGCGAAAGAGTTACTTACTTCAGAAGGTCTTAACCTTCCCGATGATGATATCGAAGCGCTAGTCCAAGAGGTTGATTGTATACCGTTTTATATTAATGAATTGGTGAATGCGATCAAACAAGAAGTGCCAGGAAAACATCCTAAGGAAATCGTGACAGACTGCCTTACGAAGTCTACAGCGCATTGGAATTTACGCCCTTTCGAAGAGCGTATCGGAAATTACTATTCGAAGCACGAGCACGTGTTCAGAATAATTGATTCTGTTGCATATCACAACAGTCGAACAGTCGAAGAGATTACGGAAGACGCAAAGTTAGCTGGAACGATTACCCCAAATGAAGTAAGGGAAATTATCGCTGCGCTAGGGCAAGATCAGTATTTTGTGAGAAATGGTGATGTGGTGACGTTTAGGTTTAAGTTGCTTAGACAGTGGTGGTTGATCCAGCGGAAGTGTGATTCATGAACGAAATCCTTTTGTCAAGCTATTCTCCTGGGCTGGTGCGAAACGAAGCACTTGAGTCAGTTTTAGTACAGCGAAACGAGCTAATATCATCCATTGTACGAAAGTGTACGAAGGCTAGCCGTTCAACCAAAACTGTTCACACACTATTAGTCGGCGAGCCCGGAATAGGCAAAACTTTTACGCTCTCAGTAACTTGCTCGCGAATTGCAAAACAGACCGACAGTCCGCCCGCAATAGTGCGACTAAATGAAGAATCTTGGGGTATTACGAGTTATCTAGATTTGATGCACAGTATCTGTAATGCGCTTCCGGGCTTCCCCAAGGAACTGTTATCGCAAAGTCCGACTTTATTTAAACTCGGAGCAGATGTTGCAGAACAGGCTCTGGAGTCAGCAATTTCCGAAGTCGTCCAAGATCAGAAAATTATATTGGTAATCGAAAACCTGGATTTAGTATTTCAAGAAATTGGAAAGGATGGTCAAAAAAAATTCAGAGCCCTTTTGCAAAACACAGGTACTATCATAGTTTTGGCGAGTGCTAGGTATATTGTCCCCGCTTTTTCATCCTACAGCGCACCATTTTATGGCTTTTTTGAAATTCATCATCTAAAAAGCCTCTCCATTCAGGAATCTCAAGAATTCTTATGGAAGTTAGCTATTCTAAATGGAAATCAGGCTGTGCAGAGACTTTTGAAATCACCAGAAGGCGTTGGAAAGGTGAAGGCAATCCATTATCTAGCCAATGGTAATCCGCGTGTTTTTATGCATTTTTATGATGTTTTAGCGACCACTGATTCTGTCCAATCATTTATTAATCCAGTGTTGAAAGTGATAGACGACTTGATGCCGTCTTATCAAAGCAAGATGCTGCAACTTTCTCCTCAACAGAGAAAAATTATTGAAGTACTCGCTGATAGTTCAACAGCAATGACCGTTAAGGCAATTGCAGACGGTGTTTTAATTACCCAACAATCAGCATCAAGCCAGCTAAGAGAGCTAAAGTTGAAGCATCTTGTAGGAAGCACAGCCTCTGGTCGAGAATCTTATTACGACCTGAAAGATCCTCTTTTCAAACTTTGTATCCAGCTGAAAAACAACAAAGTTGGCTTCGTAAATAGTCTTCTTTCGCTGTTAGAAGCTTGGTTTTCTGCTTCAGATTTAAAGCAAGGATTTGGGCAATTATCCTCAGAAGATGGCGGAAATCTTCTCTTTAAAACACTTGCAGAGCACTACGGGAAAAGGCAACAGAGACAAAACTCGCAAGGTCTTGCTTGGGCCGAGAACAATTTAATGACGGATCTAGAACTGAGCCAGAAGGTTGAGCAGTTCACAAAATTAAAAACGCTACTTGAGACAAACAATTGGGCAGAAGCACTCAAGGTAACTCAAGACCTGGTTGCAAAATTGCCTACTGACAGTGATCTGTTAAAAGTCAAAGGTACCATTACTTTTTTTATGGGGAAGCCAGAAGAAACCTTGAAAAGTTTGGAATCAATCAAACTCGACGAGCCCGATGATATCGCGTTTTTAAATATGCTTGGGTATGCTTACGGACAGATTGGCCGTTATGAAGAAGCCCTTTCGAGCTTCAATAGAGCGTTGAAATTCGATGCTAATAACGTAAATGCGCATTTGGGGGTCGCTAAAGCACATCTAGGCAATGAAGACTATCGACTAGCGATCAAATCAGCGCAGATAGTTCTAAATCAAGAAGCTATGCATGTTGAAGCACTAGCGATTGTTGCTGAAAGTTATTTAGAGCTTGAGCAATATACCGAAGCTACTAAATATCTCAACCTAGCGAAATCTAGCGATTTAAATTCGTATGAAACCAAGCTGCTGGAAAGCAAAGTTCGCTTTGTGGAAGGTCGTGTCAGCGAGTCCTTGGAAATTCTGGATCAAATTATTGCTGAGGCTGCTAATTCCAGCGTAAAAGCAGTAGCATTTTCTAAGAAGGGCTGGCAACTATTAAGCCTAAAGGAACACAGAAAAGCAGTTAGTGCTTTTATTCAGGCGGTCCGCCTAGATCCTGATTGTCCTTTATATTGGCAGTGGCTGGGAGAAGCGTTGGATACATCCGGGCATTTTGGCTTTGCAGTTGCATGCTACGACAAACTCTTGAGTAAAGATAACAAAAACCGCTCAGCTCTATTTAGAAAGGGGGTTAGCCAGGGAAAACTAGGTAATTATCAAAAATCCATCGAAACTTTTGAACAGCTAAGGTTGCTTGATGATGGTCCGCAAGTAACGCATAACATTGGAATTGCCTACATGCAGCAAGGCAATTTTGAGGCGGCGCTTCAGCAGTTTTCAGCATTGCCTAAAGACTATGGCGGTAGGCCTATTATTTGTTGCAAAGCAAATTGTTTAATAGAGCTGGGGAAACCAAATGTAGCAGAAAAGCTATTGAAAGGTGTGGAATTTGAAGAGTTCGAACTTAACGATGTGCAGTCGTTAAGAGCTCGGATAGCGGCAGCAAAAAATGAATGGCAGTTAGCGTACGAATTGTCGAAACCATTGGCAGCTAGCGATAGATACGCACTTGGCGTACTTATTGAATCACTGGAACAACTTGACCGCCACGAGGAAGCGTTAGAAATACTAAGAATGATGCCTCAAACTTCTGAAAGCTCAGACCTTTTGCAACGCAAGGGATGGCTCGAATACGGTCTTATAAAATTCGAGGACGCAAAAAACAGTTTCGATTTAGCACTGAGCATAGATCCAGAGTCCGTTATAGCTTTTCTAGGGTTCATTTCAGCTAGCCTTCAGGGCAAATTCTATAAAGGTGTTGTAACGCAATTTAAAAAATGGAAAACTGCTAAGCGTCTTTCTGAACATGTGGAAAATGGCTTAAGTATGGCACTTCTATCAGTAGCGCAATGTGTTTATTATGATATTGAGGATGAAGTTGAAAGTAAAAATATCTTGCGCTGCATCGAAGAGCTTGAGTTAGCGGGACTGGCAGAAAAACACACCCTTGGCGCGAAAGTCATACTAATTCTGTATTCAGCTGGACTCCAGATCGCAGTTAATAAAGCTATTTCTAATCTCAAGACCATACCGTCAGCACAAATTCAGGCAATCGCATATCGATTTGTTTTGTCGGCGATAGCAACGAACAGTGTAGATTTACTTGCTCCATTCTTAGCCGCATTAAACGACAAGGGTTTAATGAAAGAGCTTGGTTTTGCCTGCCAGGAAGTAATTATAGATTGGCTAGAGAGTATGAATGATGTTGAACGAGCGATGGACTGTGTGAAGACAATGACTGAGTTATGCGATACTTATGACATAGACATGGAGCGTCCTTTGAGGATTTGCAGGACGATAATTGAATTTCTTCAAACAAAAGACGAAAAGCTATTGGTTCAAATTCCAATTGAAGAAAGAAGCTTGATTCAACATTGGCTTAAGACTTTGCCAGAAAGAGAATCACTTACTGAGATCTTTTAGTTACGAAGAATTTGATTACCCAAAAGACTAAATTGAGCTAAACAAATAAGAAGCTTACACGTGAGCCCCTCAACTGAGTTTAAAATCCCTAAAAATTGCAGAATATTCGGAGGAGAAACCCTTGAATTACTTCAAGACAGAAAGGTCTCGCTCGCCATGATTAGCTGGGATGGCTGCAGAAGTGTGTTTTGGTTGGTAAAGGGTGATCCGGCGACGGACAAAGAAGCCGAAAATTTTTGGTTTTATTACCATCAGCGAGGGAGTCGCAGATGAAATTGATTGGATATGGGAAGATTTGCTGGTAAATGAAACTAGCCAAGACTACCCCTAGATTGGATTTGTTTTTGATAATTGTGGAACGCTAGAAAGAGCTCTCTACGAGAATTTTGGACCACAGATGTTTGAGCGTTTTGAAAAGATGAAAAAACAAAATCGTTGAAGCAACTATCAGTTTTTAATGGGTAATGACAGCGTACATTAATGAAAATGAGCGTTGTAGGGAATCTTTATAGAAAGCCAAGAGAAACTTGTGATATTTAGCGATATTGGGATAGCGGCAACTACTTGCCTGTTTCTGCTGATGGCTGGCTATTTGCCAAGGCCTGATGCACTTTCGCAAGCGCCGCTTTCCTATCAGCTTCCAGTTCATACTTCTGCTTCAGTAAGTGCGACATCAATGCCTGCACACGGTGCAGTTTATCTGTATTCAGGTTTTGCAGATCGGTAAGCGCATTAGCATGCATGTGTGTGTCGCCAATTTCTTTGATTAACGTGAGTATTCTAGCATTCAATGTCCTAGCCCATCTCGGCGCTGAGCCATTTTCGACTTGTTTGGCAAGATCTTCAATTCTTTTTTCCAACTTGCCATTCCCATCCAGGAAGTTATCCAGGGCTGACCGATACATTCCCATTGCCGCGCTATGCGCTCCAACTAGTTGCGCTAAATAAGCCTGCTCTAGATAATAAGCCACGGCTTCGGGAGTGTTCGCGGTACTTAGCATTGGCTGATGGCTAGGCAGAACGCGTAGAGCAAGGTCATCTTCTTGGGTTCGGTGAAAATATGCCCAGTAATGCCTGAGACAATTAACACAAGCGTAGGTCAAAAATGCAGCTTCGTCGGTTGCTTCTAAAAGCCGGCAACCGAGTTTCTTAAACACTACTTGCTTATGGAGTACGGTTTTTTCGTAATGGGTAATGCCAATGTGCATGCGGCATTCTTCTCGACAAGAGCTGCAATACATAAAACCAAGGTCCTCTAAAGAGGCGCCATCTGTCAAAAACTTCTCAAAACAAACAAGGATTTCCATCACGTTTTCGAGATCATCGAGAAACAATTTCTTCATTTATTGATCCCCTGCCAGATTGAATTTTGCCAAAAACTCCTTTTCGGCATCTGGAACTTCAAACACTTCAGCAAGTAAAAACTGAAAGATTTCACTAACACCTATCACAACCGAGTCATTGATTTTCTGGAGTTCGGATATGGTTTTGGGATGAATGACTTTGTTTCCCAGCTTGCGAATAATTTCTAAGCTGTCTGCATCGAGATGTTCTGCCCAGTCAGGCGCCTTGCCGTCCGCTTTGTCCGCAAGAAGTTTAGTAGTTTTTTCATGCAACATGCCTTCGTTGTAGCCCAGTTCAGTCAAAAGCTGTTCTAAAGCAGCCCTAAACATTGCAGCTGCAGCACCATGTGCACCAATACAAAAACATTTGTAGGCCTCGCTCAAGAAATGCTTAACCGCAGCAGGTGTTTGAGGCGTTGCTATGCCCCCACTTTCGCCGCCAAAAACAGCCATTGAATCACCGCCAGGTCCTGGATAGATGAATCCGTGGAAGTCGGTCAGACATTGTACGCACTGGAAGCGAACTAGAGAGGGTATTGCCGACTGATACTTGTTTTCGACATTCGGAGCGACCCGCTCGTGAAGCAGACCTTGAAGAACGCCCATTCCCTTTATCACAATTATTTTGAGACGACGGTTCTTTGCGCAGACAGGACAATGAGTAGACCCAAATGAATCGACTTCCCCCTCACAGGGACGAATCATCATTGGATAGCCTGAGCCAGCTGGTCGATTTATGTACGCCTGGCCGAATTCGAGCTGATTAACAAGGTCAAACAAAGTAAACATCGCAACAAGATAGCAAATCTTGGTTGTTTTAGCACCCCAACACAAGGCCCACAGTTCAGAAATTTAAGTAGACAAATGTTGGTCTTGATATAGTTCGCGTTGATAATTCAGTCTGGTTCGATTGGCAATTACTCCAAAATCTGCCTAAAAAAACTCGTGCTATTAAGATTAAGATGAGAGCAACAAATTAGCTCCGCAAACCCGGGATTTCGAAGTGAACTCGGAGTCCTCTCGTTCTATCAACTCAGATTTCCGAAAATGAGCATTTACGGTAATGTCTATAATAGAGAAATAGACCAGCGGGGAATTTGAGGCATGGGAAAAACAGTTGCCCGAGCATCATTTTCGGTAAAGTCCAAGACAAAGAAGAAAAAACCAGTGGGACCACCTCTCAAGGTACCAAATCTGGAGAAGCGCTCCAGGGAGTATCTGACGGTTTCCGAGGTCAACCAGCTCATTGAGGCAGCTAAAAGGGCTCTGTTGCAAATACTTGGTCTAAAATTGAGACAAGTTATAAGATGTGTTTCTCCATCCGGTTTTCCGATTATGCAGCCTCAAATTCATCCATGAGCGATTTCCAGAACTCGCTGTAGGCATTTTGGCTATCTAGTCCGAACTGTTTTTCGACTAGATACACTTCGCCCTTGACGCCTGGAAACAGCTGCCAGAGACGCATTTGCCCCTTGCGAAACATGCGCATGACCTCAAAGCCTTTGATGGTGGCATAAGCAGTTTTCATTGACTTAAAGCCTCGGACCGGCTTAATAAGCCGCTTTAGCTTGCCGTGATCTGCTTCCAGCCTATTGTTCAAATATTTGACCTGTCGGTGCTCAAGGTCAACGTCACACTTTCCTTCGTCTTTCATGTCTTTCAGAGCCGCACCGTAAGCTGGATTCTTATCGGTGTTGATCGTTTCCGGTCTATCATAGGACTTTTGTTTTCTCAGAGCCTTACAGAGGAAACGCTTTGCCATAGCCGTGCTTCGCGTGTGTGACAAAAAGAAGTCCAGAGTCCGGCCTTCTTTGTCTATTGCCCGGTAAAGGTATTTCCACTCTCCTTTTACCTTGACGTAGGTTTCATCAATTTGCCAGGAAGTGGAGTAGGATGGGCGATAGTGCCAGCGCAGGCGCTTTTCTATCTCCGGCGCGTAGTGCTGGACCCAGCGGTAGATGGTGGTGTGGTCGACATCGACGCCACGCTCTTCCATCATCTCTTCGAGATCTCTGTAACTGATGCCGTACTTGCAGTACCACCGAACACACTGGAGGATTATCTCGCCCTGAAAATGCCGCCATTTGAAGTCGCTCATAGCCTGCTCCTCAATTCGAGACTAAATCCAGGACGTCCAATTTATATATTTCGTAGAATAACAGATATGCGAACTAACTGTGCCAAAAGAGATAGCCAATGACCAAGCACAAACCCCAAAAGCCCGCCAATTTCGCAGCATCAAAACAGATTGCGAAATCCGAGGCGGTAAAAAAAATAGTCCGGGTGGTTCGGCAGCATCGCCTCTCGTATGACGCCTTCATCGCTGTCTGCCAGCAGGTCAGGCTCAAGTTAAAGATGGAAAAGCCCAAGAAAGAGAGGCGACTGCCGGAGCTGTTGTCTCTGGCTGAGCTCAAGAAGTTCTTCAAGACTGTGCAGAAGTGCGGTGATACCCAGCACGAACTGATGCTCAAGCTGATGCTTTACACGGCCGTCCGGGTAAGCGAGCTGGTCAACATTCGTGTCCGAGACATTGATTTGGACGGCTGCAAGATCTTCATTGACAGAGGTAAAGGCAGCAAAGACCGGTATATTCTCTTTCCTTCGGACTTCCGGCTGGCCTTGCAGACTTATATGGATGCCAATGAAAGCAACGACTTTCTGTTTGAGTCGAGACTGAACCAGCCATTTACGCCCAGGAGGGTCCAGCAGATCATTCGCAGGTATGCCGACCTGGCCGGCATCAACCGGAGCGTTCATCCGCACCTGCTGCGACATCAAATGCTCACATTCCTGACCGCCCAAGGGCTCTCCGATGCCAAAATACAGCTCATCTCCGGGCACGGAAACCGAAAGAGCCTTGAGCTTTATCAGCACCTGTCTCTTGCGGCTATCGAGGGCGACTACCAAAAAGCTGTTCGCAACTTAGAGATTTGAGAGCGTCACAGCAACCCCATACTTGAAGTGAAATTAGGCGTGTCGTTAAATGCTTTCGATTAGCTGAGTAAGCGGGGTTAGGATTAGTGGCAAAATCGAAGTCGAGGAGAGACAAAACGAAAGAGACTTTCTGGAAGAAGGTACTTGCTGCGCAGATTGGGA
>Ga0209460_1000457_pt1 | contig 37663 bp, 39 predicted proteins | sample EBPBio132013_DNA_FD_185868 | JGI IMG/M metagenome (GOLD analysis project Ga0209460, IMG submission 185868) | Wastewater treatment Type I Accumulibacter community from EBPR Bioreactor in Madison, WI, USA - Reactor 2_5/13/2013_ DNA (SPAdes)... | ecosystem: Engineered > Bioreactor > EBPR >... | reverse complement strand
CCTCTCCCTCAGGGCGAGGGACTTTAAAGACTTTTATGGTTCATTTTGCGATGAAATCGACACAAAATGAATTTCCACCGTTTAGTGTGGTGCTACCGATGATATTTCTGACAGTTAGCGTGAGATGGACTTATGATTCCGCTGCGGCTTGAACTGAAAAACTTTTTGGCTTATCGCTCGCCCGATCCCCTGCGTTTCGACGGGATTCATCTGGCGTGTTTAACCGGTCACAACGGCGCGGGGAAGTCGTCCCTGCTGGACGCGATTACGTGGGCGCTGTGGGGTGAAGCACGCGCCAAACGCGACGACGAAATGGTACACATGGGTCAAACCGACATGCTGGTGCAGTTGGACTTTGACCAAGAAGGCACGAATTACCGCGTGGTCCGGCGGCGCTCGCGCAAGGGGCGCGGAACGGGGACGCTCGATCTGTTCTCGGTGGTGGAGGGGCAGGTGACGACCCTCAGCGAACCGTCGATCCGCGAGACGCAGGAGAAGATCAACCGGCTGCTGCGGTTGGATTACGAGACGTTCACGAGTTCGGCGTTCTTACAACAGGGCAAAGCGGATGCCTTTACCACGAAACCACCGGCACAGCGCAAGCAAATCCTCTCGGATATTTTGGGGCTGGCACAGTGGGAGCGTTACGAGGACGCGGCGAAGGAAGCGCTGAAAGCGCTGGCGAACGAGCTGGCGGTGATCGCCCAGCGCATTAAGGATATTGACGAAGAACTGGCGAAAGAGCCGCGCCTGAAAACGGTGCTGCGCGAGGCCGAAACCGCACAACAGGAAGCCGAAGCCGCGCTCAAAGTGGCGGAAGCCAAGCTGGCGGAGGTGGCGGAAGCCCCGGTGCAGATGAAGGCCGCGCAGGAACGCAAAGCCGAGGTCGAACGGCACAAACGCGAGCGCGAACGCGATATACAGGCAATTGCGACCGACATCACGCGGCAGTCGGCGCGCATCAGCGATTATCAGACGATCATCGGACGGCGCGAAGAAATCGAGAAGGGTTACGCGGCGCTGCAATCGGCGCGGGATGCGGACACGGCGCTGGGCGATAAGCTGATCCAACTGAGCGATTTTGACGAGGCGCGGCGTGATTTGGAGAAGCGGCTGCGGGACGCGCGGGCGGAACTGGAAAACGAAGCCAGCGGGTATACGGCGCAGATCGAGGAACTCCAGCGGGCGCTGAAACAAGCAGACGCGGAAGCCCTGAGCGCGGCGCAAGCGGATGTGACCGGCTTACAGGCGTTGGAGGCCGAACGCAACAGCCTGAACGAATTGATGACCACGTTGAATGAAGACGGCGCGGGGTTACGTGGCTTGCTCAAGACGCTAGAAGATGACGGCAAGAAGCAGGGCATCCGCATCGAGCAGTTGAAGGCCACCGAGAGCGCGACCTGCCCCCTGTGCGGTCAGCCGTTGAGCGAGCAGCACCGGCTTGAGATGGTCACGCAGCTCGAAGGCGAACTGGCGACGATGCGTGGGGAATACGGTGAGCATCGGGAACGGGCAGCAGCAATCCGTGAGGAAACCGGCGGCTACAAAACCCAGCTTACCGAGTGGGATACCGAACTCAAGCGGCTGCAACCGCTGTTGGCGCGGGTGGGTGTGCTGCAAGCGCAGATGGACGCGGCGAACGATGCCGAGGTGCGGGTGACGGAAGTGAGCGCCAAGCTGGAAGCAGTACAAGCACTGCTTACGGCGGAAACCTTCGCACAGGACATTCGCGACCAACTGACGGCGCTGGAAAGCGAACGGGCGCAGATCGGCTATGACCGGAGTAGCCACGACGCGGCACGGCAGCAGTTGGATACCTACCGCGCCTATGAGACCCAGCAAACCGAACTCACGGTGGCGATTAAGGCGCTGCCGGACGCACAGGCGGCGCTCGAAGCGGCAACCCTGCGGCAGGAGCGCACGCAGAAGGCGCTGGACGAGGACGGCGAGGCGATTGAAGGGCTGAAAACGGAGATCGCCAAGCTGGAGGTATTGGTGAAGGAACAGCAGGCGCGGCAGCAGGAGGTCAACCACCTGCGGTCATTCGAGCGGACGCAGTATCAACGGCTGGTGAACGCGCGGCAGGAGTTGGATGCGCTCGACAAGCAGCGGAAGCGGAAGGGCGAACTGGAAGCGCGGCAGGAAACACGGCAGCACGACCAAGTGGTTTACGACGAACTGCGGAAGGCGTTCGGGAAGAACGGCGTACCGGCGATGATTATCGAGGCCGCCATACCGGAACTGGAAGAGTCGGCGAACGGGCTGCTCTCGCGGATGACGGACGGGCGGATGAACTTGCACTTCAGCACGCAGCGCGAGAAGATCAACGCGGAAGGGGTGATCGAGACACTGGACATCGAGATCGCGGATGAACTGGGCACACGCAGCTATGAGCTTTACAGCGGCGGCGAGGCATTCCGCATCAACTTCGCGATACGGGTGGCGCTGTCACAAATGCTGGCGCGGCGGGCGGGGGCGCACCTGCGGACGCTGTTCATCGACGAAGGCTTCGGCACGCAGGACGAGGACGGGCGCAACAAGCTCGTGGAGGCGATCACGGCGATTCAGGACGAGTTCGACCTGATCCTTGTCATCACGCATATTGACGACCTGCGCGACTCGTTCCCCGTGCATATCATGGTGGACAAGACCCCGAATGGGAGTCGGGTCAGTGTGCGGTAGAGGAAATGCAGGGAGATTTAACACAAAGGCTCGAAGGCACAGAGACACAAAGGAATGCGGGAGAATTGAACCACAGAGGCGCAGAGAACGCCAAGGGGAAGGCAGAGGGATTTAACACAAAGGCTCGAAGGCACAGAGACACGGAGGGAATACAAATCGCCAAGTGCGCCAAGGGGTTGTATAGCGGGTCTCACAATGCATAGTAGATGAGGGTAAGGCATATGAGGAAAATTCTACGCTGGGCAATTTTTTTGCTCGTAAGCATGTCGATTTGTGCGGCAACTGTCCACTTTTCCTCAATCGCCTATTGTGAGTACCGCAAAACCTTGCCAACCGTTATTGAATACCCCGGCGCTCAACTTACACGTCAGTATGTGGATTTTTTATATGACTCCTACTCCATTACGCTTTGGCCTATTGAACTTGAAGAACCTCACCTTTCTCTCGTTGTTTATTATTATGAGACGAGTGATCGCCCTGAAGAAGTTCAAGCGTTTTTTGCGGCGAACGGTGGCAGTATATCTCCCCAAAAACCTAACCCTAACAACCCGTTCACGATAGAGGGTATAGCCCAGCCATTTGGTGAATATGACTTTACTGCGCGGTGGAACCAAGAGAGAAGCCTAACTGAATACTTTATTGAAATATTCTGGGAAAGTTGTGATTAGGCATCGAGAACAGTATCGAACTCTTTTGCACAATACATTTTACAGAGGCGAAAAGTGACCACCAACGAAGCAATAGTACGGGCGATGTGGGCGACGTTTGATCGGTTCGAGTTCGCGGCGGCTGCTCCCCTGCTGCATGACGACTTCACCTGCGAGTGGCCGCAGTCGCGCGAGCGGATTATCGGGCGCGAGAACTTCATCGCCATCAACGCGGAGTATCCGGGGCGCTGGCGGATCACGGTAACGCGGTTGGTCGCCAGCGGCGAGCAGGTGGTGACCGAGTGCGACGTGAGCAACGGCGCGGTGACGGTGCAAGCCGTGTCGTTCTTCACGCTGAAGGATGGGCAGATCATCCACATTCGCGAGTATTGGCCGGACACGATGGAGGCGCAGGCGTGGCGGGCGCAGTGGGTGGAGCGGTACTGAGGGACGCAATTTTAGCTTATAATATACGTGACGGTTTGAAGTAGAAAGGTGACTATCATGGTCATGGCTGATGTACGACAAAAGTTGATTGCCAAAATTGATGACCTGACCAATGAACAGCTTGAATCCCTTTTGAATTATGCCGAGTCAATGCAAGTGGGAAGTTTTACCAACCAGTCTGGCAAAGGAAGAAACGCTTTAGTTGGTTTCATTTCTGGCCCAGTTGACGCAGCAGAGCGAACAGAAGAAATTCTATGGGCAGAATTTGGGATGAGATCATCAGATGACCAAGACTGAGGTGATTGCAGACACGAGTTTTGTGGTTGCAGTGATGATTTCGACTGATAGATGGCATCAGCGATGTGTCGATTTATTCAACCAATATGATCGTATTTATCTGCCACAATCTGCTCTAGCAGAAATCGCCTTCATGATTACTCGATTAGGTGGCAGGCAAGCGACACTGTATTTTTTCCAGCACCTGAATCAATCACCCTATGAACTGGTTGCACTCATTCCAGAGGATATTCAGCGAACGGCGGATTTGCTGGATCAGTATGCCGATGCGCGACCGGATTTTGTTGATTTGAGTATCGTTGCGGTAGCAGAGCGCATGAACGTGCCACGCATCCTCACGCTAGATCGCCGCGACTTTGAAATTATCCGTCCGCGTCATATCGACCACTTCGAACTGCTGCCGTAGGCTGTAATTACGCCGATTGCATCTGAATCCAGAAGACAGAGCCGCCTTCCGGTGGGCATTCCACGCCGACCTCGCCACCCTGTAAGTTAATCATGTGCTTCACAATCCACAAGCCGAGGCCGGTGCTGTGTTCGCCATCGGTGGGGCGGGTGCTGAGTTTGCCGAATTGTGTGAACAGGCGTGAGCGTTCTTCAACCGGAATGCCGGGGCCTTCGTCGCCGACGCAGATGTGAACGCAGTCGCCTTCTTGAAACATCCATATGCGAATGGTGGTGTTGAGCGGGCTGTACTTGACGGCATTGCTGACTAAGTTGCCGAGCGCCTGCTGGAAGCGGGACGGGTCTGCCAGCACGAAGCCGCTGCACTCGTGGGCTTCGATGACGATGCCCTTCTTTTCGGCGTGAGCGTGGTAGAGGCGCACGAGGTTATCCATGACGGTTTGCACCGAAACGGGTTCCAATTTGATGTCTACGAGGCTGCTGTTGACGGCGGCAGTATCGAGGAAGTCTTCGATCACAGTTTGCATGGTGCTGACCGAGGCTTCGAGTGCGTCAATCCAATCTTTGCCGGATGGAATTTTGTCCTCGACACGGCGGAACAGCGAGGATACCAACTGAATGTTCATCAGCGGGCCTTTGAGGTCGTGGGAGGCAATCCGCAGCAGATTATCTTTCAGGGTTTGCGCGGCTTTCAGTTCACGAATGACCTTTTTACGCTCATCCTGTAACTGCTTGAGGGCGATTTGTGTTTGGATGCGAGCGATGGTGACTTCGGGGTCAATCGGCTTGGTGATGTAGTCGTTCGCACCGATTTCCAGACCTTGCGCCACATCCTTCGCGTCGGACATGGCAGAGATCAGGATAATTGGAATATCGTTGGTCGCGCCATCACCGCTGCGGATGGTTTGAAGCACCTGATAACCGTTCATGTGCGGCATCATAATATCCAGCAGCACCACATCAATCGGGTTTTGTTCAAGGAGTTGCAGGGCTGTAGCACCGTTGGGAGAACATATCACGCGGAACTGGCGTTGAAGGAGGCGTTGTAGAAGTAATAAATTGGCGGGTTCATCATCAACAGCAAGCAGCGTGGGCAGTTCGCGGGTATCCATTTTTCGTGACACTTTCACATGAATCCAATCATCATGTTTCAGTATACGCCAACTCCATTACGAACATTACTTAAGGGGAAATTTTAAGTTATTTTTTCATACGACCTCAATTCTTCTACGCAAAAAAACGTAGAGACTGATTCTGGTGTTCAGGTGTTCAAACCATCAACGCTCGGCATCCGCCAGATGTGGTCAGCCGTTGGCATGAAATCGATAAAGGTTTTGAGGAAGTTCACGAGGCGCTGAATATCCTGTTCGTTGGTGGCGATGCCGATGGAAGCACGGACAGCCCCGATAGGCATATCATTCATACAGGTCGAGAATTGCTGGACCGTGAATTGGTCGAGGTCAAGGGTGGTGAAGCACCGATACATATCATCCGGTAGATACTGGAACGCGAATTCCGCCGCGCCGGGGTTACAGAAACAGCCCGTACGAACCGAAATATTTTCGGCATTCGCCCGGTCTTCGATTACATCCGCTTCCACCAGCGTCCCTTCAGGTGTCGCGAGGTTGAAGGCCAGCGTGCCACCGCGCATGTGCATGTTCGGTGGGCCGTAAAGGGCGATGAGCGGCTGACCGTTGCTGTGCTGAAGTTTGAGCAGTTCGCCCAGCAGCAGACCTGTTAATTCGGTGACGTGGGCGTTGATGTTGTCCATGCCGATCCGTTCGAGAAAGTCGAGGCCGGTGGGGATGGCAGCGATACTCAGGTAGTTGACCGTGCCGTCCTCATAGCCTTCGCCAGAGGTTGCCAGCAGGTGCATGTGCTGCTGCGCCGAGACAAATTGTACGGTGCCACCACCGAACCACGGACGATGCAGTTTCTTCAGCATTTCGTGGCGGATGAGCAGCGCTCCCACGCCAGTCGGGTAGCCGAACATCTTGTAGAAGGAGACGCTCAGAAAATCGGGGTGAATTTCGCGCAGGCTGAGGCGGCTGGTAGGCACGTAGGCAGCCGCATCCAGCAGCACGTCATAACCGCGCTGGTGGGCGAGTTCGACCCAATCAAGACAGTGCTTCACACCAGAAAAGTTTGATTGGGCGGGGAAGGCGAACAGATGCGGCTTGGAACGGTCAACAATGGGCAGCAGGGCTTCGAGGTTTTCAGCACGGAGTTCGCGGTTTAGGGGCAGGTATTTGATAGACGCGCCGCGTGCCTTTGCGAATTCGCGGATGCCGTTAACCGAATTGTGGTTGTCGGCGGTCATCATGTAGGTTGACCCGGCTCCCCACGGGTAACTTTCGCCGATGAGTTTGAGCGCCCCACTGGCATTCAGGGTAAAGATGACTTCGTATTCCTGCGGGTCAGCATCGAAGAACTGACAAATGCGTTCGCGAGCGGTATTGACATTATGTGTGCTGGCGAGTGAAGTCGGGCTTTGCGAATGCGGGTTGCCGAGGACTTGATTGAGCAGCACCTCACTGTGGGCGCGGATTTGCGACTCGCCGTATAAACCGCCGCCCGTGTAATCCAGATACACATGACCTCCGGCATCTAGGCGCGAAAATTCGGCAGCGCGTAGATCGTCAAATAAGGTGGTCATCGCATCCTCTTTCAATAAGTATGTTTGTGTTTCTACCTTCTCCTCATTATAGCATTATCCTGCGTTACAGCAGCCTTTCAGCAGTTAGCGAACCTCCTGCCGGTGGCGCTGTGCGGTGTGCAGCATACAGTCGGCGAGGTGTTCGTTGTCGCAGCCCAGAATGTCTTCGAGCAGGTGCTTCATGCTTTGGATGTTGACGAGCATTTGCTCCATTTCACGCAGCTTACAGTGGATGAGGTCGTTCCATTTGGCGGCGGGTGAGTCGCTCCACAGGATGTCATCGAACAGCACCCGCACTTCGGCGAGGGTGAAGCCGGCCTGCCGGGCGGTTTGGATCATTTCGAGGCGCTGGAAAATGCTCAGGTCATAGCAGCGCCGCCCGTTCTGGCGGATGGGGTCGGGCAGGAGGCCGATGCTCTCGTAGTAACGCAGGGTGGTTGGCAGCATCCCGACCTGCTGCGCCACTTGCCCGATGCTCAAGCCGTCCATTTTTGCCATGATGACCCCTTGACTTCCAGTGAACTGGAACTTGTATAGTCTCATCATCAGATCGTTCGATGTGATGAAAACTTTCGTCAATGGGTTCTAGAAAGCGGTTTCGACCATGCATAACACGATTGATATTACGAATGGGAATTTTCAGGCCAGCGTGTTGGAGTCCGACCTGCCGGTGCTGGTAGACTTCGGCGCGGATTGGTGCCCGCCGTGCAAGATGCTCGAACCGATTGTGGATGAGATCGCGGCGGCTTATCAAGGGCAGATGCGGGTGGTTTCGATAAATGTGGATTATCACCCTGACATTCAGCAGCAGTACGGCATTATGGGTCTGCCGACGTTGATCCTGTTTCAGGGGGGCGAACCGGTCAAGGTGATGGTGGGCTACCAACCGCGCCAAAAGCTGGAAGCGCAGATCAAGCCGTATTTGAATCCGGTAACTGGTGGATAAAGACAATACAGTTTGAACCGCAGAGATTTTTAACACAGAGACTCAAAGGCACAAAGACACAGAGGGGATAGACTTCGCCAAGCGTCATCAGTCGTCAGTCCCCAGCCAAATGCATATACAGATTAACCGCAGAGGCGCAGAGCAATACGGGGAGATACAACAAAAAAGAGGCGTGTGTTCGCCTCTTTTCGATGGTAAAGAAAATGGGATTACGCGGCAGCAGCGGCAGCGAGTGAGGCTTGAGCGGTCGTGATCGACTGCATCAGCGCCACGACCTTGCCCATTGGCGCACCGAATTCGGATGCTTCCAGCGTTTCGCCGTTGTCACATACGCGGTCATAGGTGCTCTTGGCATCAGCAAAGCCCGTTTGTAGGGTGTTGATGTCATTCGCGAGCGTGGCAAGGTCAGCGAAACTGCTGGCGTTCGCGGGCGAGAGTGTCACTGGTGCGAGCGTATCAAAGTAGGCCGAGCAGTTCATCTCACCACCGCCGAGCTTGGTCTGGTACTGAGTTTGCAGGGTGGTCGCGTCGTTGCTGACAAGTGTGAGCGCGGCCTGTAAGTCGGCAATCAGCGCGGGACGATCTTTATCCACAACCGGAACCGTTGTTGGCGCGGGGTCGTTTGACTGCTGTACGGCTTGGGTGACGGTTTGACGGAAAATGGGCGGCAGGATGAGCGCGAAAACGGCGACCAACACGGCTGAAATAACCAAGCCGACTTCGAGCTTGACCAGCGACCGCACCGGAACGGGGACGCGGCGGCCAATTTTGCCGCGCACGGCGACATCTTCCAGCAGCTTTTGCACCTTCGATTGGTCAGATTTGTGAAGTTCTTCTTCCAGCTTGCGGAACATGCCGAGTGAATACTTCGCTGTTTCGCGGACTTTGGGGTCGGGGTCGTCTTTATAGACCTGCTTCAGCATGGTAATCGCTGTCGGGTCACCGGCTTCGCCCAGCCACGCGGCGGCCTTCATGCGCGATTTGGCATCCTTTGAGGACAGCAGTTTGATGTTATCACGCACTTTTTCCTCAAATATTTCGAGTGCGTCATCAAAGTTCGTCGTATCGGGCATGTTTGTGTTACTCCAGTGTCCACAAGCGATCAGCGCATCCTATTTTATGATACGCGAACTCTTTGAATCAGGAAAGCGGCATGAGGATTAAGAATGCCAAGTGCTGAGTGCTGAGTACCCAGTTCTAAGTGAAAACAGAGCTTTATGGATATGATAGCGGTTCGGCAAGCCTCAAAGAGGTAGGGAAGCGTAGTCTATGCGGTGGGAAAAGTTTCGACCGATGCCCAAAAGTGCGTTATCCTCATGGGCATGGAAAACATTTCGCAGCTCACGGTTCAAGCGCTTGTTCGGGAACTCCTCACGGGTATGCAGCGCATCCTCGGCGGCAAGCTGGTGGGTGTGTATGTGTTCGGCTCGCTGGTGATGGGGGATTTCGACGAAACCGTTAGCGACATCGACCTGCTGGCGGCGTTGGAAAGTGACCTGAACCCGACCGATTTCGCCGCGCTCGACCAGTTGCACAACGAATGGGCGGCGGCGCACCCTGAATGGGCGGGGCGGCTGGAAATCGCGTACCTCTCACGGCACGGGTTGCAAACCTTCCGCAACGAAAGCACACCGATGGGCATCATAAGTCCCGGTGAGCCGTTCCACATGATTGAGGCCGGGCATGATTGGCTGATTAACTGGTACGTGGTGCGGAACAACGGCTTAACCATTTACGGTGCGCCGGTAGAGGATGTGATCGCGCCGATTTCGATGGATGAGTTCATCGACAATGTGAAAATTTATGTGGATGGTTGGCGGCAGCGGTTTGACGAGTTCGACCGCCGACCCAGCCAAGCCTACGCCATTTTAACGATGTGCCGCGCTCTATACACGGTGACGCACGGGCAGCAGATTAGCAAAGTTAAAGCGGCGGCATGGGCAGCGGAACAGTATCCCCAATGGGCGGAACTGATTAACAACGCGGTTCAGTGGCGATTGGCGTGGCGCGAGGAAGCTGATGGAGCGCTGACGCGGGATGCGGCGCGGCGGTTCACAGCCTTCGCCATTAAAACCATATTGGGTTAGGCCGCAAGAATGGTAGCCAAAAGGCCAACCCAAGTGTAGATGAGTTTCCTACCACTTTGGAAAATTTCTCCCTTATGCTGTAATGAGTAAAAATTTACCCAAATAGCAATCGCCACCATTTGAAGTTGATAACGGGTTGAGACGGCTCACTGTAAGTTTTTAAGGCAGTCCCTGTCCGAAAGACCAATTTGGATATACGTGGTCTTATGGTAAACTTGACTCATGTTACGGTGAAACACAAACACAATTTTGTATGGATGCAGAGCGCAAATGTTAAACCCCTCTAAACTGGCTATCGGACTCGAACGTGAAGGTGAAGAACCCATCTACAGACAGCTTATCCGGCATATCCGCGCTCAAATTGAAAGCGGAACCCTCGCTGCCGGAACGCGACTACCCGCCAGCCGTGACCTTGCCCAACAACTGAATATCAGCCGGATTAGCGTGGTGAACGCCTATGCGGAACTGCGGGCGGAAGGTTTTCTGAGCGCACATGCCGGACGCGGGACGTTCATCGCGGGGGATGCGAATAACTCGACTGCACCAGCCGACCATCCGAACGGGCATGTGAAGACCAGCACGCCGGAAGCACCGACGACACCGGATCGTTCACTGCGCGAGATGATGCGGATGGCGCGGAAGCCGGGGATCATCAGTTTTGCTCAGGGTGCGCCGCCGGGGGATTTCTTCCCGATGCAGCATTTGCGCGATGCCATCAATACGGTGCTTGACCGCGATGGGGCGAAGGCCATGAGCTACGAGATCGCCGAGGGGTATGCGCCGCTGCGGAGTGCTGTGCGGGATTATGTTAGCGGTTTGGGGATACACTGTTCGCCGGATCAAGTGTTGATTACCGGCGGGACACAGCAGGCTTGCGATATGGTGGTACAGGCGCTGCTTTCCGAGGGCGATATGATGATCACCGAGAACCCGACATACTTGGGTATGATCGACATCGCGAGGACGCGGCGGGTGCAGGTGCATGGGGTGGATGTGGATGAGCAGGGTATCCGGCTGGATATGCTCGAAAACTTCATTCTCGATAACCGTCCAAAGCTGATTTATGTGATGCCGACCTTCCAAAATCCGACCGGTTCGGTGATGCCGTTGCACCGGCGGCGGCAGCTACTCAACCTTGCCAACCATTACCAGATTCCGGTGTTGGAGGACGGCGTTTACCACGAGCTGCGGTTCGAGGGCGAATCACTGCCACCGTTGAAGGCGCTGGACGATACGGGGATTGTCATTCATGCCAGCGGCTTTACCAAGATGATGCTGCCGGGGCTGCGTATCGGTTACATCATCACCAACAACCATCATTACGAACGGTTGGTGCGGGTGAAGCAGGCGGCGGATATTTCGACACCGAGCCTGAACCAGCGGACGATGCACCTGATGATTCAGCGGGGGGTGCTGGCACAGCAGCTTGAGCGCAACAACCGTGAGTTGAAGCGGCGGCGGGATGTGGCGATTGCGGCTGCGACCAAGCATTTGCCACCGGGTTCACGGTGGAATGTGCCGGAGGGGGGGCTTTACCTGTGGGTGAACCTGCCCAAGAGCGGGCCAACGTCGGCTGAGGTGTATATTACGGCGCTGCAAATGGGCGCGGCGTATGCGATTGGCAGCGTGTTCTATACGAATAGCTGCGGCAGCCATCGGATGCGGATTAACTTCGGGTCGCAAAAGCCACCGGAGATCGAGGATGGACTCAAGCGCATCGGGCGGGCATGGCGTGAAGTGGCGTGCGATTACGAGGCGATGGAAAAGTCGCCGCTGTTGTAAGCGGGAAGTCGATAGTCTTTAGTCGCCAGTCTTCAGTCCAATGCAAAGGCAATTGAACCGCAGAGACGCGGAGAGCGCAGAGAAATAGAGAGAATGTGAAACGCAAAGCGATTCACCACAGAGGCACAGAGAACACAAGAGGAATGGGATAGCAACCATTCCTTTTTGTTTACCTGTAAAACAGGTGATAACAGGTGGCGTGAACCGTCGTGACCCCGATTTGTGAAGGTGTGGTTTGCATTCACAAACCGGATTCAAACGCTAGCCGTAAAAAAGTGATGGTGAGAAGCGTTTTGCGGATCTTTTAGGAGGGGCAACCGGTTGCTATTGATGGAGATTCACCGACCATCACCAACTACACCTACAACGCTGCCAACCAGCTTGTCAGTGATGGCACGAATACGCTGACTTACGACAACAACGGCAACCTGACCAGCGATGGTGTGAACAGCTACACATGGGATAGAGCCAATCGTTTGCTCACATGGGATAACGGTGTGGCTGCCGATCTGGTGAACCATACCTATGATGGTGAAGGTCGCCGTGTACAGCAAACTGTCAGCAGCACCATCACTAAATACCTGCTGGATATTCAGCCGGGTCTAAGTGTTGTGCTGAGTGAAACTACTGGCTCTGATGTCATTCGCAATGTCTTTAGCCCGCATGGTATCCATGCCCAACAAGATTCATCCAATAAATGGCAATGGATTGCAACGGATGGGTTGGGCAACGTGCGTGAAGTTGTGGACAACTCAGTGGGGGTGTTGGAAAGCCGAAACTATGCACCTTATGGGGAAACCTTTGGTGGGACAATAACGGATGATCTTGATTACGAAGCGCCGAACTTTGGGTTCACCGGTGAGTTGGTGGATGGAAGTGGGCTGCTTGATCTGAGGGCAAGACGATATAACGCGGCGATGGGAGTGTTTACCAGCCTTGACCCCTTTGAGGGTGTGTCAGATCGTGCTATGAGCTTGAATGGATATTTATGGGTTGAGGGAAATGTGCCGAACGCTATTGACCCAAGTGGCATGATTTATGAGTTACCAAGTATGTGGGATCAGTGCGGATCAGGTAATAATATTACTTCTGACACCCCCCCCTATATAATGGTAAGTGTTGATGATCCAGACCCATGCCGTCGTCATAAAAATGGTATTGCTGCCGCTATAGCAGAGTTGGCTCAAAGAGCAACAGAACAAATACAAAATTTTTGTAAGCTATGGGAAATCTCACAAGGTAGAATTGTCCAGCAACCAGGTGGCTGTGAAGCAGCAGGTACTTGGGGTGGACATCAAAGGGCAATGAGGGATGTAAAGAGAGATTTACGAAAAGACTTGAAACGCTTTAACCAATCAGGTAGAGATGGGTGTCCTGATGACGATGGTACGGTAAATCAAACTGCAAATGCTTGGCTAGCCTATCCAACGGATGAGTTATTACCCAAAGATGAAGCTGAACGCCAGGGAAAGCCTCAAGAACTTCCACCAACCTTAGCGTATACCCCAATTTGTCTGGGAATTACCGTGTTTGGCATTTGTATACCAGTAGTGATTTTCCCTTTATAGATCTACTATAAGTTTTAGGGGACAGATGTATTATTTGTCCCCTAAATAAGTGAAAATGAATAATGAGGAAGTGCTAATATGTTTGATCTGAACGATAATGGTCTTTATAAATGGCATCACCTTTTTTTGATGTTGAGTTTGGAATTAATCAGCCCTTTTCTGGAGGATATTGATTTTCCACTAGAGCAACATATAACAACTATACGGCAAGCGTCACGTACTTTCGTCCAACGTTTCTTTGAAGTAGAGCTGGATATTTTTTATATGGGTAAGGCTAGCAACGTTGGTACTAGATTGTTCAATGATACATATGAGGAGCTATCTAAGAATATCGGGCAAGATGCCACTGAAATCTTGTGTAATTGGGGTAACCAGTTACGAATGGACACAGCATTTGAAGAATCACTTCTCGTGTTATGGGATAACCTACTTACCAAAGTGACTGATATTGAAAGTGAAGAATTTCAACAGCTAAGTACGATTTTTGACCATAAAGCGTTTGTAATCGCATCAATCATTATGCGTTTTAAAACGGAGCTTAAAGGGATTTGGGACACTTTAGATTTCTTAGAACAAACTCCAAAGGGCGAATGGGATTTAAGAGCATACCAGATATACAATCAAGGTGATCGTCGTGATGTTTCTGATGTGAAAATTACGCGAAGCCCATTGACGTATTTTGAAGGAATCGTCACGTACGTAAAAATTCGGAGAGCAATTTGCAAAATAAGAAGCTCTCTCTCCGTGAGTGAATATGAAAATTTACTCATGTGGGTGGCTTCTAGTTTGAACCATAAACTAGAGGTAGCCTCTGAAAGTATTTTTGACCTTTGCTTAGATGGGAGTTCATCTTGACTACTGTCTATATCATATTGCTTATCCCTTCTAAATTTTTGGGTTATGCGATGGTAAATAAGCCGTCACCAATCTGAACCTTATCCCTGTGCTGGATACTTAGCTCATCCTCCCTCAAATCACCCTAACTACCCTTGAAGAGCCTGCGCCCTGCAGGCTCTTTCATTTTCGGCCTCAACTCACGTCGTTTTTGAAGCGCGTCCATACACCGAGACATGCAACAAGTGCAAAGCGGGTCGGCTTTGTGAGGCAGAGGTTGGGTGGATTTTCGCGTGTAGAGTGGGATTGGGGCGACGAATAGTGAAGTGCGGTGGAAACGCGCAAAAAGGTGGGTTGTGGGGCGTTTAAGAGCCTGTGGGTTGGGAAGGAGAGGATAGGTCAACAGAATGGGTTTATGGCATAATGTAACCTATGAACACACTCAAGTTTTACACCGATACGCATGTTCCTAAAGCCGTTGCAATACAACTCCGCGCACAGAACATTGAAGGCGTTCGCTGCGAAGAGGTCGGGTGGCAGAGGGTGATGATGTGGAGCATTTGGAATACGCGACATCACAGGGCTGTACACTGGTTTCGCATGATTTGGATTTTGTGCAACTCCACAGCCAATGGCTGCATGATGGGCAGCGGCATTGTGGTATCGTGGTGTTCAACCGTAAGTTTCAAGGGAATGTGGGCAAGTTGGTAACGGAACTGGCGGAATGGCATCGGCTCATTGCCGAAGGCGCAGGAACGGTTGAACGTGACGTGTATAATAAGTTGATTGAGATTGTGAGGTAGTGTGATGCAGCAAGTTGATTTTCCACCGATTGACCACATCGAAATCCGCAACGGTCAGGCACGTATCAGCGGGCGGCAAACAAAGGTTAAGATGGTCATCAGCCGTTTGTTGGACGGAACAGGGGCAACGGTTCAGGAGGTCATGGGGCAATATAATCTCAGCCGCGCCGAAGTACTGGCCTGCTTGAGTTATTATTATGACTATCAAGAGGCGATTGAAAAGTATTTCGTGGCGCAAGAGAAAGCGGCTCAGGAAGCAGCCATTCCACTGGATGAACTGGTGAGCCAACTGCGAAAGCGGAAACTTCAGCGGCCTTGATATGGCATCTATTGTGAACGAATATGAAACAAGAGCCTGTGGGAATGTAGGCTCTTTAGCGCCTACGCACGGCTAACTACTCCGGCATTAGTCACACCCTAAAATATCTACCAGCTAATGATATGAGAATAAATTTGAGAGTTCACATAAAATGCTGAAAAAAGCGCTTGTGCTTGTTTTTATAGTTCTAGTTGGAATAACCTACAAGCTATTTTCCATTTCCATTCCACTACGTTTTCCACAATTTGAAGAGTACCCTATTGCTGGTCCCGGAGAGTATTATCTTCCACAATGGAGTAATGATAGTCGTTACTTAGCTTATATAGAAAGGTCTAAAGATCCGACACTGGTAGTTTATGATTCCCAGACTAAAGTAAGTTGGAATGTCATCGCCAATATATCTAGTACGCACTTTTCTTGGAACCCTACTGGGGCACTTGCTTACCTGAAATATAGTTCTAGCTCAAGTGGATCATCCTTAGCAATATCTGAATTGCATCAAGTCGATTCCAAAGGTCAAAATGCTAAAATTCTTGCAACTAATTTACTAAATGCTGGGGATTTTGAATGGTTTAGTGATGGAGAAAGAATAGCTATTCTTCTTACTGAGCCGAATGGCGATGCATACTCCACTAATGTCTATATCTTAAATACAAATGAATCCACAACTAGCAGCCTGTTAAATGCAAAAAGTATTGGTCTCGAATCTATAGCGAGTTTAGCATTAGCTCCTGATGAACAGGCAATAACCGTGTACGGTGTTCATGAAGATAATGGTCGATATGAAGCTCAAATTGTGATTTACAGTATAGAAACAAACACTGTACTTAAGCGAATTATTCCAAGTCAAGTCATCCCAAATGAAAATACTGAATACCCTCTTGCTGGCTTATTAGATAGCACAAATTTTGGATGGATTGATGGTCAAAATTGGTTACTTGCTGCAATAAATACGCCAAGTGGGAAATGTTATAATTACGCCTTATTCTTTTTTGACATTCGTGATTTGCAGAAGAGTTTTTGTATTCCAAGTGTTGGGGGTGTATTTGATTATCCCACAATCTCACCAGACTTAACTAAGATTAGTTACGTAACAGTGGCAGGTGTTGGACAGAATTATGTCATGGTTGGTAATGTAACATCTGATCTCTTAAATAAACTGAAATCTGGAGGGAAATAGTCTGAGATGATGATATATACTCGTGTACTAGATACTTAGCCCATCTCCCCTCAAATTTAAACCACTCGACTATAATCATGATGCAAGCCATTTAGGACGGAACTGAAGAGGAAATAGAAACAATAGTTATAGACGTAATGCCTTTATTATACGCCATGTAGCGTTTACAGAGGTCAGCGCAGAGTTGCGAGTGGCAGGTCAAACGTCGGCAGCGATAGGAGATCACGCGAATCGACCCCGCCTGTCGAAACCTGTAGTCCCGCGCAGCAGGGTAACGTCCGAAAGAGCCGAGGTGGGAGGCTGGGTGAAGATTGACACGGTTAGGGTGGGGATGTGGGCGAAGATGCGTCAATGCGGTGGAAAGGCGCAAAAAGGTGGGTTGTGGGGCTATTTCAGCAGGTCTATAAATTCATCTACCGTCAGTCCCGCATCCTTGATGATTTTGTGCAGCATACCGGGTTTGAGTGTGCCATGATTAGGAACAGTGGTACGAGCTGCCGGATTGTCGCGGTGAAGGGTGATGTGACTGCCATTTTGACGCGATACCGTGAAGCCGATGCGCTGTAATACTTTGATGCAGTCACGGGCGCGGACTACAGGCAGCTTGGGCATTAGACAGCCTTGAGCAAAATGGGAGCAGGAAGATCATCAGGCACTTCTTCGCCAGCCGCAAGCATATCTTCAATATGTAAGGCGATGGCTTCTTTGATGTTTGCTATTGCTTCGGCTTCGGTTTCACCCTGACTGTAGCAACCGGGCAAACTCGGTACTTCAACGACATAACCGCCTGTTTCATCGGGAATGAGAATGACTTGGCGCATGGTATAGCCTTTCACTGAGGAAATCATAGCATAAATCAGGGATTGGGTCACTATCGCAGGCTCTTTCATTCTCGTTCGGCCTCACTCAAATTGTTCGTGAAGCGCGACTAGAAGGGGAGCGGTGCAGCAAGGGCGAAGAGGGTTGGCTTTGTGAGGGGTGGGTGAAGTGTCGTGGTTGGATAAAGGGCAGTCCCAGACCGCACTTAACTTTTGTAGGGTTTTGGGGTATGATGCCACGCGCAAGTTTTTCTCACGTACCGGAGCCATCACCCCATGGAACATTCAGCCGCACGTCGGGCATCAATGATATTGGGCGGTGTTATGATCGCCGCGATTGCATTGAGCGCCATCCTACCCATTTTTCAGAATAACGCGACGAACGCCCTTTCAACGGTGGAGGCGACCACCGCCCCGACCGTTACATCGCCGCCCGTGCTGACCGACTTCAGCACGATTACCTTTGACCAAGATTACCTGCATCCAAGCGGCCTGTTCAGCGTCGCCGAACCGACTGGCTGGATCGCGGGGCAGGAAACCAGCAAGCCCGAAGGTGTCGAAATCACCATGAACAACGGCACGCTGCTGAGTGTGATCCAGACTTCCGTGCAGATTTCGCCGACCGTCGTGGCGGATTTGGACGAAATCGACTCGATTTACACCTCGGCCAATTTGAACTCCAGTTGGAGCAATTACGCGCGTTATGCCGAAACCGGCTTGAACTACCGCGAAACCTCACGCACCCGCGATACCGATAAGCTGACCATCGACTTCGAATTGAAGAACACCCGTGGTCAGATTTTCGTGGCGCGGCAGGTGGCGTGGTGGGATACGGACTGGATTTACAGCATCCGCGTGGTGACACCCGATAACCAGATCGAACTGTTGAAATTCCTGATGGACAACGTGGTCGCCAGCTTCAAGCCCAACCGCATTTTCGCGGGGACACCCGGCGATTGGCGCGCGTACTTCGACCCCAGCAACAACCTCGTCGTGCGCTATCCTTCGGATTGGAGCGTGACGGACACGGCGATTGGCCGCCCGACAACCATCACCGGCAGCGACGCGGTACTGCGTGTGCAGTCGCAGTCGGTTTCCGCCCCGCTGGATGAAACCTCGGCGGCGGCGTGGGTGACGACCAATGTGGCCGGTGCAACCGTGACCAGCACTGAACCGGTTACACGCGGCACGCTGGCTGGCTTCTCGGTATCTTACACCTATACGGATACCGACGGTAACTCGAACAGCGGTCTGGCGCTGCTGATTAACGGCGAGAACAACACCGTTTACAGCGCGAACCTGCGTATCTTCGAGGCGAATGTCGACTTGAACGATGATGCGGCACAGGCTACGCATGAACAACTGGTGAAGGTCTTGGGGACGTTCCAACTGCTCTCCGGCTTGAACGTGCCGCTGCCGACCCCGACACCGACCCTCACGCTGCCACCGCCGAGCGCAACCAGCGCGTTCACGGCGACACCTGAAGCAAGCGCGACCCCACTGCCGACGAACACGCCGGAACCGACCAACACGGTTGAGCCGAGCAGCACGCCTGTCCCGCCGACCGCGACCGATGTGCCGCCGACGAATACGCCGGTGCCGCCCAGCAGCACCCCGCGCCCGACGGCAACACCGCGTCCGCCCACGGCGACCAGCGAGCCGACGGAAGAGGCGACCGCTGAGAGTACTCCGGCGTAAGACATTCAGAATGGTCTTAGACCATTCTCTACAAGAAAACAAAAAGGCGCGTCCGAAATGGATGCGCTTTTTTATTGCCTATATGGATAGGTTAAATGTGATACACTAGTTCTAATCATTTCACGGTGGTGGTTGCGAAGTCAGTGATGCGTGTGGTGTGGTAGCGCGGACAGCCTGTCTGCTGTCCCTACAACATTGGTTGCTTGCCTATCGGCACAGAATTTTATCACTTACCCTGTAACCACTACCCATTTCACTTGATGAGAACATTTTATGGTCGCTCTTCCACTTCATATGAATGGTCATCAGCAAGAAAACGACTGGCAAGATCGAATCATACAGGGTGATTGTCAAGAGATACTAAAAACTGTTCCTTCTGATTCTGTTGATTTGGTTGTTACATCACCGCCATATGCTGACAGCCGCAAAAAAACATATGGTGGTATTCATCCCGACCAGTATGTTGAATGGTTTCTGCCGATTGGTGCGGAGCTACAACGAGTATTAAAACCAACTGGCAGCTTTGTGTTGAACATCAAAGAAAAAGTGGTCGATGGCGAACGACACACCTATGTCTTGGAACTTATTTTAGCACTTCGTCAGCAAGGCTGGTTGTGGACGGAAGAATATATCTGGCACAAGAAAAATAGTTATCCCGGTAAATGGCCTAATCGTTTTCGGGATGCTTGGGAACGCTGCTTACAATTTAACCGTTCAAAACAATTCAATATGTATCAAGACAGTGTGATGGTTCCAACAGGTGATTGGGCTAAAACGCGACTGCGAAAGCTGAGTGAAACGGATCAGCGGCGTGATGAATCACGGGTTGGCAGCGGCTTTGGCAAGAATATTTCCAATTGGGTTGGGCGTGAACAAGCGTATCCCAATAACGTGCTGCATCTGGCGACGGAATCAAGCAATCGTAAACATAGCGCGGCGTTCCCACAAGAACTGCCAAAATGGTTTATTAAACTCTTTACACAAGAGGGCGATTTAGTGCTTGATCCGTTTATGGGTTCGGGGACAACCGCGTTGGCTGCCAAAGCATTAGGTCGTCACTATCTGGGCATTGAAATCCAGCCTGAATACGTAGAATTGGCGCGGCAGTCAGTTGGAGATGCCGATTGTGAGTAAGCTCGATCTGGATAAAGTGACCGTGTTCGTGAACCAAAATATTGATACGTTTCATGCCAAGCGGCTAAAGCGTATCCAAGATATTCGCCTAAAAGATATATTAGCGAGAAAGAATCCTTATTTATTTCGTGCTAAAAATATTAACTTTGCTCCCGATTTAGTGACTTCCATTCTTGAAGCAGTATTATCAGCATCGGAAGAAGGCTTGTTTGGTAATTTCCTTGAGGAATTAGCCATCTTCATCAATCATATGGAATTTGCTGGTCAGAAATCATCTTCAAGAGGAATTGATCTCGACTTTATGCGCGATGAAACGCGCTATATTGTTGGTATTAAATCAGGCCCGAATTGGGGGAACAGCAGCCAATATAATGCCATGCGAACTGATTTTAAGAACGCTCTAAAAGTGCTTCGCCAGTCGCAGCAGGCGGGTCATATTCGAGCGGTGTTGGGTATTTGCTATGGCAAGTCTAAACCGGTTGATAACGGGGAATATTTGCGTGTAGAGGGTCAAGCGTTTTGGGAATTTATTTCCGGCAGCCCTAATTTATATATCGATTTAATCCAACCTCTTGGCTATGAAGCTAAAGAGCATAATGAAGTTTATCTAAGTGCCAGAGAATTAGCCTTCAACCGGTTAACTCGTGAACTCCTGCTGGAATTTTGTAATGAGGCAGGTGAGATTAATTGGACAAAACTCCTTCAGTTCAATAGTGGGAATCTTCCTTAATCTTCTGTTTTGAGTTCAGCCTCGATCTCTTTGAGGCGGTGTTTGAAGAAGGCTTGCTCGACGGTGTTCCGGCAGAGGGTGAGCGCCTCGGTGTAGGCATCATGCGCCTCTTGCAGCCAGCGCATCCGGCGCAGCAGGTCGGCACGCGCGGCGTGAAAGGCGTAGTAACCATTGAGCGCACCGTCGCGTTCCAGATCGTCAAGGATCGCCATCCCTGCACCGGGGCCGTTCGCCATCGCCACCGCGACCGCACGGTTGAGTTCCACCACCGCCGACGGATTAAACGTCGCCAGCACCCCATACAGCGCGGCGATTTGCGCCCAATCGGTCGAGGCGAAGCTGACAGCTTGACTGTGCAGCGCGGCGATGGCGGCTTGCAGTTGGTAGACGTTCGGCTGGCGGTAGGCGAGCGCCGTTTCGATGATCTGCACCCCTTCAGCGATCATGGCTTTGTCCCATAGACTGCGGTCTTGATCTTCCAGCAGCACCAATTCGCCGGACGCGCTCACCCGTGCTTTACGGCGGGCATGGGTGAGCAGCATGAGCGCCAGCAGTCCGTGAACCTCAGGGTCGGGCAGCAGGGCGGCCAGCACCCGCGCGAGGCGGATGGCTTCGTCACAGAGTTCGTGCCGGATGAGGGCATCACCGGAGGCGGCGCTGTAGCCTTCGTTGAAGATCAGGTAGATGACCGACAGCAGCGAGTCGCGGCGTTCCGGCAGCTTATGGGCGGGCGGCACTTGATACGGGATACCCGCGTCGCGGATTTTACGCTTGGCGCGGACGAGGCGCTGCGCCATTGTCACTTCGGAAACGAGGAAGGCACGGGCGACCTCCGCCGTAGAGAGGCCGCCGAGGGTGTTCAACGTCAGCGCGACCTGTGCTTCGAGCGTGAGGGCGGGGTGGCAGCAGGTGAACATCAATTTGAGCCGTTCATCGCCGAAGTTGGGGTCGAACATCTCGTCGTCTTCCGTGTCGTGGGTCGGGATCGACTCCAGCAGGTCATCGCTGCCGACGATGCGGCGGCTGCGGCGCAGGCGGTCAATCGCCCTGTGGTAGGCGGTTGTGGTCATCCACGCGCCGGGGTTGCGGGGTGTGCCGTCCACCGGCCAGCGCTGCATGGCGGTGACCAGCGCATCTTGCAGCACGTCCTGCGCGAGTTCAATATCACCCAGACGGCTGATGAGGGCGGCAAGCACCCGCCCCGACTCGGCGCGAAAGACCCTCTCGATAACCTGCCGGGTCGAGTCGATCACGTTAGGCGTATTGGGAGAAATCGACAACCGGACGAATTTCAACCGCGCTGTTGCCGATGACGACGAGTTTGCCGGCCATTTCAATCGCCTCATCCAAATCTTTACAGTTCAGAATGTAATAGCCGCCGAGGACTTCCTTAGTTTCGGCGAACGGCCCATCGGTCGCTATCGGTTTACCGTCGCGAATCCGCACCGTTGTAGCGGTCGAAACCGGATGCAGTGCCTCGCCGCCGACCATCAGGTTACGGGCGCGGGCTTCTTCGCCAAACGCATTGTAAGCGGGCATATCAGCTTCCATGACTTCCTGCGTAATGGCTTGATCGGTTCCGTAGATGAGCAACATATACTGCATATTGATTCTCCTCAATGGTCGGGATGAGATTGTTCATCCACTTATATCTATACGACGAATGACAATGGCGCGAATCGACAATGGATACAAAGGCGAAGATTTTTAACGCAAAGGCGCAAAGACACAGAGGACGCAAAGGGTTTCATAAGTAGACCACGTGCGTTCCGGGTTGCGCCTTGTACTTGAATGAGCTATTCAGCCGGTAAGGGTTCGCTGCATCCTTGCAGACGGTTGCCAAACGGGTCGTAGAAACTGAAGTAGTTGACCATGCCGGGAACATTCACCGGATCGTCACAGCGAACCCCTTTGGCACGCAGCGCTTGGACGGCAGCGGTGCAGTCGGGCGTGTTCAGGACAATCGACGTGCTGTTGGATGGCTGCCATTCGCCTTCGGGCGGCACCAGTGAGATATTACCGGCGGTTGAGCCAGTCTTAAACTCGATCCAGCCCATCTCCGGCAGGTCGTAAACCGGCTCGCCGAAGCCCAGCACATCGCGGTAGAAGGCGCGGCCCTTGTCGAGGTCGGTGACGGTAATCGAGACAACGTTAATCCCTTGAAACAACGACATCATGTATTCCTTTCCTCATGGTGATGCTGATTATCACCTATCGTAACGATACGACGAATGAGGAAGGCGCGAATCGACAACGAAAATACAAAGTCGAAGATTTTTAACGCAAAGGCGCAAAGACACAGAGGACGCAAAGGTATCTATAACGACTAGCTCCTCCTGCCCCGCGTCACTGTCGTCAACTGGGCAGAGGGCAGCCAGACGGTGAAGGTCGAGCCGTGACCCTCGCCCGCGCTGGTGGCGGAGATGCGCCCGCTGTGCGCCTGTACGATCTCCTGCGTGATCGCTAAACCTAAGCCCGTTCCCCGCCGTGGGCCGCGTGCCTTATCCACCTGATAGAAACGCTCGAAGATTCGTTGCAGTTCATCGGCCTTGATGCCCAAGCCGGTATCACGCACCACGACTTCCACGCCGCCGTTGTTGACCTGCGTTCGCAGCCAGATTTCGCCGCCGGAAGGGGTGTATTTGATGGCGTTGCTGACCAAGTTGGTGAGCACCTGCGCCAAGCGGTCGCCATCGCCGGAAACAGGCGGCACGGGTTCGGCCTGTGTGTGCAGCGTCAGCCCTTTGTCGGCTGCCAGCATGGTCAGTCGCTCGCCGACGGCTTTGGTGAGCCGCGCCATGTCGATGGGGTTCATGGTCATTGACAGGCGACCGGCTTGCAAACGGGCGAGGTCGGTGAGTTCCGTGACCATACGGTTCAAGCGTCCGGCCTCCTCGTGAATGACCTTCGCGGCCTCGCGCGGGTCTTTGGCTGCGCCGTCGATGATGGCCTGTGAGAAGCCCTGAATCGAGGTCAGCGGCGTTTTGAGGTCATGCCCGACGTTTGCCATAAAGTCTTTCTGCGACTGCTGGGTGTTCTGCACTTGGCTGCTCATGCGGTTGAAGGACTCGGCGAGGGCGACGATTTCGGCTGGCCCTTCCACCGGTACACGCTGGTCGTAGTGGCCTGTAGCGACCGACTCGGCGGCTTGCACCACATGGGCGAGTGAACGGGTGAGGGTGCGGCTGATGACGGCTGCCAGAAACGCCGCGACCACCAAGCCGACTAACGCCGCTTGCACCAGCGGCAGCGCGAGTTCATTACGGAAGCGGTCGATGATGTTGGCGAGGGTTTGTTCCGGTGGGCGGTCAGCAAGGACGATGGCGTTGGCCTCCTGCCCCTGCCGCACCGAGGCGATGCCCGCGAATAACCAGCGTGTGCCGTCTTTGTCGCTCAACTGCCCGAACACAGCCTGTCCGGTGATGAGACGTGGGGTAGGGATGGTGAAGGATTCCTCGTTTATGCGGGTGGTGTCGCCGCGCGTGAATTGACCGGCGCTGTCGAAGCTTACCGTCTGGTTAGGGATGTTGACGACGAGGATACGCACACCGTTATCGGCGGCAAGCTGTGGCAGTTGGTTCATCAGACGGCTGAGTTCGCCGAGCGTCGGGCGGCTGCTCAGGCCAGTCTGCGGCGTGATGGCCTGCATGGTCGTCAGCAGACGTTCATAGGTGGCAGCGGGCGGCACCGGCTGGGCGAACAGGAACAGCACGAAGGCGGCTGTCATCACCAGCAGCAGAATGACCACCAGCACCAGATATGAGAAAAAGAGGCGTGCGCGGAGGCGTGGGTTACGTCGCATAATCGGTTCGCGTTCGAGCAACACTAAACGATGCTTCCAGCGTAACCGAAAAGTGTTATCGAAGTGTTATACGAATTGCGCGAGAATCGCAATAAAGTCATCTCAATACCCTATCCCTGTTAGTTCCAATTGAGTTTGATAATGTAAAAGCTATAATACAAATATTCATTCAAGAAGTTATAATGCACTCGGAGTAATTACTTGAGTTTCCCTACAGTTTTAGATTTATTCGCTGGTGCAGGTGGATTTGGTCTTGGGTTTAAGAAAGCGAACTTCCAAGTAAAAGCCGCATTGGAAATTGATAAGTGGGCATGTGACACGCTCCGTTATAACGATCCAGACTTACAGGTTATCCAGCAGGATATTCGGGAATTTAGAAGCGCCGAAAGTATCAAAAACGCGGTCGCATTTAAGCCCGACGTAATTATTGGAGGTCCGCCATGTCAAGGGTTTAGTATAAGCGGCTCTTCACAAAAAGACCCTAAAGACCCTCGAAATGCTCTGTTTAAAGATTTCGCTCGATGGGTTGAGGTTCTTGAACCCAACGTGTTCATTATGGAGAACGTCAAGGGACTGCTGAGTAGAAAAAACGCAGAAAATGAAAAGGTTATAGACATTATCACTAAAACCTTTAAGGATCTAGGATACGCTGTAAATTTTTGGCTGTTAAACTCTGCTGAGTATGGAGTACCTCAAATAAGAGAACGCATATTTATCATTGGAACATCATCAACCTGCCTTCCTCCACCTCCAAAATCAAATAAACTTTCGAAGGAGAGAATATCTTCGCTTCCCCTTTGCGGAGAAGAGAATTTGTTATCAGCAGTTACCCTATGGGATGCAATCTCAGACCTACCTAGTTTAGAAGCTGGGCAAGGTAGTGAAGAACAACCCTATAATTCTGAACCACAAACTGACTATCAAGAGTCAATCAGAGGTTCATTAGACACTCTCTATAACCATGTAGCGATGAAACACACAAAACGAACGGTCGAACGGTTTGGTTATATAAATTGGGGCGAATCAGTATCAGATGTTCCTCAGGAATATGGGCCAAGAAAAAGAAATAACAATCAAGAGTATTCCACAAAGCTCTATGACCAAAATAACCGTCGCCTTCATCCATATAAACCTTCATACACGATTGCCGCTGCGTTTTATGCAAACTTCATTCATCCATTTCAGCAGCGTAATCTAACTGCGCGCGAAGGGGCTAGAGTTCAATCGTTTCCCGATACGTACCGATTCATGGGAAAACCTACAATACCTAGCCAAAAACTCTTAGCACGCGAAGGTAGGCATGAAGATACGCATTTATGTCAGTATAACCAAATTGGAAATGCAGTACCTCCGTTACTATCACAGAAAATAGCAGAATACATCCTGAAGGAGTGCTTTTAATGCTTGTACATGGAGATAATCTTACTCAAAAAGAAAAAGGGGATAGAAAGTACTCCGACGAAACTAGCCGAACCTTACTAAAAGAAATACGAGAACAGTACTCGATCTGGCATGATTTAAACATGGAATTGAAAGGCCCCTTGACCGACATCACAGAGGAAGATCAAGCCATAATAGCTGAACGGGTAAGGTTATTAAACAACTATAAAGATTTTATGGATCAGCAGAAATACGCTGAACATTTCGACTCTCGTTCCAATCTTCACTCCTCAGTTCTAGAAGAATTCCTATACTATTTATTCAAAGATATGGTAGGCGAAATTAGTGAGCATCTACTGGTGGGCAAATCACACTCATTCAAAGATATTTTCTTTGTCCCGCCAAATTTCAAGGAAATGGTAAAAAAGCCATATGCCCGTATAGAAACAAAGGATCATGATTTCATCATCGGTATAAGAGTCGAATTAAAAATGTCGAATCAAGGGCAGTCTGGTATTTTGGATCAACTTTTTGGAGGAACTGAAACTGAGATTCACCTATTTGATCTTCCTGCTGTGGCAATCGAGTGCAAAACGTACTTGGATAAAACGATGCTTGAAGGGTCATCCGCAGCCGCAGAACAATTGAAAGCTCGCAGTCCAAATGCAATTTATATAGTTCTTATGGAATGGCTCAAACTCACTGAAGCCGTGAACTTAAGAAAGTATAAAGTTGACCAAATCTACGTTTTAAGAAAACAGAAAAACACGGATAGAGAGTTTCGTTTCGCGGCTACCTATCGGAAGAACCCTATTCATGTGGATGTCGTCCAACACTTGTTTGATGCTGTCCGAATACATCTTTCAAGTGATTGGAAAGGTGGTATTGAATTTGGTTTGCTACGTGGCTGGCTTATTTAAATTTATTGCCTATCCAAATTATGGCATTGTCCTTTGACAGACACCTTTCTGGTTTTTCGGTGTGTAAGGGGCGACTCTAAAGAAGAAATATAGCTTGTAGATCACCCCTTTTATCCGGTTGTGCAGCGAACAGTCGTTATTCAATCGCCAACAGTTCGACGACGAAGATCAACGTGGCGTAACCGGGGATAGCGCCACCCGCACCACGTTCGCCGTAAGCGAGGTTGTAGGGGATGTAGAATTCGTACTTCGAGCCGACGGGCATCAATTGTACGCCTTCCGTCCAACCGGGGATGACGCGGTTGAGGGGGAAGGAAATCGGTTCGCCGCGATCATACGAACTGTCGAAGGTTTTACCATCGATGAACGTCCCTTTGTAGTGAACCTTTACGGTGTCGCTGGCTTTGGGCTTCGCGCCTGAACCCGCCTCGATCACCTTATACTGCAATCCGCTGGCGGTGGTTTGCACGCCTTCTTTTTTCGCGTTGGCGGCGAGGAAAGCTTGTCCTTGTGCTTGCATATTTATATCCTCCCAGATAGGTTCGGCAGTAAATAGACCGCCGTAATCCGGTGTATTATAGGGCGAATACATGAGAGGAGCATATACCAAGATGGCAGAAACAATCGGCATGTTGGTACTGGTACGGCACGGGCAGTCGCAGTGGAACCTCGAAAACCGTTTCACCGGCTGGGTCGATATCGCCCTGACCGCAGCTGGAGAAGCCGAGGCACGTTGGGCGGGTGAGCAGCTCAAGGGGATGCACTTCGACCACGCCTTTACCTCCGCCCTCAGCCGCGCCCAAGAAACGCTGCGGATTATCCTCGAAACGATTGACCAGACCGATATTCCCATCGACCGCGACCAAGCGCTGAACGAACGCCACTATGGTGACTTGCAGGGACTGAATAAGGACGAAACGGCGGAGAAGTTCGGCAAAGATCAGGTGCATATTTGGCGGCGCAGCTACGATGTGCCACCCCCCGGCGGTGAGAGCCTGAAGGACACCGGAACACGCACGCTGCCCTACTACGAAACGCATATTAAACCGCTGGTGCTGGCGGGGCAAAGTATATTAGTCGTCGCGCACGGCAACAGCTTACGCTCGCTGGTGATGGTGCTGGAAGACATCTCGGAACACGACATACCGGAGCTGAACATCCCAACCGGTGTCCCCATTCGCTACCGCATCAACAGCAGCGGCGTGGTGCTGGAACACGGGTATTTAGGCGACCGGACGTAAATTGACGGTAAATAAAAAGGGTTTGCCAGTTGCAAACCCCTACGGATCATAAAATGATTATTCCGGCCAGACGGTTTCGATGCTTTCCCACTGAATAGTGAGGGTTTCCTCGATCAATTCCCCTACACCGCTGTTGAACTCGGAATAGCTCACGCCGCTAATCCATGCTTCCTTCACCAACCAGCGGCGGATTTCCTCGCCGTCATCCACAGCTACGACTGCCAGCGTCCGCGTCGGGCGCATGATGTCGGTGTCCTTCTCAGAGGTTTCGCGCAGCCACTGATTAATTGGGTTCGTTGGATCGCGCCGAACCATCTTCACAATCTGAATCGGATCTTTAACGGCCTTAAGTGCCGAGGTTTGCTTCACTTCGAGCTTGAACGGAGCCAAACCGACCACTTTAAAGATGCCATCGACGATCACATCATCGACTTCAACGCGGAACTCGTTGGCGGAAAGGCTGTCAATGTGTTTGGTGGCTTCGCCAGCGGTAGCAGGTAATTGTTCGGTCATCAGAATCACCTCATGCGTGTATAAGCGAATACTGCCAGTATAGCACCCCTGCCTATAACGACAAACCGCCCGGTGCGAGGGGGGCGCAACCGAGCGGCTTGTTGAGGGAAGGGCTTGCCAAAAATGAATTGACTTGCCCACAAGTCCGGTTCACACAACTTGCACCACTTCGGAGGAATGAGCACAACCTACTTAACCAGACTTGTATGCTTCTACAATACCCCTAAACGTGTAAAGTACTTGTTAGTTCTTGATGAGCAAGGAATGAGAGCCTTTTTGCCTCTTTATTGGTGGCCAAAACCTTTAGCTAAAAGCTGCCGAATTTCCCGTAAAAGGTCGCCCGGCGTGCAAATGATTAAGCCCGACATTTGGGAGACATTTACAGCACGAATAAAATGGGCTGTATCAAGCGTAACAAGCCTGTCTGGAGATGAATTGATTGCGGCTGCCAATACAGGTGCGTCTTTGGGCGGAATCACCGAAATTAATGGCAAAACCTGTTCGGATGATGGATCAGCCACAAGCTCCCAATTCATCCGCGCCGTAAACTGATGATAGAGCGGCAGAATTTCAGGAACCTTTGCCCCTAAATTTCGCTCAGTTTCTTTTTGAATATAGGGACAAGTGATAAAGCGAACAAGCCCCAGCTCGGCTAGCAATAGCAAAGCGTAACTCGCGCCCCGCTTGGAAATCATGCCGGATATAAGCACACTCGAATCGATGAAAACACGGGGCGAAGTTGGATCAATGAGCGGCGATGTCACCGTATTGTTCCTTAAACAGCCTTTCGCGTTCGGCGACTAAGCCATCCAGCAGGTCGTCCGCCGATAAGTTTTTCTCGGCCATTAAGTGTTCCATCTGATTCGCTAACTCAGGCGTAAGTAAGCGCGTGGGCATGACCCATATTTCACCCTCGCCCTGAATGAGTGTCAATGTATCGCCATTTTGCAGACCAAGAGAACTGCGGAGTTCTGGCGGTAGTTTGAATGAACCCTCTTCATCAATCGAGACTTCATAAGTGGGTCTTAGCGACGTTTTAGGGTTGTCCATCATGCACATCCACTTTTACTTAACCTGCCGGAAAAGCCCACGCCAGCGCCTCCGGGAAGATGCTGCGGAAGGCGACTAAACCATGCCCGCTGCCCAGTTCCGCGTAATAGTAATTGCCGTCCAACCGCCGCTGGAGAACGTCGCGCAAGGCTTGCGCCGGGCGCAGGAAACGCGCCTTCGCCTCGTAGCGCCCCACCGATTGGAAGATGCGCTTCGGCAGCACGGATGCTTCCGTGAACCGGCTGGTAATTTGGCCGAGTTTGTCCTCGTCCGTCCCTTTGCCCAGCGGTGGGGAAATCAAGATCAAACTGCTGAACACGGCAGGGTTCTTGAGCGCCGCGTGTGCCGCCGCGACCGCGCCGTTCGCCACACCGCCCACGCCCATATGCGCCGAGTCGATGCGATACTCCGTTTGTAGCATGGGCAGGAGTTCGTTGAGCAGCGAGTTATAGTGCTGGTCGTTACTGGTGTATTCCGCTAGGCGTTCATTCTGGTTGCCACTTTGCACCATCGCGATGACCAGCGGCGCGAGGCGCTTATGCTTGATGAGCGCGTCGGCTATCGCGGGTACTTGCAGCGGGCCGCTCATCCACTGTCCGTCTTGCAGGATGAGCAGCGGGTAGGCCAAGCCCGAACCCTCGTAATCCGGCGGGGTATAGACCCAAACGGTGCGCCCGTTGAAGCCGAGTTCGGTGCTGTCAAAAGTGTGTTCCGTCACCTTTCCGCGCGGCACCGCTTCCAGCGCCGTCCAATCGAGGTACGGGCGGGCGCTGCCCATCCGCAGCACGGAAACATCCTGCTGACCGCTTTTCATTTTCAGCGAGTTAGCCGGGTCAGCCCGCCAGAACTTGCTCACACGCGCGAGAATATCCGCTTCTTCGGCTAACGGTGTGAGCGGGTCATCCACCGCGAGCAGGTAGTCGAGAAGGTCGTCTTCGGCGAAGGTGCGGGTGAGGTACCACAGCATCGTGCCGTCAAGCTGCTTAAGTGGGTCGAAGGGTGGGTCGGCCTTGATGGTATCCAAGTTGAGGGCGACATTGCGCCGCGCACCGAGGCTGTTAAAGACAAAGGTCGCTTTGTTGCCCTGTATCCACGGCCATTCGCGCCGTTCAGCCAAGAGTTCATCGACCAGTGTTTGGCGATCACCGTCTCTGCGGGCGCTTTCGACTTCAGCCAAAAAGGTGTCAAAATCAGTCCAACGGGGCATCGGTCTTTTGCTCCTGAATAATCCCACACCACAATATCTCTTATTGTAGCACTGTGACGGCAGGAATACCTAATCGGTTGTACGAGATGTGACTTTTGGATGCGGGAAACCCATACTACAGCCGCAGCGCCGTGTTTTTTCGGCTGCGTTTGGGTTCGCGCGTCAGTGATTGACCATTGTATTCGGTAGCGATACCGAGGCGGCGCAGCCCAATCTTAACGTAGGCTTCTTCCCGCTCGATGCTGATCGACTTTCGCCCCAACTGCTGCGCCACGTAGGCGGTCGTGAACGTGCCGGCAAACGGGTCGAGAACGGTATCACCGGCGTGACTGCTGGCCTTGATGATGCGCTCCAACAGGGCGACCGGTTTTTGCGTCGGGTGGTTTTCGTATTCCGGCATCCGGTAGCGTACACGGGCGAAATACCACACATTCCCCGGTACTTTCTCACTGTTATAAACCTGCGGCGGATTTTTACGGTAGTCGATGAGCTTGCGTTTCGCCCCGGTTTTAGCTTCCACCAGAATATCAGCAGGGTTAAAGGTGTAGTGGTTGGGGTCTTTTACGCCAAATAAGATCGGTTCGTACATCGAGCCGTAGTACTGCCGCGCTTGCACACCGGAACTGTCGTAGTGCCAGACGATGCGCGAGAGGATGCTCAGGCGCTGGCTGAGGAAAATGTCGTAGTAGGGCATGAACTGTGTCGCCGTCATCACGTACAGGCTGCCGTTCGGCTTGAGCTTATCCACACACAGTTGAAGCCACTCGTAACTCCAGTTCAGGTAATCATCGACCGCTTGCTTTTCAGACTTCCCGTTGAACTTTTTCCCGATGTTATAGGGTGGGTCGGCAAAGATTAGGTCAACCGATTGGTCGGGGATGTGCTGGCGCAGCACGTCGATACAATCCCCGTGGTAAATGCTGTGGTCATCGCGAGTAAAAATGTTCATATCACGGGCAGTCATCTGTTTATCGAAAGGTAAATGCAGTATACCGGAATTTCTAAAAATACCGGACAGCACGTATGCTGTCCCTACAAAAACATGAGTTTGTGCTACCAGTTTCGTGTAGGGACGCGATACATCGCGTCCGATTAACCCCAAACCTAGCTTCTATGCACATCATACTTATATAAGAAATCGGTGTAACTCGTTGACCCACAGCCGCGACCCTCATACAATAGAGAATAGCGGCAGCCGATGTCGCACTCATCATGACTTTGAACAGGGCAATCTCCTCACGCTCTGTCGCATGAAATCCGTGATCTCTGAGGGAAACAATGGCAAAGAAAGATTATTATAAAACGCTCGGTGTGGATAAAAACGCGACCGAGAAAGAAATCAAACAGGCGTTTCGCAAGCAGGCCAAGCAGTGGCACCCCGACGCGAACCGTGACAACCCGAACGCCGAAGCCAAGTTCAAAGAGGTGAACGAGGCTTACGAGGTGTTGAGCGACGCAACCAAGCGCTCGACTTACGACCAGTTCGGTTCGGTGAATCCGCAGGACTTCGGGTTCGGCGGCGCACCGGGCGCGGGTGGGCGCTACACCTACACCACGACTGGCGACGAAGCCGGAGGCACACCGTTCGGGGATATTTTCGAGCAGTTCTTCGGTGGTGCCAGAAATTCGCGGCGTGGACGCGGCACTGCTTCCCAGAACCCGTTCGGCGACTTTGGCGGCGCGACCAGCAGCCGTCAGGGTGGGCAGGACATCGAGCAGCCCGTCAGCATCAGCCTGAAGGAAGCCTTTAACGGCGGTGTCCGTATCGTCACTAAGGGCGAGCGTAAGCTGCGCGTCAACATTCCCAAAGGCGCGACCGATGGCACACGGATACGCCTCGCGGGTGAAGGTGGCGAAGGCTTCGGCGGTGGGCCAAACGGCGACCTGTACCTTGTGGTGCAGTTGGAAGACGACCCGCAGTTCAAGCGCACGGGTGATGACCTCACGGTTGAGGTGAAGGTCGATATGTTCACGGCGATGCTGGGCGGCGAGGTGGAAGTGCCGACGCTCGACCGTTCGCTCAAGCTGCGTATTCCGGCGGGTACTCAATCCGGCAAGCGCATCCGGCTCAAGGGTAAGGGGATGCCCAACGTCAAGCAGCAAGAGCAGTTTGGCGACCTGTACGCCCGCATCCTGATTACCGTGCCGGAGAACCTGAACGACAGCCAGCGCACGTTGGTCGAAGGCTGGCGCGATCAGTTGAATGCGTAACAGATAACTTTACTCACGACAAAGGACGCACCACCGCGTCCTTTTTATTTGGGTGCAAATATCGGACAGCCTGTCTGCTGTCCCTACGAACCCCTACACTTGTGGCATATGTAGGGACGTGAGATAGCGCGTCCCATATGCACCAAGTTAAGCGACTTATTGAACACATAGAATGTAATTTTGTAGGGGCGCAAGCCTTGCGCCCTCTTGCCGCCAACTACCCACGCGACCACGTTTGTAGGGACAGCAGACAGGCTGTCCGCCACTTCCCACCCAATAAACCCCTTGTTGAGGCTTACCCCTTCAAATTTCTCTTTGCCTTTAACTTAAAACTTGCCACTTATCACTTAAAACTATAACTTAGGTTTATTTTCGGTTAACCCGACAAACTATTTTCTAACCTTAAACCAACCCGCTTAACAATTTCGCTCTCTCAAAATGGTTAGCGCCAACACTCGCTAAAAGTGACCAAATGTTCTGACAAATGTTCACCCTTAACGTTCCAACTTCGATTATGCTATTGAAAGGGTCGCCTGTAGGGTGGGAAGTGCCGCCGGCAAACTCTAATTAACAACCCCACTCACAGTTTAACATGAACATTGGCAATCTTGGCGGCGGCAGCCCAATTGCCAACATTGCTGCGACATTAGCCGAGTAATCCGCCGAATTGGCATAAAAACGGCCTTTGCCATTGCCGAAATTGCTGCCAACTTTGCCAACGGTCATTTCTGTCATAGACGACATTTGCGACAATTCTCAACTCCAATAACAGCATAGAAGGCACTGTGAAAATGAAGAATTTGCAGAATTTTGTGAAGATTCAGAAGTTCGCTCCCTCAAATTCGCCGTCAAGCTGATGAATTGCAATTGCGGATTTTGCAGTTTTTGGGGTTTGTGAGGATTGGAAACGGTGACTGACAACACCGACACTGACGACTCTGACGACATTTCTGACATAAAAGGGGATGATGTCGCCGACATAAAATTTACTGCGAAAGTGAAGAATATGAAGAAATTTGTGAATGATCGCTGACGGTTTAGTTCACCACGCCGAGCTTGTTGACGTAATCGCCGAACACGATCAGGTCATTGAGGGCGTACTGCGCCATCACCCACAGGTCGCCGTTGGGAACGCGGGTCATCTGCACATTGGGGCGTGGAAGCTGCGCCAAGAGGTTATACAGGTCATAAACACGCCGCTCGTGCTGCGAACGCATCCGGCTGAAACGTGCCAGCGCCTTGTTCACAGCGCGGTCGTCCTGCACCATCCGGCGGGTTTCCAGCGAGTCGTAGTAGAAGTGATGCCGCCAGTCACGGTGTTCTTCGGTCAAGGTGGTCAGTTCGCGTCGCACCTGTTGTAAGGCTTCGAGGGTTTGGAAAACATCATCAGCCGCTTGAATCATGAGGAGTTGTTCAAGCAGGTCAAGGTAAGTTTGAGCATGGGACAAGCGTTTACGATACTCATTGTTCAAACGCCAGAGTAGATCGGTAGGGGCATCATATTGAATGAGTTGTGCCATCGTTACACTGTCCATTTACAACCTTTATATTTATTCTAGCACAAAACGCAGCCGGGACACCATCCGTATGGCGGATGATAGGCTAGGCGTATAGGATACACGCATGAGCAAAGAGTCCCGCCCCCGCTTAAATAGGGCGAACTAGGCCAAATGGGGAAGCGGTGGTAGGGTTATTGGGAATAAGCGATTCTTCGGAGGATTTTATGAGGCTCAAAGGTATACTTTTTCGTCCGCTGTTTGTATCAGTTTGTGTGGTTGGTCTGCTGCTGGGGGGAATGCTGACCGCCGCCGCGCAAGCCGACCCGACCAATACGCCGGTGCCGACGCGCACGCCCGCGTCCACCAATACCCCCGAACCGACTAATACGCCGGAACCCACCGCAACCATGACCCCCACCGCTACGCCGCGCGGTGATGAGATGATCTTGCAGGTGGCATCCGGCGAGAATGATGTCAACGAAAGCAGTGGCAACTTCGAACTCAACCAGCAGACGGTTTGGGCGGGTAACGGCGGTACGGTCGGCGAACAGTACCTCGCCATCCGTTTTACCGGCGTGGCGATCCCACCGGCCTCGGTCATCCACAGCGCTCATCTGGAAGTCTTCGCCGTGACCGACCAGTGGATACCGATCAGCTACGATTTGTTCGCGGAAGCAGCCGACGACAGCAAACCGTTTAGTGACGACAGCTTGCCCTCGCAGCGGCAGTTGACGACGGCCAGCGTGGTACACGAGTCGAATACCTCGTGGGTGAGCAAGACGTGGTATCCGTTGGATGACATCGCGGATCTGGTTCAAGAAGTGGTTGACCGCCCCGGTTGGCAGGTGGGCAACAGCCTGACGATCATCGCGATTGGCACGGAATCTGGCGGCGAGTTTGGTCGCAAGTTCTTCGCCGCTTACGAAGCCAGCCCGGATTTTGCCATACGCCTCGTGGTGGATGTGACCGCGCCGGAACTGCCGCCCACGCCGCTGCCCACGAATACCCCGCTGCCGACGGCGACCCGTGCCGCGACCTCAACCCCCATCGCCACCGCGACCGTGAACCCGTGTAATGCGGTTGACCTGCCCGTTCGGTTGGGTGTGGGCGATACCGGCATGGTGATTATGAACAACGCCTCACCGACCACGCCTGTCAACGTGCGTGAAGCGCCGAGCATCAACGCCGAACGCATCGGGCGGCTGGCGCAGGGCGTAACTTTTGAAGTGCTGGAAGGGCCAACGTGCGCCGATGGCCTGACGTGGTTTAAGGTGGTTTACGGGGATGATGACAAGGAAGGCTGGCTGGCAGAAGGTCAGGACGGCTTGTACTTCGTCGAACCCGCCCGCTAGAGTTTTGAACAGGGTTATGAACAGTTTGAACACGCCGACAACATAATAGGTGTGGTCAACGAGCATTGTTGTAGGGGAGGGTCTCAGACCCTCCCGTTTTCTTATCTAGGTAGCAAGCGTCGCCTTGATGACTTCCGTTTCTGGCGGTTGGAAGGCGACATTGACGCGGGTTTCGATGGTGAGTGCGTCCTTGCCGACATGCACGTCAAAGCTCTGGTAGAAAGGCGTGTCGTGAAAGCGGAGGATGAAACGGAAGGTATCTTTTGATGTCCACGCCCCGCTGGTGACCATGACCGCCGCTTTTTTATCGTACGGATTGTTAAACAGTTTGGTTTCGCCCGCTTGCCACTTCCCATAGCCGATGGTGAGGGTTTCGGTCGTGCGCCCCTGCTTGACCGTGAGTTGGCAGCCAGATTTGCCGAATTTGAGCGCCATTGTCTTGAAGCCGAGATCGTTACTCGCGAGGTTATAGACCTGACCGGAGAGCTTCTTCGCCTTCGGTGAAGAAGCCTCGCCCTGCACGGGGGCAATCGCCAATGTGGAGAGTTTTTCGGTCAGCTTCTTGTGGGCGGTGCTGTTGGCCTTTTTCGGCGCGTCAGCCATTGCGGGGAGCAGATGTTCCCACACGAGGTTCAAGGGCTGCTGCATGTCACCGAGGCCGCTGGTGATCGCCAATACCGCGTCCTGCTCCGGCATGACGAGGCAGTACTGCCCGAACGCGCCGTCACCACGGTAGGCGTTGTGCTGGCTGCGCCAGAATTGGTAGCCGTAGCCCTGCGCCCAATCGCTTTTGGGGTCGTCACCGTTCTTGATGTGGAAGGCGGTCGCTTTCTCCGTCCAACCGGCGGGTAAGAGCTGCTTGCCGCCCCACACGCCTTTTTGGAGGTACAACTGCCCGAACCGCGCAATATCCTCGGTGGTGATTTTCAGGCCGAATCCGCCGGTGTCGATGCCTTCCGGTGACACCTGCCACGTCGGGTTCTGGATGCCCAGCGGGTCGAACAAGCGCGGCTTGAGGTATTTGATGAGGCGCTGGCCGGTGGTTTTTTGCACGATAGCCGAGAGCATATAGGTTGCGCCGGTGTTGTAGAGGAAGTGCGTCCCCGGTTTGTGGACGACCGGCACGTCGAAGAAGCCTTGTGTCCACTTGTTATCCGAGCCGTTAATCATGCGGTCGGTGGTATCGATGTCGTGTCCGGTGGACATGGAGAGCAGATGGCGCACCTGCATCTTGGCGAGGTGTTTGTTCGGTTTGGCTGGCGCTTCGTCGGGGAAGAACGAGATAACGGTGTCGTCCAGCGAGAAGCAGCCTTCCGCCACCGCGAGACCAACCGCCGTCGAGGTGAAGCTCTTGCTGAGTGAGAACATCATGTGCGTTAGTTGCGGTTCAAACGGCGACCACCAGCCCTCGGCGACGACCTTACCATTCCGCACCAGCATGAAGCTGTGGAGTTC
>Ga0209460_1000455_pt1 | contig 37720 bp, 34 predicted proteins | sample EBPBio132013_DNA_FD_185868 | JGI IMG/M metagenome (GOLD analysis project Ga0209460, IMG submission 185868) | Wastewater treatment Type I Accumulibacter community from EBPR Bioreactor in Madison, WI, USA - Reactor 2_5/13/2013_ DNA (SPAdes)... | ecosystem: Engineered > Bioreactor > EBPR >... | reverse complement strand
CATTTTGCAGGCGTTATGATGTTGGTCTTGAGAAACCCATCATGCCAGAAATGGCCGCCTGCGTCCTCCGCTTTCGCCCCCAGCGGCAAAAAAATCAGCCCTGCAGTGTCAGTCTTGCAAGAGGCTCGTCTGGCATCGGCATCCGGCGGCAGCGCTCGTTCACCCAGCGCGGTCAGGAAGGCGGTGGCCACCCACCAGAAAGCGCGCGCCGAAGGCAATTCCTGGATGGCCTCGATGCGTTTGACGGCGTCGAGCATTTCCGGCACGCCCGTCCCGCTCTGCGGTGCCCGCAACCATGACAAGAGGCCGCGCTGGAAGTGAGCGCGTTGCTGCCGCAGGCGGCCCTGGATCTCGCCAGCACCGGCTTTCGCCGTGCCGCTTGCGCGCCGTGGCGGGCGTACGCGCAGGTCGGGGAAGAAGAGATCGGTGGCCAGCGCGCGTTGCAGGCCACGTGCCGCCTGCAGCTCCCGATAGAGGGGCAGGAGGCGCAGTGGCTGGTTCGGCTGGCCGCCGATCAGGTCATCGAGGTAATGACGAAGGCTGGCCATGGCGCGTTGTGCCAGCTCGACGCGCTCCAAGCTGCACGCGTGCTCCTGCCGCTCGATCGCCTCGAGCAAGGATTCCAGCGCCTCGGTAAACTGCGTGACTCCGTCGAGACCGACGATGGTCAGAGCGCCCTGCACCTGATGCAGGTGGGTGCGACAGAATCTGACCTGGCCGAGATCGGCGCTGTCGACGGCCAGGCTCGCCGCAACTTCCTGCAGCGCCTGGTCGGCGCGCTCCAGGGCGAGGTCGATCTCGCTCTTGACCCAGGTCAGCGGGCCGATATCGAAGTCCGTCTGGGCATTCATCCGGGAAGGGGTCTCCACTCCAGTCTATAGGCGCGGGCGCTCACTTGACTTTGAAACCGGCGACCGAGCCTTTCAGCTCGGTAGCCAGACCGGCCAGCTCGCCAATTGCCGTCGCCGTCTTTTCCGTGCCGGTCGTCGTTTGTCCGGTGACCAGCAGGATGTCCTGCATCTTGCGGGTCACCTTGGTCGCCAGTTCCGATTGCTGCCGCGTGGCGCCGGCGATGGTTTCGATCAAGGCCGTGAGCTCCCGCGAAACCTCGCTGATTTCGGCCAGCGCCTGACCTGCGGCGTCGGATAGTCGGGCCCCTTCGACGACGCCGCGGGTGGACTCCTCCATCGCCGAGACGGTGTCCTGGGTGTCGGTCTGAATGGTTCTGACGATCGCCCCGATCTGTTTGGTCGCTTCGCCCGAACGTTCGGCGAGGCGCTGCACCTCTTCGGCAACGACGGTGAAGCCGCGCCCCGCCTCGCCGGCCGAAGCGGCCTGGATGGCTGCGTTGAGCGCCAGGACATTGGTCTGTTCGGTGATGTCCGAGATGAGCTCGACGATTTCGCCGATTTCCTGCGACGACTCGCCGAGGCGCTTGATACGCTTCGAGGTTTCCTGAATCTGGTCGCGGATCTTGTTCATGCCCTTGATCGAGTCTTCGACGGCCTGGGTTCCCTTGGCGGCCGCCGCCAGCGACTGGCGGGCGACGGTGGCCGACTGCTTGGCGTCGCTGGAAACGTTGGTCATTGACGTTGACATGTTCAGTACCGACTGACCGGCCGATTTAATTTCGGCGGTCTGTTGCTCGGCCGCGGCGAGCAGTTCGACGGAGATTTGCTGCGCCATTCCCGTCGCCACGGTAACCCGGCTGGCAGCATCGTTGATACGACCGACGAGTACGCGCAGTTCTTCAATGGTGTAGTTGATCGAGTCGGCGATGGCCCCGGTGATGTCCTCGGAGACCGTCGCGGTTACCGTCAGGTCACCGTCGGCGAGGTCGCCAAGCTCGTTCATCAGGCGCAGGATGGCACCTTGGTTCTGGCGGTTGACCAACTCCGTTTCCCGGCGGCCGCGCTCGGCAGTCTCGGCCTGTCGTTTGCTCTCCGCCAGATAGGTCCTGGCGAGCAACAACAGCAGGCTGATGGCGAGCACGATCAGGCCGCCAAGGGCGAAACCGTAGCCGCTACGTTCCATGACGTTGGTTTGGTAGGCCCTGGCCAGCTGGTCGGTGGCGCCAAGCAGCTCTTCGCTGTCACGAAAGATCTGCGAACCCGCCTGCTTGGCAATGACCAGCCGCTGCAGGTTGCCGAGGATGCCGCCAACAGCGGTTCGATACTCGCTGAAACTGGCATCCAGTTCGCCTAACTTCTGTTTCGTCTCCGTGTCCGTGGTGGCGGCGATGCGTAGCGTCTCGCTGCCCTTGCTCAAGGCGCTGATGAGATCGCGAAAAGTGTTCGTGTCCTTGCCCAGGAGGAAGGCGATTTCCGCGTCGATGGCGTCGCCGACGAGCAGCGCATTGGCGTTCTTGGCGATTCGCTGGGTGAGCATCACCAGCTGGTTGGCGGCGGCTATATCGCGGATGCCGGCGCTGCTCTGCAGCTTGAGTGCGGCGATCTGCTCCGAGCGCTCGAGTAGCTGCGGGTTCTTGTCGTTGATCGAGGCGACGTCCTTGCCCAGCGAGATCAGGTTCTTCTCCATCTCCAGGAGCCGCCCGGCATTCTTGTCGGTCTTCGCCCAGGCCTCGCTCAGGAAGAGCAGCTGCGGGTGCACGCTTGTCGGCGAAGCGGGCACCAGCGTGGCGCCCAGTTCGCCACCGTTGATCAGGCGGTCGAGGCTGGTCACGAAACTGTCACGCGAATCCCGGAGCTGCTTGAATGCTGCCGGATCGCCCAGCAAAGCCAGGCTCGATGCCTTGGCCAGTCGCTGCGAGAGCATTCCCATGTCGCCGGCGGCGGCAATGTAGGCGGTGCCGTAGGTCGACTGCCGGTCGTCACGATAAACCACGACGGCGATGATCAGCATGACCAGCAGCAGTGCGCCACCCAGAATCTGCAGCTGTTTGGCCACCGGGTAGCGGCCGACCAGGGGCAGCGAAAACGGAGGCTCCTCGTCGCCCATCTCGGCATCGGAATCCATCACCGTGCGAGCCCCCAGGGTCTCGCCTGCCGGGTCTTTCGTAGCGGACAAAAAACTCGGCAGCTTGGACTTCAACGTCATATTTCTCTCCGGTTACACGGTCGCTACGGGGTGACTGATGGTCGTCGATGCCCTTGCTCGATCAAGCGGCTCATACGCCAATGTCCATGAACGCCTCGTCAGCCAGCAGCTCCCGGACCTTGAGCTTCTTCCAGCGCCGCCCCTCGTTGTCGCTGTAGGACTCCTGCGCCCAGGTTGGCGCTGCCGCGTCGGCCGCCTCCGGATGCAAGGCTTCAACATTGCGCAATCCAATCATGCGCGTGACCAGCAAGGCGGCGTTGCTGCCGTGGCGGGTACCGATCAACAGCAGCCGGGAGCTGGCATTCTGCGGCGTTGCCTCCTTGCCGAGAAAGGCCGCCAGGTCGACCACCGAGTACAGGTTGCCGCGAATATTGGCGACGCCGGCGAACCACGGCAGCGTCAACGGCACGCTGGTCAGCGGGGTCAGCGGAACGATTTCGCCGGAGTCGGCCAGGTCCAGGAGCCAGTAGTCGGGGCCCGCCTGGATGCCGAGCAAGCCTGCCGAACTCTGATTGCCCGTGCCGGCCAGCCGTGCCGCCAGGTAAGACTGAAAATCGTGCAGGCTGATCTTTTTGGTCATGCGCTTGCGGGCAGTCAGAGTGCCGCAATCTTGGCCAGCAGCTCAGGGCCGTTGACGGGCTTGACCAGGTAATCCTGCGCGCCCTGGCGCAGGCCCCAGATCTTGTCGGTTTCCTGCCCCTTGGTCGTGCATACGATGACCGGAATGTTGCGCGTCGCCTCGTCGCGGGTCAGGGTGCGGGTCGCCTGATAGCCATTGAGGCCGGGCATGACCACGTCCATCAGGATCAGATCCGGCAGTTCGCTCTTCGCCTTGGCGATTCCTTCTTCGCCGCTGTCCGCCGTAATGACCTCATAGCCACTGCTGGTCAATAAGGCTTTCATGACATGGCGCTCGGTGGGCGAATCGTCAACGACGAGGATTTTCTTGATGGTCATGGTGTCTGGCTCTCTCAGGCTGACCGCGGTGCAAAATTCGCCACCGTTTGCAGGAGGCTGTCTTTGGTGAATGGCTTGGTCAGATACTGGTCCGAGCCGACCATGCGACCGCGCGCGCGGTCGAACAGGCCGTCCTTGGACGACAGCATGATCACCGGCGTGGCGCGGAAACGCTGGTTCTTCTTGATCAGCGCACAGGTCTGATAGCCGTCGAGTCGCGGCATTACGATGTCACAGAAAATGACTGCTGGCTGATGATCTGCGATTTTTGCCAAGGCATCGAAACCGTCCTCCGCCAGCAATACCTGGCAGCCGGCCTGGACAAGAAATATTTCCGCGCTGCGACGTATGGTATTACTGTCGTCAATGACCATGACCTTGACGCCGCGCAGACTTGCCGCTTCAGCCAATTGTCTCCTCCCGAGTGCGTCAGGTTTTTATCTTGAGGGCGTCACTTTTCCGACGTCATCTCCTGCTGACATTACTATAACGCATTGTCTTCAAATCTCGACCATTTCGAAGTCTTCCTTGCGCGCACCGCATTCCGGACAGGTCCAGTTGATCGGCACGTCCTGCCAGTGGGTCCCGGGCGCGATGCCTTCGTCTGGCAGGCCCGCCGCCTCGTCATAAATGAAGCCGCAGGTGAGGCACATCCAGGTCAGGTACTGTTGGTCGTTTGCTGTGTTCATGGCTACCGTCGGTTTTCGGTTAGAATCGGCGAAAATCCGATAGATTCTAGCCAAACCCCTCTCTTGCTGCCAAGACTTTCTTTTGACGGAAAATCTTGGCTGACCGCGGCCCTGCACCGATGAACTCCTTTTCTGCCCGAATGCCGCCACCGATCGTGTTGAGCTTCGCGGCCAGCGACCCCTCCGGCGGAGCGGGCCTGCAGGCCGACCTGATGACTGTCTCGGCGCTCGGCTGCCACGCCCTTTCGGTGACCACGGCGCTGACTGTCCAGGATTCGCTCGGCGTCGCCGGCATTCTCGCCATCGATGCCGACTGGGTCGAAGATCAGGCGCGCACCCTGCTCCAGGACATGCCGGTAGCGGCGTTCAAGATTGGCCTGCTGGGCAGCGCCGACAACATCCTGATCATCGCCGATATCCTCGCCGATTACCCGCTGCTGCCGGTCGTCCTCGACCCGGTCCTGGCCTCCGGGCGCGGCGATGAACTGGCGGATGACGAAATGATCGCCGCCTTGCGCGAGCTCCTCCTGCCGCTGACCACGATCCTGACGCCGAATACGCTCGAAGCTCGCCGACTCGCCGACCCGGCGCAAGCTGCGCACGGCGATCAGGCTGTCGATGTCGACGTCTGTGCGCAGCGCCTGCTCTCCCTTGGTTGCGAGTACCTGCTGTTGACCGGAACGCATGACAACACGCCGCGCGTCGTCAATCGGCTTTACGGACGCGACGCGGGTCTGTTGCGCAGCGACAGCTGGGATCGCCTGCCCGGCAGCTACCATGGGTCGGGCTGTACGCTGGCCTCGGCGATAGCTGCCCATCTCGCCCGCGGCATGCCGGTCTGCGAGGCCGCGCAGGCCGCGCAGGACTACACCTGGCAAGCGCTGGCTGCCGGTTTCCGGGTCGGCATGGGCCAGTACCTGCCGGATCGCTTCTTCCGGCTGCGCGCCGGTGGCGGTGATCCCCTTGCCTGACGCCGTGCGCGAGTCGCTGCGTGGCCTCTACGCGATCACCCCGGATTGCCTCGCCGCCAACGTCCTTCTTGACCGCGTTCGGGCGGCGCTGCAGGGTGGCGCGGCCTTTGTCCAGTATCGCGACAAGGGTGGCGACACGACCCGCCAGGCAGAGACGGCGCGCGCCTTGCTCGCCCTTTGCCGGCAGTTCGGCGCCCGCTTGCTGATCAACGACGATCTGGCACTGGCGCTGGCGGTGGGCGCCGACGGTGTGCACCTGGGCGCCACCGACGGCAAGCTGGCGACGGCGCGCGAGGCGCTGGGTGGCGCTCGCCTGCTCGGCGCATCCTGCTACGACGACTTCGAGCGCGCCCGGGCGGCGGCTGCGCTCGGCGCGGATTACCTTGCCTTTGGCGCCATGCACCCGTCGTCGACCAAGCCGCTGGCGGTGCGTGCCTCGCCGTCGCTGATGACCCGTTGTCGCGCCGAATTGCAGGTGCCGGCCTGCGCCATTGGTGGTATCACGGTCGAGAACGCCGCGCCTCTGCTCGCCGCCGGCGCCGACTTGCTGGCCGTGATCAGCGATCTCTTCGAGGCGCCTGACGTGGCGTCGCGCGCCGCCGCCTATTACCAATTATTCGAGGAAAATGCTCGTGATCTCCCACAATCAACAACTTTTTGAGCGTGCCCAGAAGCACATACCGGGTGGCGTCAACTCGCCGGTGCGCGCTTTCAAGTCGGTCGGCGGTACGCCGTGCTTCTTCGTCGCCGGTTCCGGCGCCCATGTCACCGACGCGGACGGCAAGAGCTACGTCGATTATGTCGGCTCGTGGGGACCCTTGATTCTCGGCCACGCGCATCCCGGGGTGCTGGCGGCGGTTCAGGAAGCGACGCGCAAGGGGCTGTCCTTTGGCGCGCCGACCGAAAGCGAGGTCGACATGGCCGAGCTGCTGTGCGAGTCGCTGCCGTCTCTGGAAATGGTTCGCCTGGTCAGTTCCGGGACCGAGGCGACGATGAGTGCCATCCGCCTGGCGCGCGGCCACACCGGGCGGGACCTGCTGATCAAGTTCGAAGGTTGTTACCACGGCCATTCGGACAGTCTGCTGGTCAAGGCCGGTTCGGGGATGCTGACCCTCGGCAACCCCAGTTCCGCCGGGGTACCCGCTGATCTTGCCCGGCACACCCTGGTTCTCGACTACAACGACACGGCCGGACTGGAAGCCGCCTTTGCCGAGCACGGCGCGCAGATTGCCGCGCTGATCGTCGAACCGGTCGCCGGCAACATGAACCTGGTCATGCCGCGGCCCGAATTCCTGCAGGCGATGCGCAAGTTGTGCAGCGAGCACGGCGCGGTGCTGATTTTCGACGAGGTGATGACCGGTTTCCGGGTCGGCGCCGGGTGCGCGCAGGGCCTGTACGGGATCACGCCGGACCTGACCACGCTCGGCAAGGTGATCGGCGGTGGCCTGCCGGTGGGCGCTTTCGGCGGTCGCCGGGAGATCATGGCCCAGGTCGCACCGCTCGGGCCGGTCTACCAGGCGGGCACGCTGTCCGGTAATCCGGTCGCCGTGGCCGCTGGTCTGGCGACGCTGAAGTGTGTCCGTGCGGCCGGTTTCTACGAGCAGCTCACGCAACGTACCCGACAGCTGACCGACGGCTTGCGCGCGGCGGCGGCAAGGAACGGCGTGCCGTTTTCGGCGCAGGCCGTCGGCGGCATGTTCGGCCTCTACTTTCGTCCCGAGTGTCCGCAAAGCTACGGCGAGGTGATGAGCTGCGATCAGCAGGCCTTCAACCGCTTCTTTCACGGCATGCTCGACGCCGGCCACTATTTTGCTCCGGCGGCCTTCGAAGCGGGCTTCGTTTCGGCGGCGCACGCCGAGGCCGACATTGCGGCGACGGTCGCTGCTGCCGAAGCGGTTTTCAAGGCCTGGTAGCTGGCCGGGGAGAGGCGGGCAGGGCGCGCGCGACGACGCAGCGCCCGCTGGCGCAGGACCGCCCTGGTCAGGCGGTCCTGCGGTTGGCAGCGCGATTGCTCTTGATTCGGCGCTTCTCGAAATACTTCACGCCGACATACATGCAGCTGCCGACGAAGATCATGGCGACCAGAAAGGCCGCGTAGGCGGCCGGCCAGGGAATGCCCTCGGTCATCATCGAGAACTCGGACATTCCCCCCATGCCGGCGAGGACGTTGATCGGCATGAAGATCACGCTGAGCACCGTCAGTCGCTTGATGTCCTTGTTCTGGTTGATGTTGATCGCGCTGTCCGTGGCGTCCATCAGGAAGTTGATCTTGTTGAACAGGAAAGCGGTGTGGCCGTCGAGTGATTCGATGTCGCGCAGGATTTCGCGTCCGTCGGCGAGTTGCTCCTCGGACAGGAAGCGGCCACGCAGCAGGAACGACAGCGCCCGCCGCGTATCCAGCACGTTCCGTCGCGTGCGCCCGTTGAGGTCCTCGGCTTCGGAAACGGCGGCCAGGATCTGGGTCGCTTCCTGGTCGGTGATATGCGAGCGCAGCACCTGCCTGCCGACCCGCTCCAGCTCGGCGTACACATCCTCCAGCGCGTTCGCCGAGTACTCCACGTCGGCCGCGTAGAGGTCGAGCAGGACGTCCTTGCCGTCGGTCACGTAGCCGGGCCGGGTGCGCGCACGCGCGCGCTGCAGGCGGAACACCGGCAGTTCCTCGGTGCGTATCGTGAACAGGATGTCGTTCTTGAGGATCAGGGCCACCGGGACGTTGCGCGACTCTTCCTTGGTGTCGAGCAGGAAGTCCGAATGCAGGTGCGTATGCCCTTCTTCGTCGACGTAGAAGCGGGCGCTGGCTTCGAGGTCGGTCAGGCTGCCGGGATCGGGCAGGTCGACGTCGAAGCGGCGGCCAATCCAGCCGCGGATCTTCTTCGTCGGCGCGATCAGGTCAACCCAGATCGGGTTCAGGCCCTGCAGTTCCTCGGGGCGGGTGATGGCGATCTGGCGCAGGTGGCCGTCGACCAGTTCGAAAGCGGTGACTACCGTCTTCTCGTTGCGGTAGTGGCTGTCGTCGATCAGCTCTTCGAGGACGTCGTCGGAAAGGATGGCCAGGATCGGATCGGCGCCTTCCTTGACTTCTTCCCAGACGATCAGGCGCTCATTCGCTTCCAGCGACTCAAGAATATAGGCCACCTCCTTTGCCGGCATCAGCTTGAGCTTCTGGCGCAATTCGCGGCGATACTGTTGCTGAATCTCGGCGCTGGCGTCGTCGAGCGCTGGCGTGTCCTGCTCGCGCAACAACGGTTCGACGAGTTCCTCGACGCGTTTTTGCAGCGAGAGGAGCGAGCGCACCTCGCTGAGATGCACGTCGGCGATGCCTTTTTCCAGCGCATCGGGCGCCAGCCGCTTGTTTTCGTCGCTCAAAGTCTCACCTCGCCGATGTGAATGCCGTACTACAAAGCGCGCGAGTGTAGCACTGCCGGGCGGACAGGATGCACCCTCTCCGAAGCTTTTTTCCTCAATCGAAACAGGATGAAATCGCGCCAGCGCCAGCGCCTCCGTCGCTTCTGAGAAAGGGCCTTTTTTGCTCCTTGTTGTCGCCTTGAATTGGCCCTAGAATCGCGCCTTCGTCGCCTCCCTGCAGGGGGCGAAGAGAACTTCTGGGGGTGACTTCCCAACGCTGAGCCGTGACAGGCTGCATCTGCCTGCCCGACCCGCCGCCAGGGCGAGGAAGAACCGGGCAATCGCATCGCGAGCAGAATTCACGGAGGGGCAATGAGCACCGAGAACGCAGAACAGGGCGCGAGTCCGCGTTTGGCAGCGACCGCGTTGGCGGCGATGGGCGTCGTCTTTGGCGACATCGGCACCAGCCCGCTGTACACCATGAAGGAGGTCTTCGGCGGTCACCATCCGCTGCCGATCGACACCGACACCGTCCTGGGAATTCTGTCGCTGGTTTTCTGGGCGCTGACGATCACCGTCTCCCTCAAGTACGTGCTGTTCATCATGCGCGCCGACAACAAGGGCGAGGGTGGCATCATGGCCCTGACCGCCCTCGCCCTGCGTACCGCCAATGCCTCGCCACGCCTGTTGTGGGCCTTGTCGGCGCTGGGAATTTTCGGCGCCGCGCTTTTTTACGGCGACGCCGTGATCACTCCGGCGATGTCGGTGCTCTCGGCCGTCGAGGGGCTTGAAGTCGTGACGCCGCTGCTCAAGCCCTACGTGCTGCCCGTCACCGTCGGCATTCTGGTGGTGCTGTTTGCCTTTCAGCGGCACGGAACGGCTGCCGTTGCCGCCTTGTTCGGCCCGCTGATGATGTTCTGGTTCGCCACGCTTGGCGCGCTCGGCTTGTGGAACGTGATCGAGCATCCGTACGTTCTCGTGGCCATCAATCCCTGGTACGCGCTGGTTTTCATCTTCGACCACCAGGGAATGGCCTTCCTGGCGCTGGGATCGGTGGTGCTGGCGATCACCGGCGGCGAAGCACTCTACGCCGATATGGGTCACTTTGGTCGCCGCTCGATCAAGTGGGCATGGTTCGCCTGCGTCTTTCCGCTGCTCTACCTCAACTACCTCGGCCAGGGGGCCTTGTTGCTCGCCGATCCAACGGCGATCAGCAGCCCGTTTTTCCGGCTGGTGCCGCATCCGGTCCTGCTCATCCCCCTCGTCGTCCTGGCCACCCTGGCCACGGTGATCGCTTCGCAGGCGGTGATCTCCGGCGCCTTCTCGCTCACCAGCCAGGCCATGCAACTGGGCTATTGTCCGCGCATCCAGATCAAGTTCACGTCGCTGCACGAAAAAGGCCAGATCTACGTTCCGAACATCAACTGGCTGCTGTTGTTGGCGGTGATTGCCGTCGTGCTCGGTTTTCGCTCGTCGTCGAACCTGGCCGCGGCCTACGGTATCGCCGTTACCCTGACCATGATGATCGATACCATCCTCGCCTTTGTCGTGGTGCACGCGCTGTGGAACTGGAGCTGGCCGCGTGCGATCCTCTTCCTGGTGTTTTTCGTCGTCGTCGATTTTGCCTTCTTCTCGGCCAACGTGATCAAGATCCTCGATGGTGGCTGGTTTCCGCTTGTGCTTGGGCTGGCGGTCTTTCTGCTCCTCTCCACCTGGAAGCTTGGTCGCCGCTTGCTCAGCGAGAGACTGCAGCAGGATTCGATGCCGCTCGACGCCTTCCTGGCCAGTATCGCCACCGGTGGGCCGCAGCGCGTCGACGGCACCAGCGTCTTTCTCACCGCCTCACCGGATGGTGTGCCGCGGGCCATGCTCCACAACCTGTACCACAACAAGGTCCTGCACCAGCGCGTCGTCCTCCTGCACGTGGACACCGAGGACGTGCCGCACATCCCCGACGACGAGCGCGTACGCGTCGAAGCGCTCAGCGGCGGCTTCCATCGCGTATATGTCCGCTATGGTTTCAGTGACGAATCCAACCTGCCGCGCGCCCTGGAGCTGTGCGCCGAACAGGGACTGCCCTTCGAGATGATGGAAACCTCGTTCTTCCTCGGTCGCGAGACGGTCGTCAGGCTCCCGCTTACCCAGCGTTCGCAGATGGCGCGCTGGCGGCAGGTCTTGTTTACGTGGATGTTCCGCAACGCCGAGAGCGTCACCGCCTATTTCAGGATCCCGCCCAACCGCGTCGTCGAGCTCGGCTCGCAGGTCGAGCTGTAGGGTAGTGCGACATTCTTGATGAGCTTTCAGCGCCTCTGACCGCCGCGTGACACCTGTGCGGTGGCCGGATTTTGCCCGCTCCATTCCCGCGCCCGCGTCGCCAGATCCGGGCAACCATCCCCCAGCCCCCGTCATTGCGAGGAGGCGCAGCCGACGCGGCAATCCAGTTCCATTCTCTGACGACGGGTGCGCCCCATCGGCCAGGCGAAAAACAAAACCTCTGGATTGCCGCGTCGGCTGCGCCTCCTCGCAATGACGTGCGGGCGGGTGTCGCGCCGCGTTTTCGATGCGACTCTCAAAGCCCCTGACAGCACGTGAAACCCGTGCGCTGGCCGGATTTCGCCCGTTTCCTACGGCTGCCGGCGTCGCCAGATCCGGGCAGACGTTCCACCAGCGCCCGTCGCTTCGCCCGCGGTGATTGCACGGCTGCCCGCCGATCGGCGAGAATCGGGACGGCACTGTCACCGGGCAACCGAACGGGGAGAAAGAAATGGCTTTCGCAAGACGCTGTCTGACAGCGCTGGCACTGGGCGCGCTGGCGCTCACCACGCTCACCGCACTCACCGCACTCGCCGACCCGCGGCCATTCGAATCGACCGATCTGGGCCGCATCCGGCGCAATGATCAAGGCCAGCTGGAAGTGGTCAAGACGCCGCCGGACGGCGCATCAGGCGCGTCATCCGGGCCGGCCGACGCTGCCGCTAGCCAGCCGGCGGCGCCGGCTCAGCTCGGCGGGAAGAAAGCGCCGGCGGCTGCAGCGGGTGGCCGGACCATCGTCGTCGGTCCACAGGAGCCGGTGCGCAGCATCCCGGAAGCGGCGCGCATGGCGCGCGACGGTGACACCATCGAGATTCGCTCCGGCGACTACCGGCAGCAGGCTGTCGTGTGGACGCAGGCGCGGCTGACCATACGGGGGATCGGCAAGCGGCCGCGGCTGATCGCCGACGGCGACCACGCCGAGGGCAAGGCCCTGTGGGTGGTGCGCAACGCCAACATGCTGATCGAGAACGTCGAATTCAGGGGGGCTCGCGTCCCCGACGGTAACGGCGCCGGCATCCGCTTCGAAAAAGGCCATCTGAAAGTCGTTCGCTGCGCGTTTTTCGACAACGAGATGGGCATCCTGACCAGCAATTTCGCCGACGCCGAACTCGAAGTCGAGGACAGCGAGTTCGGTGAGGCGCCGAAGCACGCCGGCGCGCTGCATCACCTGCTTTACGCGGGCCAGATCGCGCGGCTGAGCGTCAGGGGGAGTCGCTTCCAGCAGGGTTTTCGCGGTCACCTGATCAAGTCGCGGGCGCGCGAAAGTTCCATCCTCTACAACCTGCTGGTCGACGGTCCCGACGGCCGGGCCTCGTACGAGCTCGAGTTTCCGAACGGCGGCCTGGCGTGGGTGATCGGCAACATCATCGGGCAAAGCGACAACACCGACAACCGGGAGCTGGTTTCCTACGGCGCCGAAGGTCCGCACTGGCCCGACAACGCGCTCTACCTGGCCCACAACACGCTCGTAGATCCCCTGCTCGTTGGCCGCTTCCTGCACGTCTGGAGCGACAAGATGCCGCCCGGCACCGAAGTCTGGGCGGTCAACAACCTGCTCGTTGGGCATGCGGTTTTCGCGCCACTGGGGCCCGGTCGCCATGACGGCAACCTGGTCGTCGATCGCTCGCTGCTGGTCGATGGCGCCGGGCTGGCGTTCAGGCTGCCCAACAACTCGCCCCTGCGCGGCACGGCGACACCGCCCGGCTTTGCGCGTCAGCAGAGCCTGGCCCCCAGCGCCGAATTCAAACTACCCGCCGGAACCCGCCCGCTGCCCGCCGGAATCCCCCTGACCGCGGGCGCACTGCAGTAGATTTCCGTCGTCAGGCCCTGTGCTCGCCAGTGTGGTCTTGCATTCCTGACGAGTATTTCGGCAACTACTGAAAGTGGCGCGAAATCCCTGTGGTGCCTGTGTGACTGCACCTCGGTCGGCGCACACCGTTGCCCCCGCCCCCGTCATTGCGAGGAGGCGCAGCCGACGCGGCAATCCAGTTCCATTCTCTGACCAATGGTTCGTCGCATCAGCCAGGCGAAAAACAAGACCTCTGGATTGCCGCGTCGGCTACGCCTCCTCGCAATGACGGGCAGGCGGGCGTGGCGCCGCAGTCCGCAGTCCGCAGTCCGCATTGCGCATTCGCATTACGCATTGCGCATTCCCGACGCGACTTTCAGTCAGCCGGGCTGCTCGCTCTTCAGTTTTCGTCCATGACGACGTTGGTATAGACGTCCTGGACGTCGTCGAGCGCGTCGAGGGCGTCGATCAGCTTCTGCATGCGCTGCGCTTCGTCGCCGGTGAGCGGCGTCTCGTTCTCGGCCTTCATCGTCACGCCACCGTACTCGGCTACGAAGCCGGCGGCTTCGAGCGCGTCCTTGACCGAAAAATAGTCGCCCGGCGCGGTGATCACTTCGACCGATCCGTCGTCGTTGTTGAGCACGTCTTCGGCGCCGGCTTCGATCGCCGCGTCCATCAGCGCCGTTTCGTCGGTACCGGGGGCGAACAGCAACTGCCCGCAGTGGGTGAACTGAAAAGCGACGCAGCCATCGGTGCCGAGATTGCCGCCGTACTTGTTGAAGGCGTGTCGCACGTCGGCGACGGTGCGCGTGCGGTTGTCGGTCAGGCAATCGACGATGACCGCCGCGCCGCTGATGCCGTAGCCTTCGTAGCGAATCTCGACGTAATCGACGCCTTCGAGTTCGCCGGTGCCTTTCTTGATCGCGTTGTCGATCTTGTCCTTGGGCATGTTCACGCCCTTGGCCTTGTCGATGGCCACGCGCAGGCGCGGGTTGAAGGCCGCGTCGCCGCCGCCCATCTTGGCCGAAACGGTGATTTCCTTGGCAAGCTTGGAGAATGAAGCGCTGCGTTTTTCATCCTGGCGACCCTTGCGGTGCTGGATGTTTGCCCATTTGGAATGTCCTGCCATGCTCACCTCTACTGATCGCGATCTTGCTGCAGGCGTTGCCGGGGCAACAAACCTGGCCGCAAATGGTTGATAATCAAGGTCGGCATTCTAGCACCTCGCGAATTCTCATCCCTCCCAGTCCCTACTTTCCGGAGTCGCCCATGAGCAAACCCCTCGCCATCGCCAAGCACGAAGACACCGAACTGGCCCTGTTGCCGGCGCTTGCCAACCGGCACGGCCTGATTACCGGCGCCACCGGTACCGGAAAAACGGTGACCCTGCAGGTTCTCGCCGAGCGTTTCTCGGAGATCGGCGTGCCGGTGTTCATGGCCGACGTGAAAGGGGATCTCTCGGGTCTGGCGGCAGAGGGCAGCGTGTCGACAAAGATGCAGGCGCGCCTTGACGCGCTGGGCATCAAGGAGCACACGCCGAGCAAATGCCCGGTCGCTTTCTGGGACGTCTTCGGCGAGCAGGGCCACCCCGTGCGGGCGACGATTTCGGACATGGGGCCGGTCCTGCTGGCGCGTCTGCTGAATCTCAACGACACCCAGACCGGCGTCCTGCAAATGGTATTCAGGATTGCCGACGACAACGGCCTGCTGCTCCTCGACCTCAAGGATCTGCGGGCGATGCTGCAGCACGTCGGCGAGAACGCCAAGACCTTCAGCAGCGAGTACGGCAATGTCTCGGCGGCGTCGATCGGCGCCATCCAGCGCGGCCTGCTGAACCTTGGCGACCAGGGCGGCGACGTCTTCTTCGGCGAACCGATGCTCGACATCGCCGACCTGATGCAGACCGACAACGGTAGGGGAGTGGTCAATATCCTCGCCGCCGACAAGCTGATGACTTCGCCGCGGCTGTACTCGACTTTCCTGCTCTGGTTGCTGGCCGAGCTTTTCGAACAGTTGCCCGAGGTCGGCGACGTCGAGAAACCGAAGCTGGTCTTCTTCTTCGACGAGGCGCATCTGCTGTTCAGCGAAGCGCCGGCGGCCTTGCTGGAAAAGATCGAACAGGTGGTGCGGCTGATTCGCTCGAAAGGCGTCGGCGTCTATTTCGTCACCCAGAATCCGCTCGACATCCCCGACAGCGTGCTTGGCCAGCTCGGCAACCGCGTCCAGCACGCGCTGCGCGCATTCACGCCGCGCGACCAGAAAGCCGTCCGCGCGGCAGCGCAGACGCTGCGCGCCAATCCGCGTTTCGACGCCGAGACGGCGATCACCGAACTCGGCGTCGGCGAAGCGCTGGTTTCCTTTCTCGACGAAAAAGGGCGGCCGAACGTCGTCGAGCGCGCCTTCGTCCTGCCACCCGCCTCGCGCATGGGGCCGCAGACCGCCGACGAGCGGCAGGCGGTGATCAAGGCGTCGACGATCTACGGGCACTACGAGGCGGTGGTCGATCGCGAGTCGGCCTACGAGATGCTGCGGGCTCAGGCCGCCGCTCCCGCAGACGCTGCTGGCGCGCCGCAGCCGGCGGCCAGCGAGCCGCAGCCAGACTCGTCGTCGAGCGGCGGCTGGCTCGGCGGCCTCGCCGACCTCTTCGGAGGAGGTTCCAGCGGCGGTCGCTCGCGTGGCGGCGATTCGGTCGCCACCACGGCCGCCAAGAGCGCGGCGCGAGCGATTGGCTCGCAAGTCGGTCGTCAGCTCATTCGCGGCGTGCTCGGTTCGCTGCTCGGCGGCGGCTCGCGGCGGCGCTGAGTTTCTGTCCTCCCGCTGAGTTCCTGTCCTCCTCATCCATCACCGCTCCTGCACCCTCCGAGCCCTCTGTCACTGTCGCCCCATGTCTACCAATCTATCTCCAATCAATCCCTGGTATGTCTGCCTCTGCAAGCCTCGTCGCGAGGCGCTGGCCGTGCGCAAGCTCGAGGAGCAGGGCTACGAGGTCTTCCTGCCCATGCTCACGCAATGGGAAAAAGCCAGGGCTGGCTGGACGAAGCGGCAGCAGGTGATGTTCCCGCGCTACAGTTTTGTCCGTTGCGGTCGCCCCGAACAGAGCATCGGCCCGATTCGCAGCACGCCCGGCGTCAGCGGACTGGTCAGCTTTGGCGGCATCCCCGCCACCCTGGATGAGGCGACGCTGGCCGCAATTCGCTCACTGGCTGAACGTCAGGCCGCGGCAGTGGACGAGAAAGTGCACCCTTTTCATGCCGGTGACAGCGTCGAGATCGCTGCCGGGCCGCTCAAGGGCCTGTCCGGCATCGTGTCCGCGATCGCCGAGGAGCGGGTCGTCGTCATGCTCAGCCTGCTCGGTCGCGAAAAGGCAATCGCTGTGCCGGCTGGACACGTGACGCTGACGTGAGGCAGCGGTCATCGCCCGATGCATCGGGCGAAACCACGACACGCAGCGAACCGCAGCCATGCCCCCCAGCCAACCCCACGCCGAAGATCTCCGCCAGGGCCGCTGCTCACAATCCGGGCAGGTCTACCTGCTAACCCTGGTGACCGCCGAACGAGCGCGCGTCTTCGAGCACTTCGCCACGGCACACCAGGCTGCTCGCTGCTTCAATGAGCGAGCAGTGCGCCGCTACGGCACGACGCTGGCCTTCGTGGTCATGCCGGACCATGTCCATTGGTTGCTGGAGCTGGCGTCGGAGGTCAGCGTCAGCGACGCTGTGCGCATCTACCGCGCCAAGGTGAGTCTGAGCTTGGGCCGCCGAATCTGGCAAAAAGGATTCCACGATCGCGCCGTGCGCCGCGATGAAGATCTTGCGGCCGTGGCACGCTACGTCGTCCACAACCCCGTGCGCGCCGGCTTGGTTGAGCGATTGGGAGACTACCCGCACTGGGATGCCGTCTGGATTTAGAGCCCATCGCCCGACCCGTCACGCACTCACGCCCTGTAGGAGCCCGATTCATCGGGCGATGACAACGCCTCGCAGCGTCGAAGCGCCCGCGGTCACCCAGCCGCCAATCGCCCGATAAATCGGGCTCCTACAGGTTGGCCGGCGCGTTGCCGTACGCCTACGAATATGCCTATCCCCCGATCTGACAGGCCGCAACCGTCACGCACCTCCCCCCTGTAGGAGCCCGATTCATCGGGCGATGACGACGTGTCGTGCTGTCAAAGGCGCTCGATTACACGAAGCGCCAATCGCCCGATAAATCGGGCTCCTACAGGTTGGCCGGCGCGTTGCCGTACGCCTACGAATATGCCTATCCCCCGATCTGACAGGCCGCAACCGTCACGCACCTCCCCCCTGTAGGAGCCCGATTCATCGGGCGATGACGACGTGTCGTGCTGTCAAAGGCGCTCGATTACACGAAGCGCCAATCGCCCGATAAATCGGGCTCCTACAGGTTGGCCGGCGCGTTGCCGTACGCCTACGAATATGCCTATCCCCCGATCTGACAGGCCGCAACCGTCACGCACCTCCCCCCTGTAGGAGCCCGATTCATCGGGCGATGACAACGCACCGTGCTGTCAAAGGCGCTCGATTACACGAAGCGCCAATCGCCCGATAAATCGGGCTCCTACAGGTTGGCCGGCGCGTTGCCGTACGCCTACGAACATGCCGATGCCCCGATCTGCCAGGCCACAACCGCCACGCACCTCCCCCTGTAGGAGCCCGATTCATCGGGCGATGACGACGCACCATGTTGTCGAAGCGCCCAAGCTCACCCAGCCGCTCGAGAACCCACCGCTATCCTCGGTAGCGAAAATCGTTGAGCTCCGAGGCAAAAAATCGCATCATCGCCATGTCTGCAACGAATGGAACCCACCGTCCTTTCAGTCGCGTTATCGTGATCATCTTGCGTCGAGCAGCCACCCATGGACAACGAGGTACCAGCGAGCGACGACTACGACACCCCGTGGAAAGACGCGATCACGCGCTACTTTCCCGAGTTCATGGCCTTCTATTTCCCGCTCGCCCACGCTGAAATAGACTGGCAGCAAGCACACGTCTTCCTCGATCAGGAACTCGCCCAGATCGTGCAGGATGCCGAACTCGGCAAACGGCTGGTGGACCGCCTCGTCCAGGTAAGTATTCGCGACGCGGGCGAGCAGTGGGTCTACATTCACGTCGAGGTCCAGGGACAGCACGACGCCAATTTCCCTGAGCGCCTGTTTACCTACAACTACCGGCTCTACGACCGCTACCGCCGGCCAGTCGCCACCCTCGCCGTGCTGGCCGACGATGGCGAAAACTGGAAACCCACTCACTTCGGCTACCGGCTGTTCGGCTGCGAAATGGGTATCCGCTTCCCGACCGTAAAGCTCCTCGATTACGCGGATCAGGTCGAAGCTCTGCTGGCCGATACCAATCCCTTTGCCCTGGTTACCGCCGCGCACCTATTCACCCGCAAGACGAAAGGTGACCCTGAACAACGTTATGCGGCAAAATGGTGGCTGGCCAAGCTCCTCTACGAACGCAACTGGGACAAGCAGCGCATCATCGACCTGTTCAGCGTCATCGACTGGCTGATGCGCTTGCCGACCGAACTCGAGAAGCGGCTGATGGACGAAGTCTACACATTGGAAAGGAACGTCACCATGCCTTACGTCACCTCTGCCGAACGCTTCGGAATTGAAAAAGGCTTGCAGCAAGGCTTGCAACAAGGCTTGCAGCAAGGTCGCCAGGAAGGTCGCCAGCAAGGCCGCCAGGAAGGCGAGGCCGCACTCCTGCAGAGCCTTCTCGCCCGTCGCTTCGGTGCGCTGCCCGACTCTGTACGCATCCGACTGGGCGGGGCCACCGTCGAGCAGCTCGAAAGCTGGGCCATCAAGGTGCTCGACGCACAATCGCTGGACGAAATTTTCGATCAGGGTTGAAGCAGACAAACACCGCCACCGCCCAGTCCGTCAGGCGAAAACATCCACGCACCTCGCCCCCTGTAGGAGCCCGATTCATCGGGCGATGACGACGCGTCGCTCCGTCGAAGCGCCCGAGGTCACCCAGCCGCCCAATCGCCCGATGAATCGGGCTCCTACATGTTGGCAGGCGCGTTGCCGACCGAGCCCGAGAAGCGGCTGATGGACGAAGTCTACACATTGGAAAGGAACGTCACCATGCCTTACGTCACCTCTGCCGAACGCTTCGGAATCGAAAAAGGCTTGCAGCAAGGATTGCAACAAGGTCGCCAGGAAGGCCGCCAGGAAGGTCGCCAGGAAGGTCGCCAGGAAGGCCGCCAGGAAGGCGAGGCCGCACTCCTGCAGAGCCTTCTCGCCCGTCGCTTCGGTGCGCTGCCCGACTCTGTACGCATCCGACTGGGCGGGGCCACCGTCGAGCAGCTCGAAAGCTGGGCCATCAAGGTGCTCGACGCGCGATCGCTGGACGAAATTTTCGATCAGGGTTGAAGCAGACAAACACCGCCACCGCCCAATCCGTCAGGCGAAAACATCCACGCACCTCACCCCCTGTAGGAGCCCGATTCATCGGGCGATGACGACGCGTCGCTCCGTCGAAGCGCCCGAGGTCACCCAGCCGCCCAATCGCCCGATGAATCGGGCTCCTACATGTTGGCTCTTGCCGAAGCCGGGCGGCGCGGCTGGATCTCTGACCTGCCCGCTTCGCTATAGCCGACCATCCCCCTGTAGGAGCCCGACTTGTCGGGCGATGACGACGTGTCGCTTCGTCGAAGCGCCCGCGATCACCCACCCGCCAATCGCCCGATGAATCGGGCTCCTACATGTCGGCAGGTGTTCCGCCAACGCTTCCAGGTCAGCTCAAGCGCGGCGGCGGCCGCCACCAGCGGCGTTGCCTCTCAACTCGGATGCAAAGAAAACCATCACTGAAACGAGCGACCAGGCCATCGTGCGTGACCCGTCGCATCGTTTCGGTCAGGGCCTGCGCCACAAGAAGGCGGTCAAAGGGATCCTGGTGGTGTGCGGGGAGCCCTTCGATCGCAGCAGCATGTTCGGGTTCTACAGGAAGCAGGCGGTATCTCGCCTGGCGAAAATATTCCAGCGCAAGCTTTCCAGACACCGGCATGTCACCTCGTCCCAGGCTGTGTTTGATGCTGATTTCCCATATCGTCACAGCACTGACCCAGATCGTGTTTTTTGGCGCGAGGATCAGTTCGCGAGCTTTTGCCGACAAGCCGGGATGATCGGCAACAGCCTACTATGCGACATGGGTGTCGAGCAGAAGCTTCAAGATCCAATCCTCTGCAGAAACAGCCGAGCCACGTCTTCATTGTTCGCGTCGATATCGTCCGGGACGTCGAAAGCGCCCCTTGCACGCCAATGCGCTGCTCTGGCGGTTGCTCCGCGAGCGGAAGCAGGCGCGCTGCTGGTCGTCCGTTCCGGGCAATGACGATTTCCCGTTCCTTGCCCTGTTCGATGGCTTCAACAAGGCGCGACAAGTTCGACTTCGCCTCCAGCATGTTCACGGTCGCCATGGCTACCTCCGTTGAATGACGAGATGAGTCTAGTCGAGCCAGAGTGCGTAGCCCAGCATCGCAAAACCCGCCAGCTGTAAGCCGCCACGAGCGCCGTCATCGCGCGATCCGCCGTCACGCTCCCCCCTGTAGGAGCCCGATTTATCGGGCGATGACGACCTGCCACCCCGTCGAAGCGCCCCGAGGTCACCCACCCGCCAATCGCCCGATGAATCGGGCTCCTACATGAAACCGCAATCGCCCTTGCCCCTTGCGCCAACATCCCCTATCATCCGCGTTCATTTGTTGAACAAGAAACCATGACCCCGGCCGAGCAAGTGCACCTGCGTATCCTCCGAATCGTCGAGGAAGAGCCACAGATCAGCCAGCGGCAGCTTGCTGAACGGCTTGGCGCCAGTTTGGGCAAGACCAATTACCTGCTCAAGGCGCTGCTCGAAAAAGGCTACATCAAAGCCGGCAGCTTCCTTCGCGCCGAAGACAAGCTGAAATACGCCTACCTGCTGACTCCCGAAGGCATCCGTGCCAGGCTGTGCCTGACCCGCGACTACCTTGCCCGCAAGGAAGAGGAGTATGTCGCGATGAAAGTGGAAATCGAAGGTATGCGCGCCGAGCTGGCCGCGCAGGACGATCAAGGCTGAACCGCGACAAACCGTAGTGCCAACTTGAAGAAGCCGCCAGGCTGCCCGAAAAAGTAAACAGCGGCAAGGCACGAAAAAACCGCCGCTCCGGCGAAGCGCCGGAGGCGGCCAAACCCCGGGGAGGGCTGTGCTCACCTGCAAGGCGCACCATCTGCTGAATGCCCAGGCATTCTGGCATGGCGGTAGCGTGCCTGGATGTTGCGCAGTCTGGTGAATAGAGGGTCGCTCGATGAATCGGGCGACAAACCACTCGCCAGCAAATCAGGTACCATCGCCCGGTACAACGCCACCAACGCCGTCCCGTCGCACGCCGTCAGCCAGATCGCAAGAATCGTGCTCAATGTCACAGCCCATCCGGGCGCCCTCGTGGATACTGATGCCCAAGCCAACAAGAAGATCAGAACCCCGCCGTAATCGGTCGAACCCGGGTGAGCGCAGTGCCCACCGGCGAAGCCGTGCAACATGCTGAATGCCCAAGCATTCTGGTATGGCGGTAGCGTGTCTGGATGAGGCGCAGGCGCCCAAAAAAGGTTGCCAGATGAATCCGGCTCCTCCGGACGGGCCAGCGTTGGCCAGAATGCCGATGCGCCGCCCACAACGCTCATGAGCCGTCGAGCCTCCCACGCCAGTTGTAGCGATGACCCCCGAACCTCACCTGTAGGAGCGCGATTTATCGGGCGATAACCACCTATGACAGCCAAGTGACGAGGCCCTGGGCCACCTCTGAGCTTGGGAAGAACGCCGCTGGGTTTCCGATTACGCTTTACAGAATTAATCATTGGTTGAAACGCAAATGAAAGTACTCATTACTGGTGCCGATGGCTTCATCGGCTCGCATCTCACTGAAGCCCTCGTCCGCGAGGGATACAATGCGCGTCCCTTTGTGCTCTATAACTCCTTCAACTCCTGGGGTTGGCTTGATCGTGCACCCAAGGATATTCGCGCTAATCTGGATGTGTTCGCCGGCGATATCCGCGACCCGCACGGAGTGAAGGAAGCGATGAAAGGGTGCGATGCCGTGCTGCACCTAGCCGCACTGATCGCGATTCCTTACTCCTACCACTCCCCAGACACCTATGTCGACACTAATGTCAAAGGTACCCTGAACGTGTTGCAGGCGGCACGCGAGTTGGGTGTGAAACGGGTGATCCATACCTCTACCAGTGAGGTCTACGGCACAGCGCGCTTCGTCCCCATCACTGAAGAACATCCCTTGCAGGGCCAGTCGCCCTATTCGGCCACCAAGATCGCGGCGGACCAACTGGCCTATTCGTTCTATGCCGCTTTCGGCCTGCCGGTGGTCATCGCCCGCCCCTTTAACACCTACGGTCCGCGTCAATCCGCGCGCGCCGTGATCCCGACCATCATCACGCAGATCGCCAACGGCAAACGCCAGATCAAGCTGGGCGCGGTCTCACCCACACGCGATTTCAACTTCGTGAAGGATACTGTGGCGGGCTTTATTGCCGCACTGAACTCCGACCAAGGCCTGGGCGAGGTGGTCAACTTTGGCAGCAATTTCGAGATCAACATCGGCGACACGGCGCGATTGATCGCCGAAGCCATGAACACCGATATCGAAATCATCACCGACGAAGCGCGCCTGCGTCCGGAAAAATCCGAGGTCGAGCGCCTCTGGGCAGATAACGCCAAAGCCAGGGAACTTTTCGGCTGGCAGCCCCGCTATGGCGGTCGCGAAGGTTTCAAACGTGGCTTGGCGGAAACCGCGGAATGGTTTACTCAGCCCGAGAACCTACGCGGCTACAAATCCGACATTTACAACCTTTGAGCGCGACCGTGGCTGAATCCGCTTTCGTCGAACAGGTCGTCGAGGCCATCCGCCAGGTGGCTGGCCCCGCCCCCGTCGCCCTCCATGAACCGCGTTTCGCCGGCAAGGAATGGGCCTACCTGAAGGAATGTCTGGACAGCACTTTTGTTTCCTCCGTCGGCAAGTTCGTGGATCGCTTCGAGGCCGATCTGGCCGCCTTCACCGGCACCAAACATGCCGTAGCCGTGGTCAACGGCACCGCCGCCCTGCACATCGCCCTGAAACTGGCCGGCGTCGAAGCCGGTGACGAAGTCCTGATTCCTGCCCTGACCTTCGTCGCCACAGCCAATGCCGTGGCTTATTGCGGCGCGAACTGCCACTTCGTGGACAGTGAGGAAGGCACCTTGGGTGTCGACCCCCGCAAGCTGCGCGAGCATCTCGTGGCGACCACGGAACAGCGCAACGGCCAGTGCATCAACCGCGCCAGCGGCCGCGTCATCCGCGCCCTGGTGCCGATGCATACCTTCGGCCACCCGGTCGATCTGAATGGGATGATGGCCCTGGCACACGACTTCAAGCTTGCTCTGGTCGAAGACGCGGCGGAGTCGCTCGGCAGCTATTACTACGGCCGCCACACCGGCACCTTCGGCCTGATGGGAACGCTCAGTTTCAACGGCAACAAGACCATCACCACTGGCGGTGGCGGCGCGATTCTCACCAACGACTCGGAACTGGCGCGCACAGCCAAACACCTTACCACCACCGCCAAGCTGCCGCACCGCTGGGCCTTTGAGCATGACCGGATCGCTTACAACTACCGCCTGCCCAATATCAATGCGGCGCTGGGGTGTGCCCAACTGGAACAACTGCCAGGCTTCCTGGCAGCCAAGCGCCACTTATTCGAGCGTTACCAGGAAGCCTTCGCACCGATCCAGGGAGCGACCATCTTCCAGGAACCCGAGGGCTGCCAGAGCAACTACTGGCTGCAAACGTTGCTGCTCTCCCCGGAGCAGTCAGACCAGCAGGCGGCCATCCTGGAAGCCAGCAATTATTCCGGGCTTATGACGCGGCCGGCGTGGACATTGATGAACCGCTTGCAGCCTTATCAGGACTGCCCGGCGATGGGCCTGGAAACGGCCGAATCGTTGGCCCGGCGCATCATCAACGTGCCGAGCAGCGCGCATCTGGCGGAGACCAGCGCATGAAACGGCCGCCCATTCTCCTGGTTGGAGCGGGGGGCCATGCGCGTGCCTGTATCGACGTCATCGAACAGGAAGGGTGCTATGCCATCAGCGGCCTAGTCGGACTACCCGAAGAAATGGGCGGCGAGGTTCTCGGTTATCCGATTCTGGGCACGAATGCGCAACTGGCGGAACTCAGGACCACCTGTCCCAACGCCTTGGTCACGGTCGGCCAGATCAAGTCGCCGGAGCCACGCATGCGCCTCTTCGACCTGCTGACCGGTCTCGGCTTTGTCCTGCCCCACATCGTCTCCCCGCGGGCCCATGTATCGCGCCATGCCAGCCTGGGAACCGCTAGCATTGTCATGCACGGCGTCATCGTCAATGCCGGCGCCCGAATTGGACGGAACTGCATTCTCAACAGCCAGGTGCTCATCGAACACGACGCCGTTGTCGAAGACCACTGCCACATTTCCACCGGCGTACTGGTGAATGGCTGCGTGCGGGTCGGCACGGGCTGTTTCGTCGGCAGCGGCAGTGTGCTGCGCGAAGGCATCCAACTTGGTGAGCACTGCTTGGTCGGCATGGGGATGGCCGTGCGAACAAGCCACACCGCCCATACCCGGATCACTCAATGAACGAGCACGTACTCATCATCGCCGAAGCAGGCGTCAACCATAACGGCGACCTCGCCATAGCCAAACGCCTGATCGACGTGGCGGGAGAAGCCGGCGCCGATCTGGTCAAGTTCCAGACCTTCAATGCCAACCGCCTGGTCACCGCAACGGCACGGAAGGCTGATTACCAGACCCGCAACAGCGGCGGCGGTGAAACCCAGTATGAAATGCTGCATCGCCTGCAACTGGACGCCGAAGCGCACCATGAACTCATCGCTCATTGCCAGGCGCGGGGGATCGGCTTCTTCTCCACCGGCTTCGACAACGAAAGCGTCGATTTCCTGGCCAGCCTGGGCCAGGACAAATTCAAGATTCCCTCAGGCGAGATCACCAATCTGCCCTACCTGCGTAACATGGGCCACTACGGAAAGGAGATCATTCTTTCTACCGGCATGGCCACCCTAGCCGACATCGAAGCGGCTATCGAGGCGCTAGAACGGGCGGGCACCCCTCGTTCCAGGCTCACGGTGTTGCATTGCACCACGGAATATCCCACCCCCATGAACGAGGTCAACCTGCGCGCCATGCAAAGCATTGGTCAGGCCTTCGGGGTGCGCGTAGGCTATTCCGACCATACGCCCGGAATCGAGGTGGCGATTGCCGCTGTGGCCATGGGCGCTTCCGTCATCGAAAAGCACTTCACGCTGGACCGCAACCTGCCCGGCCCGGACCACAAGGCCAGTCTCGAGCCTGCTGAACTCAAGGCCATGGTGGCAGCCATCCGGAACACAGAAGTCGCATTGGGTGATGGCATCAAACGTCTAACCCCGAGTGAAGCCATGAACAAACCCGTTGCCCGAAAATCACTGGTAGCCAGCCAGGCGATTCATGCTGGAGAAGCATTCAGTGCCGAGAACGTTACCGCCAAGCGACCCGGCACTGGCATCTCCCCTATGCGCTGGGATGAAGTCATTGGCCGTCGCGCGCCCCGCGCTTTTGCGGCAGATGAGTTGATCGAACTATGACGCGCAAGATTTGCGTCATCACCGGTACCCGTGCCGAATATGGCTTGCTGCGCTGGGTCATGCAAGGCATCAAGGATGATCCAGATCTGACGCTACAAATCATCGCCACGGGCATGCATCTGTCCCCCGAATTCGGCTTGACCTACCACCAGATTGAGGAAGATAGCTTCCGCATCGACCGCAAGGTGGAAATGCTGGTCAGCTCCGACACACCCGCGGGCATTGCCAAATCTATGGGTCTGGGGTTGATCGGCTTTGCCGATGCCTTGGCGGAACTGCAGCCCAATCTCATCGTGGTGCTCGGCGACCGCTTCGAGATCTTCTCTGCAGTGGCCGCCGCGTTGGTTGCCCGCATACCAGTTGCTCATTTGCACGGCGGCGAGACTACGGAGGGCGCTTTTGATGAGGGGCTTCGGCACTCGATCACCAAGATGTCGCACCTGCATTTCGTGGCAGCGGAAGAATACCGGCAGCGCGTGATCCAGTTAGGCGAGCAGCCTGAACGTGTTTTCCTGGTAGGTGGGCTGGGTATCGACAACATCAAACGCTTGAAACTTCTCAATCGCGCAGAATTGGAGGTCTCACTTGGAGTCAAGCTACGTCAGCAAAACTTGATGATTACCTTTCACCCCGTCACGCTTGAGACAGGGACCGCTACAGACCAGATGACAGAACTGTTGGCTGCATTGGCCGAGCTGCGGAATACGCAGCTTATTTTTACCATGCCGAACGCTGATACCGAGGGCCGCGCACTCATAAAGATGGTCGATCAATTCGTGGCGCAGCATGCGAATGCACGGGCTTATACTTCGCTTGGCCAATTGCGTTATTTATCTTGCATTGCTCAGGTTGATGGTGTTGTGGGCAATTCTTCCAGCGGGCTGGCGGAAGTGCCTAGCTTCAAGAAGGGAACGGTCAACATCGGTGATCGCCAACGGGGCCGGCTGCATGCCGAAAGCGTGATCAATTGCGAACCGAATCGGCTGAGCGTCATAGCTGCCTTGAAAAGGCTTTATAGCGCTGATTTTCAGGGAAGCCTCAGGCATGTGCGTAACCCCTACGGGGAGGGGGGCGCCAGCGAAAAAGTCGTCGACGCGATAAAGCATTATTCGATCAACGGTTTGGTCAAGAAGCGTTTTTATGATCTACCGGCAGTATGTCTTGGGAAGCAATAAGTGAAATCTGCTGAAGAGATCTGGCGGCAAGCCCTTCTTCCTGCCAATGCTACGATACAGCAGGCGATCCGCAACCTCGATCAGGTTGCGATCAAGATTGTCTTGGTGGTTGATGAAAGGGGCGAGCTTCAAGGCACGATATCTGACGGCGACATTCGGCGTGGCCTGCTAAGGGAGCTGGCGCTTAGTAGCCCGATCACAAGCGTTATCCACCGCAGTGCACTGGTTGTACCACCAGACATGGGCCGTGAGACGGTAAGGCAGATCATGGTTGCCAACAAGATTCATCAGATTCCTGTGGTCAACGAACTACACCAAGTTGTCGGTTTGCACCTGTGGGATGAACTTCACGCACAACCTGTTCGACGCAATATGATGGTGATCATGGCAGGAGGCATGGGTACTCGGCTACGCCCACACACGGAAAATTGCCCTAAGCCATTGATGGTCGTTGGCGGAAAGCCGATGCTGGAGCATATCATCGAGCGTGCCAAGCTAGAAGGATTTTCCCATTTCGTGTTGGCGATTCGTTACCTTGGACATATGATCGAGGACCATTTTGGTAATGGCGCACGCCTTCAGGTGAAAATTGATTATCTGCGTGAGCAGGCGCCCCTAGGCACGGCTGGGGCCTTGGGTCTTCTTGATCCGCGCCCGGATGCACCATTCGTGGTGACGAATGGTGACGTTCTTACCGATATTCACTATGGGGAGTTGCTGGATTTTCATGTACGCCATACGGCTGTGGCTACCATGGCCGTGCGGGTGCACGAATGGCAGCATCCCTTCGGCGTAGTTCAGATCAACGGTGTGGATATTGTCGGATTCGAGGAAAAGCCAGTTGCCCGTAGCCATATCAATGCGGGTGTCTATGCACTCGATCCCGATGCGCTGAATGTTCTGGATCGTGATGCCCCGTGTGATATGCCTACCCTTTTCGAGCGCCTTCAGGCGGGTGCCAGGCGCACCGTGGCATATCCAATGCATGAGCCGTGGCTGGATGTGGGCCGTCCAGAGGATCTGCAGCAAGCCAACGAAGCAACCCTCTGAGTGGCCATGTCAACAACGCCGACCGTCCTCGCGATGATCCTTGCGCGTGGAGGCTCTAAGGGCTTGCCACGCAAGAATGTGCTGCTCGTCGACGGGAGACCTCTAATCGCCTGGACCGTCGCCGCTGCGCTTGGCGCTAAATGTGTAAGCCGGGTGATTCTTTCGTCTGACGATGATGAAATAATTTTGGCTGCACGTGCCAACGGCTGCGAAGTACCCTTTCGGCGGCCCGCTGAGTTGGCGACCGATCAGGCTACCAGCATAGAGGTTGTTCTCCACGCCCTCGCCGAGATCCCTGGCTATGATTACTTGCTGTTGTTGCAGCCCACGTCGCCGCTACGTACCGCGGCCGACATCGACGCGGCCTTCGCCGCGATGATGGCTAGCGCCGCACCGGCCTGCGTATCGCTCTGTCCGGTTGAGGAGTCGCCGTACTGGATGTTCCGGGTCGATGCGGAAAATCGGATGGCCAAGTTGCTCGAGCCGCCCCCAAGCGCCCACCGGCGGCAGGAATTGCCGCCGGTTTACTCGCTGAACGGCGCCCTTTACCTCGCCCGCACGGACTGGTTCTACCGCAACAAGACGTTCATTTCTCCCGAAACGATCGGCTATGTAATGCCGCGGTCCCGTTCAATAGACATCGACACACGAGAGGATTTCATGGCGTTTCAGCGCGCGATCGCGGGGCGTGCGACGGCCAATGTTTCGTCGCCGCCGACCGACGCGCCCTACACGCATACCGATGACCACATTGATACCCCCCCCTAAGGATGGCCGGGAAAAGCCCTTGGGCGGTGTTTCGCTACCCCTCCAAGGTGAGTCGCCACGTCCTGCGGTTTTTCAACGCACTGTTTTCACAAATCTGCCTCGCAGGCGCTCTGTGAGGCATGGCTACGGCCGTTGTTGTTGGCGTACCTATGAAGCACAACCGGACTCCGTTGTATGAAGATAATAATTTCTGCACAGTACGTAAGCATGGATGACGTTAAGAGATTTTCCAAAGTTCGTACCGGTCTGGGCTATATGGTCTGGACGATCGCGAAAGCCTTAGCCGTTGGAAATCATGACGTGAACCTGCAGACGGTTAGTGGCATTGGCACAAAGTGCACAATAGATAATGTCAACATCGAAGAATGCAAACCATGGAAAGTTCTGTGGCGGGCAATTAAACACGGGGGATTGTTTAGCATGCTCGCGGTAAAGCCAACCCGCTTAGAGCCATCCGCCATAAAATGCATTTACAGTCAAGCATTCGCGGATGTGTTTTTGAGAAAATGCAAAAAAGAGAGCTGCGATGTGATTAATCTCCATGGCGCCACCGAAGCGAACCGTGCAATTATAGCGAGAGCTGGCGAACAGGGTCGAAAGATCGTGTTGACTCTCCATGGGCTTCGCGATGGCAATATTTCCAATGAGTTTGCGGAAATTCCCGTTGTCCGCGCATGTCTTACAAATGGTGGCGCAGTTACCGTAACCAGTACGGGGGTAATGCGAAAACTAGAACAACAGTTGGCGGCACCGGTATGGTTAGGAAGAATCAGCGTGGTTGCAAATGGCGTGTTTTCGGAACGTGATTCAGTACCTAATCAAAGACGCGCAAAGCATCAGCGCACCGGTAGTAACCCGTTTCGGTTCGTTTGTGTGGGGAACATAACAAGAAACAAAAACCAAATTCAAATCGCTAAGGCGGTAAATAAAATGTCGCCCAATCTCAGGCGATCAGTCGTCATCGATATAATAGGCGCCGAACACGATGATGGCGAACTGCGAAGATACGTCAAAAACTACGATCTAGGTAAAGTGGTAATACTCCACGGGTATGTGGCGCGGGAGCGTTTGGCCAAGTTCTATGAGGCAGCACACGGTGTGCTTGTCGTAAGCCACATGGAAGGTTTCGGGATGTCTGTGTGTGAAGGATTCAGGTATGGAATACCCAGTCTCCTCTACAGTGATCTCGATGTTGTCGCGGACATTTATGACGAAGCGGCTGTCATGTTGATGAAAGAAAGATGTGACGGCGCGCTAGCCGAGGCGATGCTGTCGTTCTCTTACCGATCATGGGATCGGGTCGAGGCGATCAGGTGTTCAAAGCCGTTTTCACAAGAGCGTATGGCAGAGACATATCTGAATGTATTCAGGAATGTGGTTGGCAACTCTGATTCCAGCGACCATAGCGGTAAATTAACATAGTGAACTTAGATAATCGACCAAATGCTCTATTGAGCTCTAAAGTTTGCGTATCTTACTTCACGGTTTTCTTTCCTGTATTTATTATATTAGCGCAATATCGTACGAGTATCGGGCTGGCAAGTTATGGATTAAATATAATATATTTCGGAGTGATAGTTTTTATACTTAGAAATCGATATGTCTCGGTCTACCGAGACCTATTTATTTTGGTCGTCGTATATTCTCTCTTGGAGGGCTACAATTTAATATCGCGAGAAATTGATTTGAGTGTCACCATCAATCGATTAATTGGGCCTTTCGTTATGATCATCGGAATCACAACGGCATCATTAACAATTGACCGAAGCAAATTTTTTCAATACTACGAGTGGGTAGTCATTGCAACAAGCGTTGGGATTTTATACCATTCCTTTGTTCTTGTTCTGTCGCATGGTAGCGTTACGCCGATTGCTATTTTGCCGATCGACCAGTTAGATATTTTTTCAAGACAATTAGACCGACCTGTATCGTTTTTTACAGAGCCGCAAGCTTATGCTTCATTTGTTATGCCGATGTACGCGAATTATCTTGTTTCACGTCACTTCCTCCGGGCGGCTTTGCTATTTGGAGTGTTAATTGTCTCGACCTCGAGTTTTGGAATATTGTGCGCAGCAATGCTGATCGTGGCATATGGCTTGATGTCGGGAAGTAAATCACGATTTGTCCTGGTTGTCTTAGCGATGGTGTCCGTTGGTTATTTTACTATCACCTTTACGGATTTAGGCCAGCAAGCCCTAAATAAGATTTTGCTAACCGACTATGAAACATCGATCAGAACTGGGAAGGGATTGCAAGTTTTTTCGACTTTTTCTCTCCGCGCCCAACTATTCGGAACAATGGATACTGTAACCGACTACGTTGTCCGCAATATCAGGGATTTTGATTGGGCCAACGCATATCTTGGGTCAGATGCTGAACACTTGCTTGAATACCTGACGACATTTTCTTATGTGCTGGTCAATTTTGGGATCGTGGGCTTGGCGCTATATGTCGGATTTCTCTATAGATTGTACGTCTCGTCCAGCACCAAATTGTCGAGACTGCTTTTTGCGATGATCGTAATTGCAAACTTCTCGAACACAGTCTTATTCAATGCTTGGTTTATCTTTTACTATGTGTTGATGTATATAAGTAACCGCGATTCTGCCATTCGGCCATGTGCTTTGACATTGCGCTTCAAATCCTCTTGAGTCGATCTAATTCGGGAGAAATATCTTTTTGGTTAAAATAGCTATTCGTGACGACGATACAAATTATTTCACGGAACCGGGCGCTATCGAACTGGCGTATAGAGGGATGGAAAGTTTGCCGATTTCACTAGCGGTAATCCCCTTTGTGACTGGGAACAACGGTGATTGTCCGGAATCTGCTTGTGCGGGTGTCGACGGGCCACATGACATCTCTCATAACTGTGCCCTGGTGCAGTATGTTTCTGATGGAGTGCGAAATTCTCATTTTGAGGTGTTATTACATGGTATAAGCCATGAGTATCGCTACCAATCGGGCCGACGTATTGCTGAAATGCAATGGCGCGAAAGCGATCCGGCGCTTCCGGAGAAATTGCTATTCGCTCGGCACCATTTGGCTATGACGTTTCAGTGTAAAGTTAAATGGTTTGTTCCGCCGAGCAACAAGATTGAAGGGGCGGGAGTACGCGCAGTTGTTTGTGCCGGGATGGATTTGTCAGGGATAATTGGTTGGAAATTGAACAGGACTATCGATGTGCTGAGTGTTAGAAAATATCTTTCGAGATGGTTTTTCCGTGGCCGCTATCGTTACCCTTACCCTGGTGTACTTAGGTATGCCGACCATTGCGAACTAAATGCCTGTGGCATGCATTCTCTTGAGTATTTGGTTCACCTGTTCAACGTCTGTGCAAAATTTTCTCTTCCAATGGTGATCAATACCCACTATTGGGACCTGCGTGATAACCAGCGCAAGCGTGACATGCTTTTGAGGTTTGTGGAATATGCTAGATCAAAAGGTGCCGTCTTTGTACTCATGAGTGATATCGTTAATGATGCGCGATATGAATAATACCCAAAGAAGAGTGGGAATTGTTACCACAAATTTTGCAGTTAACTATGGTGCGAGGTTGCAGGAATTCGCCCTGATGACGGCCATACACGAGTTGGGGTATGACTGTGCTGTCCTCAACTATAAGCCTATTGCCGGACTCCATGGGCGCGGCATAACGTATTCATTCGAAAGTTTGCAGTCGTCAGTAAATAGCATTCTAAAAATTGTCAATCATTCCTATCGGAGCGCCTTGAGGCGGAGAGAAGCTAGGTTTGAGGAATTTGATGATCTTTACATCAAGCTCGATCCTAAAGTGCCAGTGGGGTTAGCTGAGTTGAGGGAAGCCGCAGAGAGGTGCGACGTCTTGATCTGTGGGTCGGATCAAATCTGGAATCGGAACATATTTAGCGACGAAGTATTTTATCTACCGTTTGGAAAGGCTGGAGAAATACAAAAGGTTGCTTATGCGCCTAGCATTGCTGAAATTTTATCGGAGCATCAATACAAGGAGATTGCAGAGAGGGTGCGAGGTTTTAAAGCTTTATCCGTGAGGGAAGAGGAGGCCGCTTGCAAATTGTCAAATTATGTGGGGCGGGAAGTTAAGACTGTCGTGGACCCGGTATTCTTGTTAAGCGAAGATCATTGGCGTAGCATGATGACTCCCGTTGATGTTCCGCAAAAGTACATTCTTAGCTACGAGATAGCCAGTGATAAGCGTTACGGAGCTATTCTTAAGGCGTTGCAGGCTAGGACGCGTCTGCCAATTGTCAACATTAATAGCCGTCCTTATAATAAATACAATTCAGAATATGTATTTACCGACTTGGGGCCGCGGCAATTTATATGGTTGCTGGCTAATGCAGAACACGTCTGCACGAGTTCTTTTCATGCAACTGCCTTTGGGTTGATTTTCAAAAGAAAAATGACAGTTGTCGCGAATAGTCGCCGCTCTACTCGACACGAAACCATCATGAGGCGCTATCGAATGCACCATCGATTAATAACGGAGGATATCGCGCCTGAGGCTGCGGTAGCTGATGCGGACGTTGGGTTTGAGGAGCGAGATTCCGATATGACGAATCTGATAGATGAAGCTTATTTGTTCTTGAGAGATGCTTTGGCTGGCTAATATGAGAAGAGTATACAGATATCTCCGTTCTTTAGCTCGGTTGGTTATCGACTACGCGGGAGATTTATGGAGATTTTCGGTCTACAACACTTCTATAAAACCAGAAGGCTGCAAAAGAAAACTCGGAGCTATAATCGTTAGGACGGCACATGGTCTTGAAAAAGCGTTCTCCCTACCCGATGTGCGCCTTGGCTTTGGAAGCACTAATTGCCATCTCTTGATCGAGCGCTGTAACATTTATATTATTAAGTATGGTGTCGATGATATTGTGTCGAATGCAGTGGGCGTACTAAACTACTATAGGCAGTATCATATTAAGCACTCGTTTGAATTAGAGGTTTCGTTGACCGAAAAAATAGAAGTGTTGTCGGCCGTGGCGAGGCATGTTAAAACCGATTCAGTTAGCTGGGGCGGTGTAAAAACGGTTAAAAAGTCTGATATTCTCGGCATTGTTCTATCGTTTGATTTCGCTGCTTTTGCGAATGCACGCTCTTCAGTGCGTTCGTTTGGTCCGGGAGTAATTCCCCATTCATATCTCAAGGCCGCGGTGAATATTGCAATGAAATCGCCGTCGGTATGTAATAGGAGAGCGTGGCGGGTTAATATGTATCAGGGTGAGCGTTTGAGGAAGATCCTAGAGGTCCAGAACGGCAATCGAGGATTCGGTCATTTGCTTGAGCAGGCGGTCCTGATTGTAGGGGTATTGAGTTCTTACTCTAATCAGGAGAGAAATCAAGTCTACATAGATGGAGGTTTATTTGCGATGTCGCTGATCTATGCGCTTCACTCACAGGGGATCGGCACCTGCCCATTAAATACGGCGTTTTCGCTTTCGTCATCGCAGAAGTTCAGGCGTGCTGCGGGTCTTCGCCGTGATGAGGTGCCTATTATGATTGTTGGTTTTGGGTGGCTTAAAGAGAAATACGCGGTAACTGTATCGCCGAGGGCTGATCCAGATGCCATTATACGGCTTGTAGAATAGGTTTTATGGAGGTCGTAGGTAGACGGAAATTCAGGCTTGACACAGAGGGGTTTTAGGTCGTTTTCTGTGGGACGGGCAAGAACGGGGCGAAGGGCGAGGCGGGCAAATGAGTGAGCTTTCCAGGGATGAGGTAGGCCATGGCGATGAAGTTTTCGACGCGGCGATAGCCGCGTGCCCTTGCGCGAGCCTCCTGAAGCGCTCGATTCATGGCTTCGACCCAGCCGTTGTGTGTATTCCACGCCATATAGTTACTCAACCAATCTGGAGATGCTGGTGATAGCTGTTTCGGCGGTAGTGTCGGATTGCGACACGGTCGAAGACATGGCGTACTGGGCCCGGGCGAAGGAGACGTGGTTACGCAAATTTCTTGCGCTCACGAATGGTGTTCCCTCCGAGGAGACCTTTCTTCGCGTCTTTCGGGTTCTCGACCCGAAGCAATTCGAAAGTGCCTTCCGGCGCTGGGTGGGTGGCATTGTCGGTGCCTTGAACGGCAGCATTGCTGTCGATGGCAAGACGGTGCGCGGGTCGGGCAGTGGTGGCGAGAGCGCTAGCCGCATGGTCAGTGCCTCCGCCGCGGACCTGGGCATCGTTCTTGGCCAGGAGAAGGTGAGTGGCAAGAGCAATGAGATCACCGCCATCCCGGAATTGCTCGAAGCCCTTTACCTCAAGGGTTTCCTGGTCAGCATCGACGCCATGGGTTGCCAGAAGAAGATTGCTTCGCAGATCACGGATCAGGGTTGCGACTACCTGCTGGCGGTCAAAGGCAATCAACCGACGCTGCTGGAGGCCGTGGAGACGGCGTTCATCGACCAGTGCCAAGTCGAAGGCGTCGATCGTCACCACGAGGTTCAAAAGGGTCATGGTCGGCTGGTTGAGCAGATCGCATCGGTCCTGCCTGCGCAAGGGATCGTGACTCCCGCCGATTGGCCCGAGTGTAAGACCATTGGCCGTATCGACTCTCTGCGCAAGATCGGCGACAAAGAGTCGGACCTGGAGCGGCGTTACTACATCAGCTCGCGTGTATTGACCGCCGAACAACTGGCGGTAGCCGCGCGTGCGCACTGGGGTGTGGAAAACCGGCTTCACTGGATTCTCGACGTCAGCTTCGGCGAGGATGGCAGCACCATCCGCAAAGACAGCGCGCCGCAGAACCTCTCGCTCCTGAAGAAAATCGTGCTCAACATGATCCGCCTCGATACGACTCACAAGACCAAAGGCAGCTTACGCCTGAAGCGTAAAGCCGCCGCTTGGGATGACGATCTCTGGATCAGCATGCTAGGACTCTCACAAAGATGACATCCGAGTGCGGAAGCCCTAAGGCAGGTATGAACCAATCGGCACGTATCGGTATATACGTCGTCCTGGTGGCTGTTCAGAAGCTCATCTCCGTGGCGGTGCAGCCGTTGATCATGCGGATGTTAACGCCAGCTCAATACGGTGAAATATCGCAAATTGTCGTGGTGTTGTCTTTAGCGGTGCTGGTCGTGACATTTGCGGCAGACGAAATCATTGCAAGAATCTATCATTTGGCGGGTTGCGCACGCGAGGGATATTTGCGGATCTCTGAATATGTGTGCATATATGTTATAGGGACCAGTATATGTGTTCTATTTGTGGCTCTTGCAGCGTATTGTAGGGCCAGCCAGTTAGAGTTAGTGTATATGTTTGGCGCGGTGTTCGTACTGTTCGCGCCGCTTGTGTCAATAGCTCAAAAAATACTCCGTACAAGTGATAAGACAACGCAGTTAGCGCTTTTCAATATTTCTTACAGTTTTCTGTTGGGCGGTGGCGCGCTAATTGCGTTGACATATTCAAATTCATCGATTCAAGCCTATTTTGTTGCCCAAGGAGTTGTTCAGTTTGTGTTCGGTAGCAGTGTGGCGGTCTATTTCATAAAAAAAGGGGGCTGGCGGCCAAATTTTGTGGCAGTAAAAGGTATTTTGCGGGAGGCATCGTCTGCGGTGCCGCATACTGTTGTCGGGTGGGGGTTTGTAGGTTTCACCACCTACTATGTTGCGAGTGTTTTGGGGACCTATTCGGCGGGTCTGCTGGGCGCGGGTCTCTATATGTACTCCGTTGTGAGTGCCATATCGGATGTTGCTGTAAACGTGATGCAACCGAGAATTTATGACGCCAGGAAAAATTCCGGTAATATGGACGTTCTGAGAGCGATAAGGAAGTCTTTGGTGTATGTTTCTATATCATTGACGGGAGTCGGCGTGGCTGTTGCAACCTTTTCTAATGATGTTATGCCGTTTATATTGCCTAAGGCCTATTTAGTAAATGTATATATTGCCCCATGTCTCGTGTTGAGTGCAACGGTTCTTGGGTTAGGTTCGCTTTGGGTTTTTTTTCTATATTACGATAGACAAGGCTTGAGTAAGCTATCGAGGATTAGTGTGATGGGGGTGGTGATTAACCTTGTCGCGACCCCTTTTGGTGTGCATTTTTTTGGAGTCACGGGTGCCGTTGGGAGCTTGCTGTTTGTAAATAGCATAGTGGCTTTCTTTAAGGCGCTCGAATCGGTGGAGCATGCCGGCTTGTCGAGGCTGCATCTTGTTGTCATCTGGACCGGGCTGTCACTGTTTGGTATGGTAGGCGTCATTCTCGCGGTTGCGGCCATCCCCGTTTGGGTTAAATTTGTAGTTGAAGTGGGGGTATTTATTGTGCTTTTCAAATGCGCGCATTATTTTCTGAAAAGGACAGATCCCGTTGGGATTTAGGCGGGAGTGTGGCTAACGGTCAAGTTGAAAGGCAGGCGGGGTCTATGTCGTTTCGTGTGGAACGGGCCACGACCGACCTCCGCCGCTGCGCAGGCATAGCCACCGTGACCAGCGGCGTTGCGAGCGTTGATGGCGCGGTCAAGGGCAGGCAAAGCCCGGCGAAGCGGACCCTTTACTGCGCCATCAACGCTAGTAAGCTCAAGGGCTTGGGGCTGGTTGCGGTTTTCCGCGGCCAGCCCCCGAGCCCGTCCGGCGGCGAGGACTTCCCCGCCCTCGGGGGCGGGGTCAGGGGTGGGGGCGCCCGAAGGGCTCGGCACAGGCATCGGCCCCGTTCCACACGAAACGACACAAACCCGGCAGGCGGCTACCCGGTATCATAAAATATCTTGAGGCGGGGTGGTCGGCTCGCCGACTAAGGATAGTGGCGCCAAGAGGGGCTTGGCTGAGGCAACAGAACGGTTACGGGAACCTCCTTTCGTGGGTTTAGGTCGTTTTCTGTGGAACGGGCAAGAATGGGGCGAAGGGCGAGGCGGGCAAATGAGTGAGCTTTCCAGCGATGAGGTAGGCCATGGCGATGAAGTTTTCGACGCGGCGATAGCCACGTGCCCTTGCGCGCGCCTCCT
>Ga0209460_1000453_pt1 | contig 37760 bp, 46 predicted proteins | sample EBPBio132013_DNA_FD_185868 | JGI IMG/M metagenome (GOLD analysis project Ga0209460, IMG submission 185868) | Wastewater treatment Type I Accumulibacter community from EBPR Bioreactor in Madison, WI, USA - Reactor 2_5/13/2013_ DNA (SPAdes)... | ecosystem: Engineered > Bioreactor > EBPR >... | reverse complement strand
GATTATGTTTCCATGCTAGACTCCAAATGGCGCTAGTAGTGATGTGTTTTGAGCGGCCATCACTACTAGCTCCCCCCGCCCTAAATCATCGGCCTAGGGCGGGGGTTTTTTTATTTTAACCTGTTATGGCGATTCCGTCGAGTTTAACCCAGCCTCCGCTTCAGGCATCGGTGCGTCGTGCGGCGCATATTCTTCCAATTTGACGGATGAAACCGCCCCATCCAAGGCATCATAGATCGCCACATCAATCTGCTCGATTAGGCGATCACTCGCAATCGCCGCCCGCAACAGCGCCTGATCATCCGCTGGCAAAACGTCCAAAATCTGCGCGATAAACTGCTCATCATCCCTGCGCTCATGACTCTGAGAATACATCGCCTCACAATAACTCGCCGCTGCCAAGATCGCGGTTCGGGCCATGAAGGCTCGCAGGATCACCGGATGCTGAAGCACGGCCTGCATAATCCGTTGTTGGCGCTTCAGAAACGCCCGATCTGCCGCATTGCGCTGCCGGAGATCCGATTTCCGCAAATCCGTAAAGGTCACATCGACATCCAGCGTGACCCGAAAGCGTTTTGTTGCTAAGACTGGGCCTCGCCGACGGCGAGGGTCTTTTGGCTGGCTCATAAACTCCTTTCTGGCGACGAGCAACCACCGAGGATCAGGCAGCACCCGATCGCAGACCGACCCTAGCGATCAGCAGGAACATCCACCTCGGTAGATTGAGCATCATGGAAATAGCACGGTGGATCAGGCTCAGCGCGGGATTCTATCAAAAACGCGTCAAATGCCTCAGCCGATTCCGCATCCGGCCACCATGGCGCAGCGAAATCACCCAACGACTGCATCACCCGTGGCGATTGTTCCGCAATCAGATCGGCCAGTGTTGGTTCACGCCAGAACTGGGCATTTAATCGCGTCAATTCCGCATCATCGATCATCCATCCTCCTTCAGCAGGAACCACCGCTGGAGTAAATCGGGGTATACGAGCAGGAATATGAACACCAGAAAGGACGCATATCATGAAGGCATCCTATCAATCCCGCATTACCCTTGAGCCAGGCAAACGCAGTGGCCATCCCTGTCTTCGTGGTCTCCGCATCACCGTCGCCGATATCCTCAGCTACCTCGCCGCTGGCATGACCATTGCCGAGCTGCTCGATGATTTCCCCATGCTGACCCAAGAGGACATCGTGGCCTGTCTCCAATACACCGCTGATCAGGGTGCGTCATCAATCGCCTGATCCATGGCCAACCGCAGCAAGCCAGTCACCCCCAGTGACTCCGCCCACGTTATGAGATACGCCCAATCCACGGTGGCATGTTGAATCGCCAGCATGCCGACAATATCCCCCCATTGGCGATCGGATGTTCGGTTGCCTGCCTCATACCAGAGCAGCTTCGTGAGAATCATATCTTCCACAGCCGCAACCCGCACCGTTGCCGCCGGAGTCTGCTCATCCAACGCGATCGCCACCGACCGAGAAAGCCGCGAATGCAGATAGGGGCTGGGCGGTGGCACAAAGACATCAATCTTGACTCCCATCGTGAGATGAATCAGATTAAACGAGGGAAACATGGTGTCATGGGCCAGTGCATCCTGCATTTCGGTTTCCGAACAATAAAACAGGGGCGAGAGTTCAGCCATCACCACCGGAATATGAGCTGGCTGAAGTTGGGCCACCACATCAATATCCAAGGTCGCCCGTGGCATCCCATGCAGCGAACTAGCAAGTGATCCGCCAATATGATAGACCACCCCTAACCGTTCAAACAGGGCAACGAGGGGCTGGATAGCCTCGGCTAACAACGGATCAGCAAACATTGGGGTACTCCATGCCGCCAGCGGCAGCGCCGGAACAGCATAATTAATCTGCAACACCTGGGCAAGTACTTCATTGGGCACTGCGTGTGGATGGCGCTGCATAATTCCCCGACGCGAGGCAAGCAGGACAGTGCGACTCAAGGCCAAGGCCAAGGCTCCCCGCCGTGCGGGTGTCATCTGGCGCAGAATGGCATACTGCATCGCTTGCGCACGCCGCGAGGTATCGCTTAATCCATGAATCATCAGTGAGCCTCCCATGCATCAGCCATCCCCATCCCTTTAAGGAAGGATACCAGATGATCACTCCGCAGCAAGGGTTGCTCCATCGTCATCGGGAGTCCACACAAAGAGATCACCAGGTTGGATGTGGAGAAAGGCACAGAGTTTATCAATCGTTTCAATATCAATCCGGGCAATCGGTTTGGTTGCTAAATTGTACACCGTGGGATACGTCAACCCTGTTCCCTTGGCCACCGCATACATGGATAATGCGCGGTCGTCGAGCACGTGGCGTAAGCGAATCTGAATAGCCATAGTCACCTCAATCGATAGCGAGTAGGAGATCATTATAGCATAGAAGCTTAGACTACTCTAAAAATATATATTGACATTTTTACATAATACAAGTAATATATAGATATAAACATCCTTGTATGAGGTATCGCATATGACACTCCCGTCCGTGACCGTTCGCTATCGGCCCGAGCAGAATGGATACGAAGCCATCCTTGATGGCGTATCACTGGGCACATTCCCGAAGGAAATCGATGCCACCATGGCCGGACATCGCGCCCGGTTGGACGATCTCGACGACGCGTCACCGCCGCACTTGGCCTTGCTCGGAGCCGACCTGCATCTGGCTTTCCAGATCACCGACCTCCGCCCGATGCCCGCACCTGTCCCCCAGCAATACAGCACCACCCCACTCGAAGCCCTCACTGCCACCCTTATCTTGTTGAATCGGAACTGGCTCCGCGCCACGCTTGCGGGCCGCCACACCGATGCCCAGCAGATTGAAGCGCATGAAGCATGTGTCCGTGCCCAAATCCATACCCGCCTGTCGGCCAACAAATAAACCCTTCATCCCTCGCAAAAGGGATAAAGGGTCCAGCACGGGTGAGGCAACGAATTGCAGACCGAAACCTCACCCGCAGAAGGATGATAGCTATGACAACCGTTGATGTCAACATGACCCGCCGTGTCCGCCTCGCCCAGGTCAGTCGGATTCTCCAGCTCGCGGTGATCATTCGCGAAGAAGAGCTGGTCAGCGACGACGAAGCCTATACCATGGCTGAAGCGCTGCTTGAGGAAGTTGAGGCGACCGCCGACGACTGGGGTAGCCATCAACCTGCCAGTCCCTTGGGCGTAATTGCCACCGCGTGGGGTTTAGCCTTACGCCGCAATGGCACGGTGCTGACCTTGGTTCCAGCGGATCTGGCGCTGCTCCGTGAGGCCATCACCGCGTGGGAACAGCAGTATCGCGCTGGGTAAGGCATAAACAACAGGCCATGCCTTTCAGGGACATGGCCTGTTGTTAACGGATACCCCTCCCGAAATGCACGCCGATCCCGTAATTAATGAGCATGCATGATTCCCCTCACCATCTATGGTCGTGTCGTCCATAGCACGTTGGAAACGAAATTAGCGGTCAAGATCGGAAGCACAGTAATCATGGGTCATATCGATGGAACCTTGTGTGATGAAGGACGTAGCATCATACAGCCCATGATGTGAGGAGCTGCCCATGACAACGCCAAAACCAAGCGATATTCCCCAAGCAATCCGCGACCGTGCCGCTGCACAGATGCACGATACCCTGTATGATGCTATTTATCGTCGTCTTATCAAGACATATAAGCGGCGGTTGATGCTCGTATTGTGTATTGGTGCAGGATTTATTGGTTTCTTCATCTCACTTTCTCGAAGTTTTAGTAATGGGTATAATGGAGGTGATGTCGTTATTTACCTCTATGCAATTCCCGAGGGAATCGCAACATGTGCGAGTGCGCTCGCGGTCTATCTCGCAAAAGCACTCTCTAATCTTTCCGAGAAAGAGCCGGAAATACTTCGTGCGGGAGTAGCATTCCTTATTCATAAGCAGCCGTCGCACATACGGTTAAACACACTCAAAACCATAGCCACTGCTGGGGCTGCGGCTGGACAAACCCGCACAATTACAACCATCTTTTTTATTGGTCTTGGAGCATCAATTGCGGGAAAAGAGCTGTTCGGCTATGTCACAACGCCTATCCAGACTGCGGTTAGCATAGGTTTAATGCTGATCTATCTTTGGGTCGTTGATGCAATGCTGAGCATATCAATGGAAGTCCAGAAAGCATCAATCGATACGGATATCCTGAAAGCCATCGCCTACTATGAAGAATATCTCGCAGAAGAAGCCCCTAATCCTGCCCCAGCGCCAAGACAACCAGCCATAGCATCAACGCCAGCGCCAGCAGCAAACCCTACACCAACCGCAGCCAGAACTACAAATCACGGGCAGCAGCCGCAGCCGAAGCAAGTACCACAGGCACAGCCCCAGCGCAAGAAGAAGCGGCGCTAAGGCCTAGGTTGTAACGAACGCATCAGAAGATCGGCTTTTGAGCTTGATAGAGCACAATGATGATACACTTTCCATGACATGAATGGTAGTATTGATAAAATCGTGTGCGAGATCCTAGACTGGATGCGAGGCTTACATGGCTGATACCCCTGATATTCCGATGATTACCCGGCTGCACGTCAAGAACTATAAAGGTCTGGCCAACATCGATGTACGGTTTGGCAGCCTGAATGTGTTGGTCGGCGCAAATGGTTCTGGTAAAAGTAGTCTCGTCGATGTGCTCCGTTTTATCCGTGATGCGCTCACACGAACGTTAGATTCAGCAATCCTTGATCGGCATGGCATGAGTGCCATTCGCACGTGGTCAGCCAAAGGCCAGGCATTTGATCTTTCTATCGCGATTGAGATAACGGGTCGCGGATGGATTGGACGGTATGAATTTGTCTTGGGGAGCGAGACACGGGGTGACTATCGCATCAAATACGAGCGCATCCAGTGCAGTATTACAAGAGAAACGACCCTACCTCAAACCATTAGTCGCGACGTAGCTATTCTTATTAAAGAGGGAGAGATTGTTGAGGGTCCTCAAGAATTGAGGGATATCTTTAATCAATCAATCACAAGAGACGATAGCACCTTAAAACTTTCGATGATTCATTTTATACACCCGATAGTAACTAATCTCTATTCCTTTCTCACGAAAATGGGCTTTTATACCATCTATCCTGATGCGTTACGGGAGCCACAAAAGCCATCAAATGCCCATCCCCTCGAAGAACAGGGCCGAAATCTCGCCTCGGTTCTCCGAGATATTAAAAGCAGTAAACATGAAGCCCTTCAGCATATTACCGAGGCATTGGCCCAGGTTGTTATCGGCGTGCGCGAGTATAGTGTGACCCAAGTCGGTGGCTATCTGGTAACCCGACTCCATCACGATGTCCATGATCCAGCATCGGATCGCAATGGACCTGCCTTTGAATTGGCCCAAGAGTCGGATGGCACGCTGCGGATGCTAGGAATCCTGGCCGCCCTGTACCAAAGCCCTGCCCGACCCGTGATCACGATTGAAGAGCCAGAACTGGCGATTCACCCTGGAGCCTTGGGCGTGCTCTGTGATGTGATCAACGAAGCCAGCCTGCGCAGCCAGATCATGCTCACCACCCATAACCCCGATCTGCTTGATCGGCTCCCTGACGCGCATTTCTTGGTCGTGGAGCGTAAAGATGGAATCAGCACCATTGGGCCACTGAGCGACGGCCAACAACAAGCCATTGCCAAGAAACTCTTTTCGCCAGGCGAGCTGATGCGTGTACAAGGACTCGAAATGGCCGAGCAGGAGTGATATGAAGAAACTGATTCCGATTGTCGAAGGGGATGGCGAGATGAAGGCAATCCCCAATCTCCTGAGCCGGATTCTCACCATGAAACAGGCATATGATTGGCGTGTAGGCACACCGATTCAAGGCAAAAGTCTCAGACACCTGCGAAAAAACCTCAGCCGATTCCTTGCATTGGCCGAGCTGGAAGGGGCGGCGGCAACCCTGATTATTGTAGACTTAGATGATGGCTGCCCCAAGCACGAGGCGGCCAGGTTAGTCCAGGAGATCAAGGCACGCGGGAGTATGGTGAATCCGATCGCCGTGGTCTTTGCCCATCGTGAGTATGAAGCGTGGTTGCTGGCAAGTCTTGCGACTATCGCCGGACAGTACCATATTCCGCACGATGCCGCATTTTCGGGCGAGGTGGAGTCGCTGCGCGATGTCAAGGGATGGTTTACCCGCCAGATGTGCCATGACGGTGTTGCTCGCCGCTATAAAGAGACCATCCATCAGATTGAATTGACGCGGCTCATGGATTTAGATCGGGTCGCGGCCCAATCACGCTCATTTAGGCGTTTGCTGAAGGCCGTGGATGAGGTTGTGGCTGCCGAGCAGGAGTCGCTGATTGGGTTGGTTACGCCGATAATGTCGTAACACCAAGCACTTGGGAAATTCCCAAGTGCTTTTTTCATAGAACGATGGGCGAGAATAAACATTCGCGCGGTAAACTCTCTAGCGCTGGGGAAGTGGATAGGGTACTGAGGTTTCCTGCACCCCCATGACATAGGGAAGATGGGTATAGCCTTGCATCGGGACACTCAACACATAGACCGCCCCAGCATCAATGGCTGTATTGTCGTCTTGATTGCCATTAACGCCTGTGGCCGCACTATCTTCTTTGATCGCCCCCACAACAAGCGTTGTCTCATCGCAGGCAAGTGCGCTTCCAAAAGAATCACCTGCATCAGTGTTAGATGCTTTGATATAGCTCCGATACTGCCATGTTGCCCCATCCCAAATATAGCGATAGGCCGCTCCTGCGTTGAGGACGCTATTATTCGTTTGAATTCCATCGATACCCGTGGAGGCACTATCTTCGCCGGAAGCTCCACTTATCAGGGTTGTACCACAGAAGGTAACATCACCGCCAAACCCGTCACCTTCTTGCGTGTTCGATGCCTTAATATAGGTTGTTTGTTGCCAATTATTCCATTGATTGATGCCAAAGGTGGTGATCGCTCCTGCGTTTAACGCGCTATTATTATAACTATCACCATTAACGAAGGTGGCATTACTGTCTTCAGCATCGGCACCGACGGCGATCTGGTGATTGTTAATCGCAATTGCTCGCCCGAATCTATCGCCCGAACCCCATGGATTGCTATTTATAAAGCCTTGAAGAACCCAATTTGTTCCGTTATCGCCAAAGACGACAATGACACCGATTCGTGCTTCATAGAGATCGACAAAGGGTGCTCCAATAGCGATAGTGCTTGCTTCAAGCGCAACGGTTTCACCAAAGAAACCATCAGGCGTAGGATAGTGAGGAGACTTGAGGTAGGCTTCTTGTGACCAAACCGTATTGATTCGTTCATACAAGTAGGCAGAGCCAGCATTAGCAAGGCTATTATCCTGCTGATCACCATTGATAGCAGTACTGATGCTATCTTCATAGGGCGCACCAACCAAAATGCGATTGGTATCGCTGGCAACGCTCAATCCAAATCCATCAGCTTCTTCCGCATTGGATGCCTTGAGATAGGCCTGTTGCGTCCAGGTTGACCCCGAGCGAACAAACACATAGACTGCCCCCGCATCAGGAGTTGTGTTATCCGCTTGATTGCCATTAATCCCCGTGGCTGCGCTATCTTCAAACGGTGCGCCAACGACAATCGTATCCGCTGTGATGCTCACCGCCGAGCCAAATTGATCTCCCGCACCAGTATTTGATGCCTTGAGGTAGGCCTGTTGCATCCAGGTTCCCCCTGAGCGAACAAACACATAGACCGCCCCCGCGTCAACGGCACTATTATTGGCTTGATTACCATTAATCCCCGTGGCTGCGCTATCTTCAAGCGGCGCTCCAACGACGATCGTCTCACCATCAACCGCAATAGCGCCACCAAAGGCATCGTTGGCTTCAGTATTGGAGGCCTTGAGATAGGCTTCATGGAGGGGCAACGTCGCGTTGAACGCTGATACCATGGTTGGGGTGGGTGTCTGCGTAAATCCATAGGCCGTTGTGCCAAGACCGAGAAGAAGGGCGATCATAAGCGTCGTTATGATCGGACGGGAGTGCTGGACGAGGTGACCACGTGGATGAACCATGGGTGAAAACTCCTCACTGCCGCAATGCGCTGATGATAAAGGCACGATGGATGCATTGCGTTCAGCCCACCCCAAACTCCATATGATGGCCGTACTCAATGGCATCAAATCATTATGGATGAGTGGGCGATCTCTTCGTACCTCGCCGCCCATGGTAGCACAGTCCAGCGGATTCGCAATAGGGGATTAATAGTGGGGTTTCACTGCATGGCTGTGGTATGTACACAGCACCGTTCGTCCAAGCACTGGAGCAGCACAGGCTAGCAGGAGGGTGTATGAAGATAACCGACGTGATGACACTGTGCCACATCATCATGCTGTGGCACAGTGTCCGAATGCAGCACTCCCGAGCCAACTGATGAGCGAAACCACCATTCTCAGCAGCAGCCATCCATACCTTCGGGTATGCCGAGGCACATGATAGTCTGGTTCCATCTTAGTATTCCTCACAATCGATCCATAGCCGACGGGCTTGATCGTCGTGGCTCACCTCCAGCACACCAAGCCGCGCCATGAGAGCGCGTGTATCCCCTAGGTTAAATACGCTTTGGCCGAACAAACGGGGCAAATCCCATGTTTCACATTACACTTAAGCTCAATGCCGCAGGTTGAACAGATGGCCCACTCTGAAAATCCGTAATCAAAACCAAACCAATCAGGATCAGCGTCATAGGCTGCAAGGTCGGGATAGGCAATCGCATGGACTTCCCACGGCTCCCACGCTTGGCCACCATCAGGAGTATTCTCATACAGGCGGGTGGCATTGCCCAAGAAAAAATGCGACTCGACGATGGGAACTTCGGTTCCCAGTAAGGTACGACCAGCAAAAACGCGTTGTAAAACCGCTAATAACTCCTCATCCGCGAGTTCTCTTAATCGCGTGACCAACGAATCCCGATCATCGTTATTGAGCGTCATGCTAGGTATCCTTCACTCTACAATGGAATTCCAACGTCAATGATGACATTCATCCATCGCTTGCGTCAATAGCATATGAAACATGCCAAGTCTCTGTCGTGGTTTCGCGTTCCATCAGGCCGCAAGTTCCAAAGCGCTGAAGCCCGCCGCGTCGTTATAGCACATAAAGATTCGCGTTCAGGCCACACGCGTTGTCGTCGATACCACACCCCAATCAACCCCGAAAAAGACGAGGATTCCAACCGCATAACTGACGATATCCCAGCCATTGAAGGTTGTTCCCAACACCACCGCCAGCAGTCGGAGCAGGCCATGGTCAGTGCTTCGCAGTTGAAGTGGAATACCCGTCAGTTGAAAGGCCTCAATCAGTACCACGATCATGAAGGCAACGAGCGCCGTCGCGAAGCGGGGACGCATCGGAGCGAACAGCAACAGCAGGACAAATACCATCGCCGCATACAGCGCATCGCCAAGGTAGTGGTCAAACACCACGAAGCCCGTGGACACGAGCCGCGAGAGGATGCCACCCAGCACTATCAGGCTAAGAACGATGATGCGTCGTTGTGTTGTCGGCATACCCTCGTACTCCAAGACCGCTCGCATGCATCACCGCATACGAGCGCTGATACGAGCTGCAACCTATGCTACACTACTCCATGCACGTCGTTCCCGTGCCCAAGGAGCCTCCATGATTACCTTGACTCTGCATGGCCGCGTCGCCCATGGCACGCTCGAATTTGATCAGCCGATTGCCGTTCCCACCTCGGTCACCGACGGCAACCATACCGTGCTTGTGGCAATCGCTGAGCCAGCCGTCACCGAACCAGCCCGTGCCACATGGCCTGCCGATTTCTTTGATGCGACCTTCGGCTCGTGTCCCGATCTCGAACGCCCTGATCAAGGAGTCTTGCCCGAGGATTAAGCCGCCGATGATCTATCTGTTGGATACTAACACCTGTATTCGCTACCTCAATGGGCGTGCGCCCGCGATTCGCACGCGCATGGCCACCGTGCGCCTCACGGATATTGTGGTGTGTTCCATGGTCAAAGCCGAACTCTATGCCGGGGCACTTCGGAGCCAAACACCCGGCAGTTCGCTGGCCAAACAGCAGCAGTTTTTGGCCCCGTTTCGCTCCTTGCCCTTTGATGATGGAGCAGCCCAAGTCTATGGGCGGATTCGCGCCTTCTTAACCACCCATGGCCAACTGATTGGACCCAATGATCTGTGTATTGCCGCGATTGCGCTCCAGCACAACCTCATCCTTGTAACGCATAATACCCATGAGTTCCAGCGAGTTCCTGGACTCTTACTCGACGATTGGGAAGTCTGACAGGAACTCCTTCAAGAAACTGTGCCACGACATCATTGACCTCGACATGCAGCATCGCTTGCACATCTGTCGCGTCACATAAACCCTTTATGACCACGACCGATACGTATTTTTGCCCATTGTACTGGGCAATTCTAGCTACGCATCGTTCTGCAAAACTGAGTGAATGCCCGCGTCAAGCATGATGGCTCTTCCGCGTTTTTGGTGCAGCCAAGACCGCTGCTGAATCCTATGGTACGATGACGCGATGAATGATGACGCATGCTCGACCCTCGCCCAGATGCTCTTTCCGAACCAACCCATCACGATCACCGCCTATACCCATGAGCCGCACCGGATCACCCTCACCGCCCTCAGTACGGCGACTACCAGTGCCTGCCCACAGTGTGGCCACCATGCGCGTTCGCGGCATAGTACCTATACCCGTCGCCTTGCAGACTGTCCCCTCATGGCCCAACCCGTGCGCATTCTGCTTCAGGTGCGGCGGTTTCGGTGTCGCATTGGCCCGTGTCCCCAACGGATTTTCACCGAACGCCTTCCGACCCTCGTTGCCCCATCGGCCCGCCAGACCCAGCGGTTACGAACCTGGCAGCAAACCATCGCCCTCGCCCTGGGCGGTGCTCCGGCGGCCCGCCTCTGCCAGCACCTCGCGCTGCCGACGAGCGGCACCACCCTGCTCCGCCGCCTGCAGCACCTCCCGTTGCCGACCACACCAGCCCCAACGGTGATTGGCATTGATGACTGGGCATGGCGCAAAGGCACGTCCTACGGCGGTATTGTGGTCGATTTACAGACCCATCGTGTGCTCGATCTCCTCCCTGACCAAGCCCAGAGTACGATTGTTGCATGGCTCCGCCGTCATCCGTCGATCCAGATCGTCAGTCGTGATCGGGGCGGTGGCTTTGCGACGGCCATTACCACCGCACTTCCTACGGCAACCCATGTCGTTGATCGCTGGCATTTGATCAAGAATCTCCTCGATGCCCTTGAAACCGTGGTGCTTGGCAAACGTGCAATCCTCAACCAGGTGAGTCACGCTCTGCATCAGCCGCCCACCGATGTGCCTGCGTTCGTTGGGAACCTCACGCGGTCGGGGGCAGCGTCCACAGGGCATCGTTTTCAGGAACAGGTCGAACTTCGCCGTCAGCGCCATGCGGTCTACGAAGCCCTCTATGCTCAGATTCAGACCTTGCACGCAGCGGGCGCGGATGTGACAACGATCCATCGACGGCTCCAGGTCAGTCGCAGGACGGTGTATCGCTATTTGGCGATGGATGGCCCGCCGATCTGGGTGCAGCCAGCGCCACGCCGAACCGCCATCGATCCGTATAAAGCCTATCTTCAGCGCCGCTGGGCAGAAGGCTGTCATTCCGTCCAGACTCTCTGGCGAGAGATTGGGGCGCAGGGATTTCCGGGGAGTATCGCAGCCGTGCAGCGCTATCTGGCCCGAGCTGTCCAGCGGATGGAGCCAACGGCCCCGATCCATCCCCGGTCAGGAGGCTTGACCAATGGCCGGATTCCGACGGCAGGCCAAACGGTGGCATGGCTGGCGCTGCGTCCGGCATCACGCACGCCCGCGCAACACCAGTTCCTGAACGCCCTCAGTGCGGCGGATGCGCAGCTTCGAACGGCGATCCAGCTGACTGAGGCGTTTCTGGCCATGGTTCGTGATCGGGATGCGGCGGCGCTGGAGGGCTGGTGTCGCAATGCGGAGGCATGCCCATGTCCGCCCATCCAACGATTTGCACAGCGCCTCCGCACCGACTATGCCGCAATCGCCGCAGGAATTGCTGAGCCGTGGAGTAATGGCCCCGTCGAAGGGCAGATCCATCGCTTAAAGCTGCTCAAGCGCCAAATGTACGGGCGAGCCGGATTTGCCTTATTAAGAACGCGCATGCTGTATCGGGTCTAAGGGACAATCCTCTGCTCCAATGGCTCCACCAGAAGGGAAGCAAACGGCACGGAATGGATGTCCATGGGCGTATGGCTTGGTGATCCGATCCAGTTTCTATCCATTTCTCCCTGCTACCATGACAGGATACACCGTCATTCATTGACGAGCAGAAGGAGTTATCGCGATGCTTTCACGAACGACCCTTGGTCGAATCATCGGTTGCCTTATGGTTTTTGCGTGTGGGGCGTGTGCACCAAGCCAACCCGATCCAATGGCTCAAGCAATTACCTATCGCCTGGCCAAAGAAGGTGAAGGGAGGCACTTTGGTGATGACGCAAAAGTCTACCTTCCCAAGAACTGTTTCGATCGGGATGAATCAATCACCATGCACATCACCTTGCAAGCAGGAATCATCGATCTTGATCTTACACAACTCTCATTCATTGTGAAAGGTCCGCTGTATACTGATGCACCGCAACGGTTTGTCTGGACTCCGCCCACAGCAACGGTGCTTCGGGCCAGCGATCCCGCGCAGCAGTATGAATGGACGCTGCCCGACCTCGAACCAGGGATATATATTCTCGTGATTGGAGATCCGACCAGCGAAAAAGTCACACGGATGCTGTTTGGGGTCACCTATCTGCAGAACTTCTATGATATCAAGATTCCGTGTGATCAACTCAAAGCCGAATAACCATGGCCCACGGTGGACGCAACGCGATCCAGAACGGTATGCGGATTGTGTCGCGCATGGTTGGTCGTGAAGATCCACTATCTCGACGTTAGGGACGCGCATACTGTATCGGGTCTAGCGTACAGGGTGCACCAAAAGCGCGGAAGAGCCAGCATGATAGGGCACAGTTTGTTACCATTGCTTATTGCGATCGGTATTGCAATCGTGCTTTTCAGCTTAAACACGTTTCGCTAAGGCGTGTAACCTTCAAACAGCTACCGACGTAATGGCTAGCGATTGATTTGAGCAATGAGAGACACCATGATAGAAGCAAACGATTCGATTAAACCATCCGAACTGAATTTTCGCTCAGCCTATCGCCTGTATGGCATAACCTATTTGGCGGTCATTCTATTTTTGATGTATACAATTGGTCAGTCGTTTGAGTTCTCGGGATTAACCATCATATGGCTATTTCTTGCGATGGCGCTACCAAGTCTCGTTCAAGCAACGGCATTATTGCGCATTAGCGATAGTGGTTTATTGATTCGACGCGGATGGCAGCGAGCTTTTATTCCTTGGAATGCAATCGAATCAGTAGGGATTGCCAATGGGAAACGCTTCAGCTTGATTCCCTTTATCGTGCTGCGTGAACCGATTGCTACGTTTCCAAACGTTAAGCTGCTGGAAGTAAAACCTGAGCAACAACACCGTACCATTACCCTTGAAGGTTGGAATAAACAGCAACAATTGTTTGAAGCAATCTATCATCGAGTATATAAAAATCACGATTCATATCATGTCATTCCAGAAATTAAAAAATATCCAAAAAGCTTTATGTATTACGATAAAATCAATCTTTATATTATTATCATAAATGTAGCTGCCCTACTGATTATCGGTTCAATCTAAGATCAGATTCAATACTATAAAAGGAAATTTCATGGAAGAGCATGTATTCAAATTGGCAAACTATAAAACAAAGCTGTTGATTTTGATAGTTGCGATTATCTTACTGGGAATTTGGCTAGCGACAAATATTTATAGCAGCCTATTCGTCCTTGGCTCATGTATTATTCTCATCCTAAGCCAAATCAATGGTTTAACAAGACACTGTGCCACATCATGCAGCACACAGTGTCCTCCTTCAATGCGCGGACATGCACCGATGAAAGCCATCGCCCTATCCACTACCCCAGCGGTAACCAACCCAACCAAAAAAACAGGCCATGCCGTTTGGGCATGGCCTGTTGCGTTAACCGCAGCTTAGGGAACCAATTCCAGCGGAAAGCCGAGCCGCAAGAGATTAATCCGGTCTTTATCACTCCCCCACAGCTCGTCCCAGCGCCCATTGCGGTACAGCCAATAATCAACCCCATCGCTCGCATACAACCCCATCACCCGCAGCGGTTCACCGGCCCGTGGCGTGGGCCAAAAGACCTGCACCACCTCGGCATCCGTCCATGGCTGCGTCGCTGTCGGTTGGAGCGTTGGCACGGGGTCAGCGACCAACGGCACGAGGGTTTTGGCGGGTGGGGTCATGGTTGTCTTTTGGGTTCGATCGCTTGCAATCGTCGCACCCGTGATCGGGTCGAGCAGCGTGGCATTGGTGTAGGTGTCCTCCATCCACCAATAGATCGGATGGCCAGCAGCGTACTCGTTCGGCAGACTGGAGAGCCGGAAGGTGTGGTTCGGACTGGCCATCTTCTCCCACAAATCGCCAAAATTGAGAAACAACACCCGCACCTGGTCGCTATCCAAGAAGGGCTGCGACTCAAGCGGAATATCCACGGGAGCCGTGCCGACAAACAGGTCGCGGTAGCTCCGCTCATCGGCATAGCTGCGCGTGACCACGCCGTCCTGCATCAGAACCACGAAGGTTTGCTTCAGCTGCGCCGAGGCAAACGTAAACGCCCACCAGCGAGCCGTGCCATCATTGGCGGCAATCGCTTCAAACATCCCTTCCTGATCACGGCCTTCTTCCCGATAGCCAATTCCGGCATCGACCAGCACCGCATCGCTGGCCCACGCCGTGCCCCACTCACGAATCCCGCCCCGCGCAAAGGCTTCCCGCAGGGTCAGGTACTGCTCCGCAGGCTGGGCCGCTGCCGTGGCCTGTTCGTCGAGCGCAAACGCGGTTTGGATCGGCGCACGGGTGGCCGCCACCGTCGTGCTGGTCGCGTTGAGCGCCGCCGCCCCGCTCACGGCCACCGTCGGCACAGGGGGCAGCGTGGGCACGGTCGCCGATTCCCCGCCCACCGTCGCATCGCCTTGACCACAGCCGACCAATACCCCGCCCAGCAGCAACCCCAGCACCCATGATCGTCGTCCCATCATGTCCTCCTTACAACACCGCCGCCAGCGCCGGAGCCACCTGACTCCGTACCATCCGACCAACCCAGTCGCGGGATCGCCCCAGCGCATACCCCAGTTCGCTATAATTCTTGCCTTGGGCCAAGCCGAGGAGAATCTGTTGCTGTTCATTGAGCCACAACCCATCCTGGGCCTGCGCCTGCAACCAGCGCCGAAAGCCCACAATCCCGCCGACTTCAACCAACCGTGCTTGGATGGCAGGCGACACCTGGGTTAAGCGCCCCGACACCACATGGAGCACCATCATCACGTCATCCAACGTCCAATGCGACCGCTGCACCGCCGTCCGCGCATCGAGCACCAACGGCAACGAGCGTCGCAAGGCCCGATAGGTCGCCGCCGCATGCTGGGTACTGTTGGTCGGCGCTCCGAGCAGTGGCAGATCGCGCAGCAGTGGGGTGAGCGCCGAGGGCAGGATCGGGGTCACGACCTGCAAACCGGGCACAAGCTGGGTATGCACAATCGTCGCCACGTCTTCATCCAGCACCGCCATGGCGCAGCGCTGGAGCGTTCCGGCCTGCATCTGTACCGCCAGCGCTGCGCCTAAGAGCCACGTCGCCACCCCATGGGCATCGACCGCCCGACAGACCACCAGTCCGGGATTGGGGCTATCACCATCCAAGAGCGCCAGCAGCTGATACTCCGCCGCAAACACATTGCTGGTGGCGATCACCGTGTCACCGACCTCGCGCACCCGCTGTTCCTGCATTGCCGTCAGGCCAATCGTCACGATCCAGCTCATGGCCGTTCCTCCTGTCGCACGGCGCGGACAATCAGGCGTTGGTCAAAGGCGTTCGGCCCGGTGGGTGGCCAACAGGTAATCAGCGTGACCAGCTCGTGATCGGTCGGACTCAACAAGCGCTCCGCCTCCGCGCCGACCTGATCCGGCGTAGCCCCAACCACTTGAATCCTAAGCGTGTCACTAACCACATAGGCCGTGGCCGCCGTCCCGCGATAGAGCCAGAGCACGTCCCCCGGTTGCAGCAGCGCCAAATCCGCAAAGACCGGATCACTGCCGCCCACATGCCCGTTCAAGACAATGTTGGTTCCCTCGCCGGGCTGGCCACTCTCCGCATGGTGACCCACCGCATACTGGGGAACCGACCACGCCCCAGCCACAAAATGGGCAGGCAACACGGGCCGCGCCAGATCAAGCACCGGAATCCGCACCGCATCGAGTGGCGGCAGCGGCAAGGTGGTTGGTGCGGGGATCGCGGTCACGGTGGCGGTCGCCGTCGGCAGCGGGGTTGCGGTGGGCAGCAGCACCTGCGTTGGTTCCAGCGTCGCGGTCGCTGCCACCATGGGCTGCACACTCGGCACGGGGGGCAACGCGGCCTGCCGCGCCTGCACCGCCTGCGTCGTGGTCACAAACGACCACACCGTGACCACGACCCCGCTCAGCATCCCCACGCCTGCCACCGCCACCAACACGGTGACGAGGTGGAGCAATCGGTGGGTCATCTCAATTTTCATCATGCACTCCTTGGGTCACGGGGAGCTGAGCGGGTATCGCCCGTGACCAATCCATCGGTAACCATTCCCCCAAGGGTAGCGGCGGAACCCCCACGCTATCCAGCCATGGGCCAAGCATGGGCGCGACCGCATCCTGCATGGGCAACCACCCACCGAGCGGCGGCGGGGGCAGTGTGACCACCCCCGTTGCCAGTCGCGTGACCAGCCAGCGCCGCAGCAGCAGCGCGAGCACCAGCACCACGGCCCAGCCCACCGTCCAGAGCACCACCACGCTCTGCATCCCCGCGCTCATCGCCGTCGGCTCCGCACCGTGGCCGTGGTTGGCAGCGTCACCATCGGCGGGGCATCGAGCCGCAGCCGCAGCGGTTGGCGTTCGCCCACGACCGTCAGCAGCCACGCGTCCCCATCAGCCACCACGGTCGCATGTGCCCCAATTACGGGCGGGGTCGGACGGGTGTGAATCGCCAGTTGGGCAGTCGCTCGCGCAATCGTCAACGGAGCCGGATCGTCCCATGTGACCACGTAGGGCGGAGTCAAGAGTCGTCCCATGACCGTCGTCAGCCACGGCCACACCAGCCGCATGAGCTGCGTCGTGGCCACCCCCACAGGCAACGCGATCACCACCGTGCCCCGCCCCACCAACACCGTTTCCAAGGTCTCGGCCTGCGTTGCGATATCCGCCAGATCGACCAACAGCACCTGCGGCAAATAGCGCAGCGCCTCCGCCACGGCCTGCGGAGCCAGCACCACCCCACTACTCCCGCCACCGCCATCGCGCTGCATGATGCGCGGGATGAGGGTCTGGAGCAGCGTGGTCGCCTCGGCCAGCGTGGGATGGAGCAGCTGCGCGATGAGCCCTGCTCGCCACGCGAGATAGAGCGGTTGGGGGTAGGCCGTGCTATAGCCCATCAGCACGCCCCGTGCGGCATCGGTCAGGATGGTCATGTCGGCACTCATGCCAGCCTCCGAGGCCAGAGCAGCCACGCCAGCACGAGGGTGGCCAGCACCACCAGTCCCACCGGAACCGCAACCGACACGGCATCATCGCTGGCGGTCACGGGAAAGGTGCGTTGGGCTACGGGGCGGGGTGTGGCCGTTGGTTGGGCACCGCCTGCCGCCGTGGTGGTCACGGTGGACCAGGCGGTGTTGTTCTCGGTGGTTGTTTCGGTCGTGGTCGTGCTCGCTTGGGCAAGGTTGGTCAAGGGGCCGTCGAGGGAGACGACCGTGCCGTCGATCCAGATGGTGATGGTTTGTCCAGCAGACAATTCCGCAATTTGAACACTGACGATCCCATCGACCAGTGTCGCCTCGCCAAGGCTGGTCGTGACGTGCAAGCCGCGAAAGAAGGCGGGGAGCACATCACGTACCAGCACCGTGGCCGCTGGCACACTCCCGCGATTCTGCACCGTCAGCGTCCAGCGCAGGCTTTCCCCCACCGCCACCGTTTGATGATCGGCGGTTTTCTCCAAGACCAGATCGGGCAAGGCGGCAACGGGCGTAATGGTCGCCCCATCGCTGGGGGTGGCGGTTGGCATGGGTGTTGGTGTGGCCGTCACCTCGACCGGAGTTGACGTAACCTCCAGCGGCTGGCGGGTTGGGCGCGGGGTCACGGTTGCGCCATCACTTGGCGTGCTGGTGGGCAGCGGTGCGTCGGTGGGGCGGGGCGTTGCGGTCTGGTTGGGCACATCGGTTGGGACATCGGTCGGCACTTCGGTTGGTTCGGGTGAGGGAGTCAGGCTCATTATCTGCTGCGCCGCACTCGATTGCGCGGGAAAGAGTTTATGAAAGCCCAACACGAGCGCGATCACGACCGTCATCCCAAACATCACGGTTTCAAGTTTTTTCATCAGGGTATTCCTTCTCCTACCGCAACACGGCAGGCATATACACGGTCGGCATCCGCACGGTCACGGGGCCATACCAGGTCGTTTGACCGTTTAATTCGATCTCTTCCAGCCAATACGACCACTGGCTCAGCGGCCCAGAAGCACTGGTATCGGTCATGTGGTAGCTCCCGCCCATCGTCCCCTGCGAGGGAATCAGGCTCGTGGTCACGCGGGTCGCCTCGTTGCGGTTGGGGGTTGTGCTCCGGGAGAGGTGAAAGCCCAGCGTGTTGACTTCGCTGCCCGTGACCCAATGCAGTTCGACCGCACCACCCGTGACCACCGCATCGAAGGACACGAGACTGATACTGGTCGGGTCGAAGGGATGAATCACCAGGTTCGAATCCTGCTCGCTGGTCTGATCACTCGCGGCCTGTGCCACATTGCGAATGGCGACGGTTGTGCCGATCGGCAGCACGCGCACCTGAAACTGCACCGTGCGGGTGGCCCCGACCGCCAGATCGCCCAGCGTCCACGTCAGCACGCCATCTACCGGAGTCACTGCCGGATCAGCGTCGATGAACGCGGTCGCCTCGGGAATCGCATCACGCACCGTCACCCCCGTCAGCGGCGAGGTTCCGGTATTGGTCACGTCAAGGAAATAGGTAATCACATTCCCCGCCGCCACCGCCGTACCATTGGGCGGGGTCGAGCGCTTCACGATGGCGAACGCGGGATGCAGAATCGTGGTCAAATCATCATCGCAATCGTTGGTCGGGTTGGCATCGTTCAAGGCCGTGATACAGGCGTGATTGATCACATTGTCGCCCACCGATGCCTGCGGAATCACGGTGATTGCCACGGTACTCGTTGCCACGGCAGGCAGCGCCGTGATGGCGGCACAGGTCACGGTTTGGCCATTCGCGGCACAGGTCCAGCCCGTTCCCTGGGCCGCGACCACGGTCAGTCCCGCTGGAACGTTGTCCTCGACCACCGTCCCCACGGGCATCATGGCAGGGCCGTGATTGGTGATCGCGATGGTATAGATGCCTTCCTGCCCCACCACAAAATCGCCGCTATGGGTTTTATGGACACCGACATCGGCGGTCAAATCGACCACAAACGCCACGCTGGCCGTCGCGGTTTCGCGTTGACGTGCCCAGTCGGAATCATAAATCCGAAAGCTATCGGCCACCACCGTTTGGCGGTCGGGGATCGGGCCGCGCGTGATTGGCGAATACACCTGCGAAAACCCAGCATTGCCGCCAATGATCTGCTCGCCCGTGCCCCATGGGTCAATTGCCAGGTCGCGAATATCGGTCATCGAGCCGCGAATGGTGTCGTCGGTAATCCGACTATGAGTTACGGGATCGATCACCGCAATGATGGGCGGTGACGCTTCGGGCAACGAGGCGTACAAGCGGCTGAAGTCCGGGTTGAACACCAGATCTTCCACCGGAGATTGCAGCGGAATCGTGGTTACGACCGTGGGCGGCTGCACGCTGGTATCCAGCACGATCACCGCATGTTGCCCATAGGCCGCGACATACAACCGTGACCCATCCTGATTCATCAGTAAGCGCCGATTGTTATTGCCGATCGGCAGGGTTGACAGCACGGCTCCACTCGTCCCATCGATCACACTGATCGAGTTCTCGATATTACTGCTATAGGCGCGGCGGCCATCGGGGGCAAACACCACATCATGCGGCTTTTCTCCGGCCAGCGCCACAAAGCCCAGCACCGTGTTGGTCGCCGTGTCCACGCGGGCAATCCGGTTCAAATCCCGCTGGGCAACCCAGAGTTCATTGCGGGTCGGGTGGATACTGCCCAAGTGAGTATGACCCGCCAAATCAATGGTGGTCAGCACCGTATTCGACACGGTATCAATAACATCGACCCCGTGCTCATGCGAGACATAGACCCGCAGGCCGTCGCGTGAAGCCGTCACCCCATCGGCATCCGAGCCAACACTGATCGTCGCCAGCGGCGTGGCGCTCACGGTCGGATCAGTCACATACAGGGTGTCGGGCCGTTGCCCATCGAGCATGGCCGCCCAATACAAGCGACTGGGCCGCTCGACCACCGCCTCGACCGTCACCGTGTGATTGCCTTGCGACAAACCCGTGAGCGGCACGCTCCACTGACCCGTGGCATCCACCGTCACCGTCGCCACGACCGTTCCATCGAGCCGCACCGTCAACACGGCCCCCGCCGTCGCGGTTCCGGTCACCGTACTCGTCGGAGTCGTGACCACCTGCCCCGCCGTGGGACTCGTCATCCCTACGGTCACCAGCGGACGATTCGCATCCGGTGATTCCATCGCCGCTGCGGGGAGCAGGCTGAGCAGCCCCAGCAGCATCCCGACCATCCCAAACCAACGCCATCGATGCATAACGACCTCCTACAGAATCCAAAAAACGGCATACAAAACCCCACCGTGAGCAATCACGCCGGGGACACACAAACGAAATCTGATTGTCACGGCTCCTTAGCCGCCGCGCAGCTCACGCAACGTACAGGTCACCCCAGCTCGTTGGCAGTATGTCCGCCAGTGCTGGTCAAGGTAGGCAAGATCAAGGGGCAATCCCGTGGGGGCGGTGAAAAAGCAGGATGACGGAGATCGCAGGGAGAGATACACGGTCAGGGCGGTCACGGTCGGCGCTTCGGTCAGCAGTCGCCAGCGCTCGCCACAGCGCACCACGGGCAACGGCCCAGCCAAATCCAGATCGGCCATGGTCAGCCGACACAGCGGCAATACCCGCAACTGGGTATCGTACATGAGCCAAAACACGGCTTGATCGAGCCACTGGGTTGCCGGAATCACCGCCAGCACCCGTTCCACCGTTCGACGAGGCCGCGCCGTCCGCAGCACTCGCACCGTCCCCACGCGAGGGGGCACAGGATTGATCACCATCAGCGTTACTCCCGCAGGGCTTCGCAGGCTTCAAGGAAGGCCGGAAGCACCGTGCGATAGGCAGGACGGGCTAATTGCGCCTGTCGCCAGGCATCGCCTGCCGTAATCGAGCATCCATCGCAGCGACTGGCGATAAGCAGCATCCTCACCGAGGCACGAAGCCGCAACCAGATCACAACGGGTATCCACAACGGACGGTGCGGCGGCTCCTGAGCGGCGAGCGTGGCCTCATCCGTGGGGTCAAGTAAAGGTTCAAGCGCCGCCCAGTCAATAGCGACCGGCGGAGGGTCGGATTCGCTACCGGTTCCGGCAGCGTCCTCGGAATCTGCTCCGGCAGGGTCATCAAGGCTCAATGCCGTGTGCCAATGGGAGAGCGAGGCCTCGAAGTCTCGTGGTTGGTCGATCTGCCACTTAACAGCCGCAGGCTCCCAGCCGTAATCCTGAATATCCCGCAGGATACTGACGACCCATCCACCAATATCGCGAATACCGGAGCGCTGGCGGGCATCAGCCACCACGGTTTCCAGCGTGGCGAGATCGATAGCGGCAAATTCCAGCACCTGCTTGGGTCGAATCGCCAGCGACCGCAAGAGGGCAACCTGCGGGGTGTCTGGAATTGACATAATGTTTCGACGGCGCGGAAAATTCTTAGCATTGGGTGCTTGGACATCCGGATCGGATTCGCTTCCTGATCGTCCGTTTTTCTGATCAGAAACGAATACTCCACCACCGTTTTGTATGCTATGCAGAGTGTTTTCCGGTGGTTGATCTTCTTTGCCTATTCTGCATGATCTGCCTGTGACGTTCCCGTGTTCACTGGCAACCGCCGTTTCTTCGCTGCTTGATGCCTCAAACCCGTCCTCGGACGCGCTGTCCATCATCGCCAGGTTCGTCGCCATGGTCATCACCATGATCGTCGCCAGGTCCGGTTCCACAAAAAAAAGCGGGGGGCGCGGATCAGGGTCGCTGGGCCGCAGCATTTCGCCGCGTGGCAGCATCTGCAAGCGTTGTGCACCGTGCCGACTCATCGTCCCTTGGGCCAGAATTTCGGCGACCGTGGGCACGGCGAGCGGTACGTTCTGGTGACATAAGCCACGACGCTGGAGGGTTGCCGTGCTATGGCGATGGGGCACACCCGCCACGAGCAGCATATACACGCCTACATCCGTGAGGGTCAGCGCTGGCGTGGTCAAGTACCGTGTAATGAGGGGTTGGCCATAGTGACGTGGCTCAATCCGACCAAGGTAGGTATCGAGCAGGGTGCGGTCGAGCCGATGGGTGGCCACGCGGCCCCGGTTGAAGGATTGGGCGGTTTCCCACTGGCGCACACCCTCGCGTTGCTTGCCCCACGTGGGTATATACGCGATTTTGCAGCCCTGGTGCGGAGGATGAGGAATGGCGAGCCAGTGGCCAGTCAGAAGCTGGTCGAAGGCCGTGCGAATCTTGGCGCGGGTCAGTGACGGGTCATAGGCTTGAATATCCAGGGCGGACAGTGGAACGGCGGTATGGGTCACGAGCCAACGCCGCGCAATCAGGGCATAGATGCCGAGCGCGAGCGGGGCATGGGCGAGCGTTTCCGTGAGTTTGGTCGGGAACCAAAGATATGATCGGTCGGGTGCGGCCAGCCATACGGGATTCCGCATGACCTCCGCCCCACCGGATGGGTGGGTTGATGGCATAGGGTATACGACTCCATGCCATGCCTCCCATGCTTGACATTTTCATGATGTCAGCATATACTGAGACATAGCAAAGGCCCCTTGGATAAGGGCCAGATATACGACGGAAATAGAACGCGGGTTGCAGCCCAAGCGTTCTTTTCTTTTTTAGCCTTCTGGTATGGCCTTGAAGACTAGCAGGCTCGTATGATCACTACGATGGTATCCATTGTTTTTTATGATGCGTTTTTCCGATCCTGTTTGCGTGGTGCGCCATTTTTCCGATGGGCCACCAAGGCAAGGTCAGCCTCCTGAATAATCCACTCACGACCAATTTTCATGGCAGGTAGTCGTTGATCCGTAATTAAACAGATCACACGACGACGGCTAATACCGAGTCGTTCGGCTGCGCCTTTTGTTGATAAAAGTGTACTCATAGAACATTCTCGATGCTGTGTATGGATTACCGTTCGGTCAAGTATACATCATTCGGAATAGTTTGCAAGTACCACTTTTTCTGATAGCGTCCCCTATCTATCAGAATCGCGTTTATTATGCCTGCGATAGGGCTTTGATCAATATATCCACTAATGGTATGATCAGGAACGTTTTATTGTTTAGGTGCAATAAATTACGGGGCGTACTGTATGCGCTCCTTGTTTGTTAACCGTTTTTACTTATCCCAATAACTAGGATTTTCCCAGTTTTATTATAGATAGGCAATGAATATTTGTCAATTTAATACACTAATATTCATTAGATGGAGTTGCGATGAGCGAACAAAATATTGCAGATCTCATCAATGGTCTATTTCGCGCATATCCAAGGCCTGATGGACGCGAATATACCAATAAAGAAGTATGCGAGGCATTGCAGCAATCTCTTCAAGAATCACATCTATCTCGGCTTCGAAAAGGGAAAATCCCTAATCCAAGCAGGGAAACAATACTCTCGTTGTGCCAATTTTTTAAAGTTCCAGCCTCCTACTTCTTTCCAGAATTGAGAGAAGATCACGTTCAATCCAGCCCAGAAGTGATCAACACCTTGTTTACCAGTATAAATACTGATGTTAAACAGAAGGTTCTTGAACTAATCAACGCCATCAGTCGTGATAAATAAGGGTAAAAATCTCATACTACGGGGGAAGATTGGGGGATGATAACGTAGTAGAACTATTTACTTCTAGGATGATAGTACTAGCCAATAGCTTAGTTTGACGCTATTATATAACGTTCTTGAGAGTTGTCAAAATGTTTTGATTATATTCAAAAATAAGTTATACTACAGCTCGTTATGTGAAAGGCTGTAGTTTATGAAAACACTTGCAGATCTCATTAATGACCTCTTTGACGCACATCGTAAACCTAATGGGGATCGCTATACCAACACAGATGTTAGTGCTGCACTCAATGGAGCTATTGATCAATCAACACTATCACTCCTGCGAAGTGGAAGAAATGTTAATCCAGGTCGATTGACACTGCTGCATCTGTGTCGTTTTTTTCAAGTCCCCCCTTCATATTTTTTCCCTGAATTAACCCCCTCTAACCATCAATCAAATGCACAAGCCCAAGGCTTTGCAAAGGTGCTTTTACGTGGTGTCCAGACCTTTAGTCCTGAGACGCAGCAGAAACTTTTTGACTTACTTGATTCTATTGCTGCCGAAGAAACTAGTACGGATGTAGAAAGTAATGAGCAATAACGAACACTCATTTATCTATAGCGCCGTCCAACGAGATGTTAATCAGATCATGGACGGTATTTATGCTTTTCTTGGAAAACGATTCTCGCTAGATGAGTTATATCTCTATACCCAATGCTTTAGACAACGACCACTTGTTATCGAAGATCATGCACATGCGTCCTTAAGCGCAGAGGTAAATGGCTATTCGATAGCACTTGTAGATGTTGATTATATTGCCATTCGAGCTGGCATCAACCCATTTCTTCGCATCACAACGATTGCCCATGAAATTGGCCATTTGCTTGCAGGACATCATCTCTTACACCACGAAACATTGACACAATTTCAACGGCATTATTACCCAACCGAGGCCCAGTTTCGCGATGGCTCGCTCCTTAATGACGTATATTGCGAGTCGGTTGCCAATTTATTAGAAACACTCATTGTAGAGAGTCTTGATGCAGCCATTATTAACGATTCAACCCAAAAGGTATGGACATATTTCGGCGGAGAATATCGCTAATGACGCAAAACAATAAAGCACTATTAAAGACCGATATTCCAGGCCCAAAGCCGCTTCGGATCGGTGGCAATATTGGAACACGATACGCATTTTCACTGGATCGTGTGCAATCGGTAATGGATTTATACACTCGTTTTGGTAATGTTGCGGCAATGGTTGCACATGATACACGGAGGGTCTTCGCCTTTGGTCCAACATTTAATCATCAAATTTTAAGCAATCCCAAACTTTTTCATGTTGTTCCGTTTCTCAAGGCTCCCGCCAATTCTGCACTTGAGCGTTTAGGTCATGGCTTGATCATGATGAATGGGGATGAACATATCTATTACCGGTCACTCATGCAGCCATCGTTCCACAAACAGGCTATTGACTCGTATCATCATGATATTGTAAATCTTACGGTATTAATGTTGGATTCGTGGGAAAGGAAAGAGCATGTTTGGATTGTTGAAGAAATACGGTCATTAACTATCGGTATCGCGAACAAAATCCTTTTTGGTATTGACAAAACAATTGTACAATCCTCCATAGGGAAGGATTTCCAACAATGGCTTCAACTTATTACTCGTCCAAGCACTATTTTATTTCCGATTAATACGTTTCCTTTTCCATACGCGAAGATGCTTGCATTTTCATCGGTGCTTGAACAGAATATTATTACATTAATGCATCAAAAATCGTCGAAGAAGACGAATGATGTCCTGAGTATCCTGCTTGACAGTGCCAAGACAAGTGATGATTCACCATCCATGCTTGATCTGGTTGGTCAAGTTGCAACTCTCTTTCTTGCGAGTTATGAAACCACGACTAACGCTTTAGTCTGGACAATGGTGTTACTGACTCAGTATCCAGAGATTATGCACAATGTTATTGCTGAAATTCAATCGGTTTGTGGTCAATCTCCGATTGAACCATTGCATGTGCGATCACTTCCCTATTTAGGTTCAATTATCAAGGAAAGCCTGCGGCTCTTGCCCCCAGCGATTTATAGCCATCGCCAAACAACAGAGGATTGTTTGCTTGGAGACTATTATATTCCTCAAGGTTCGCGGATAAGCTATAGCCCCTACGTAACCCATCGGATAGCTGAACTGTATGAGGAGCCAAGGCGGTTTGATCCATTGCGTTGGGAATCGATAAAACCATCCCCCTATGAATATTTACCTTTTGGTGCAGGCGCACGAATGTGTATCGGATCAGGACTTGCCATAACACAGTTGACGATCATTCTCGCTATGATCATCCAACGGTACTCGTGGAAATTACCACTAAACGCGAAGGCTCATTACCAGGTATTAGTAAGTCTTGGGATAAAAGAAGATATTTCACTTAAACTTGAAAAACCTACAACTACCACCATATCACAACCTATCCAAGGAACGATTCGGCGATTGGTTGATTTTCCTGCCTAGAAGAGGGTTTGGTTTACTATGATTAGGATTGATCCCTTAACAGTTCGCTATTTAAGCATTCCACTCATGTTGCTTTGCTTTATTTACCCTTTATATCGCCGTTACGGACGGGGAGAACAGGGAACGCTGTATCTCATTGCACCAGTAATTATTGGAACCATCTTAATGGTTATTTCAACCATTGCCGCCGTACCAAAACCGGTGACTTGGATGAATCATGGGATACGCGTTGCAACAATGCATACGAGTATGCTCTATTTTTATTTGATGGCAGAACGATTAACCCAACGAACAGCGCCTATTGATATACGGACACATCCTATCGTTTGGGGAACCCTTACCATCACCTGTATTGGGTTTATCATCGATACGCAGCGCATTGATAATTTGGGTATGCTGATGGATAATGACCCTATCCAAATAACCTTTGACTATATTGCATCGCATATCCTGAGTTATAGCTTGATGCTAACACTTTCAGTGGGATTAATGTATCGGTGGTGGCAATGTTTTCAACAATTTGCCGCTTTAGAAATCAAAATTCGTGCACTCTTTTGCATCATTGGCTTTACCTGCTCAAGTGTTATGGCGCTTTCCATCATCGTAGTAAGCATACTTGTTTTCGTTGATGGAGAAGGCTATCGTCAATGGCTGGCATGGAGTTATCATGGCGTGAAGCCTACAACCATTCTTTTCTTGATCCTATCGTTTGGTATTCCACAGGCTGTCTATCACCGCTTTATCCCCCAATGGGTACGCCAGTATTACGAACAGTATCAGCTCCGCGAAATTAAACGTGTTCATACGGTACTTATGGCTATGACTCCCCAAGTCCGGAGGGCTGTTGATATGCTCGCCAATAATCGAACACGCCTTATGATCGATATTATTGATTCACGCGATTTGATCTTAAGTCACGCGCCAAAACCATGCGATGGTACGGTAGAAGAAATGTATTGGATTCTCGCGATTTATCCAGAAGCGCCGATTCAAGCCTCTGGCCCTGCTACCCCTGCACTCAATACGCATCCAATCGACTACATTATGCAGTTTGCGCGAGTCATTCGTCGCTGGCAGCGACAACAGAGCCTGATACCTCATACCTAAGCACCGATCTCATAGAATATTTAGTCGTTCACTTGGAGGAAAATTTGAGCAATGCCTACACCAACCGCGCTCCAGACCATCCCAACCATGCCTCGCCATCCCATCATTGGGAATGTTAACGCGTTACGCCGCGATCGCTTAGGCTTCCTTCAAGCGGTCTTTGATACCTGTGGCCCGGTTGGCCTGTTTCATTTTGGCTCCAAGCCCGTCCTCATGGTCGCCGATCCAGCGTTAATCCAGACCCTGCTCGTTGATCATGGTGCAGCGTTACAGAAAACCAATCGTCTCCGTAAACTCCTGCAAACGGTGGTTGGCAACAGCCTGCTGACGCTCGAAGGTTACGATATTGGATGCTAGGTGGGCCGGACAGGCCGTTAAAAAGAGAAATAGATAATCATGGCCGATTTAGTTCAAAAATACGCTATACAAACCTTCTTGATACAGTGTTTGGGCTAATTTCACAGATTGTCACGCAAAATGCTGTTATTTTTGTTCGAACAGATCGCCGTGAATTCACCCTTAATACAACGCGGAATATTTTTCGTACTCATTTCCCTAGTTGGACAATGGAAGAACATATACAACTGATTGAGCATCCATCACAAACCGCATTATTTGGCGATTTTGCGCCAAAACCAGGCGAGGTTGATCTAATTCTTACCCGATAAGCCTGATTTTCAGGCTTATCGGGTTCTGATATTACATCTACCGTGAGCGGTGGCATGCTTGGGTTAATATAAAGCTTCAAGAATGATCAATTCAAAGAGGGATATATATTCGATTTATCCCACCCGCTGCGCAATGCACCTACATCGTAGTCCAATTTAAGCGCCATCGCAATCATGCAGATGTCTATTCATTATTGCCACCGAAGATGGGTGAGCAAAGGTGACGATGTGGGTGAACTGTAAACGATAATTCTAACTCGCCCAGGCGTGTGGTCTAGTTCTACGAGGTAGAATTCTATCCAAGCCCCTACACGCCCCAGCGGCGCACATGATCTCTACATCAAACGCTTTATAGTTCGTGATGACTGACAAGCAACCTACTGCGTTGCTCGATCAGATTTTTTACTGATTAGACTGCACACGCACCATCGTGGCCGAACCACGCAGGTTATGCCCATGCAGTAGTAATCCATCCATGAGCAAACCCTCCATGCTCCAAGCTCCAACAGTTTGGGTCTTGAATCATGGAGGGTTCGCAGCGCGACACGGTGGCAGTGCCTAGGGGTCAAACGAGACCAGTTATCCGTGATAATGAGCCGCTTGATTCAGCCACGACAACTGGACACGTCACCGGTATCGTTCGTTTATGGCGTGGGTTGCCGCACCATGGTGATGATGACGGTTCCGCTTTCATCCAGCAAGGTTAAGTGCGTTGCGGTGTGTTGATAGCTGCGAACCTGCTCAAATTGGCGATGCAGCGCCGTTTCTTGGTCTTGAATACCCGGTTCAACACAGGCCATCAGGGTTGATACCAATGGGCCGATCTGCATGCTTGTTCCATCGATCGTGATGCCGCCGCCGTACCCATTACATCCGCCATCGCCCGATACCTGACTGGCGGATTCAATCACAAAGGGTAACGGTTTGCTGCCAACCAACGGTTTCCCATTGATGGTTAAGACATTCCAGCGTGAGCCAATTAATGCGGCTGCGTCACTGATCGTAGGGACACTGGTTGGCTGGGTGGGTGTTGGTGTTGTACTGCCACACCCACCCAACACGATGGCGATTAAAAGGAGATTGATTATCGAACGCATCGGTGCATGCTCCATAGCTATAGTCATCAGTTGATGGCAAGAGCAACGTTGGCGCATTACGAAAGGTTCCCCTGAAGACCATGAAACTATCGCTCATGCGAGGAGCGCAGGTTGCGCTCCTCGCGCGTTCGTTGTTCACCCCATGAACGGCGCGTTTTTGAAATCCCCCGCCATAGGCAGTGCACGCATAGGCGAAAAATGCTACCCGGTATAGTGGGCACTAAATTCCTGCGATGGGGCAATCGTCGTAATCACATCAATGAGCACTCCATTCGGATCAGCCGTGATGAAATGGCGTTGTCCCCAAGCTTCATGGCTGAGTTCGCGGAGCAATGGGAGCGCCGCGTGGGTGATTAATTGTTCATAGACGGCATCAACATCGCCCACCTCAATATTGAGAATCAGCCCCGTTGTTGGCTGTTGTGCGACCGTTGGTACACTCGAATGGGTAGAATCGACAATAGCAAGCTCATAGTGCTCGGCAGTCGTATGGCGCAAACTGATATACCACGCCGATTCAAACGTTGGGTAAAATCCAAAATACTGCGTATAAAATGCGGCTGTTTCAGCAACACGCATGCTTTGAATGACGGGATAGATACTCGTTGGTTGCATAGGCACTCTCAATCGCGTATACTTGATAGAAACATACAGACTGTATGTTTCTATCATACATACAGTCTGTATGTTTGTCAATCCATAGGAGTTACGAATGGTCGATAGCCGCCCTTCAACCAAAGCTGAACAGCGTGCCCTCACAACCACCCGATTACTCAGGATAGCCCGCAGGCAATTTGCCGAACATGGCTATGCCCATGCCTCGACGGAACACATTGTCCACCAAGCTGGGGTTACGCGAGGAGCCCTCTATCATTATTTTGATACTAAAGCGGGTTTATTTCGCGCGGTTGTGGCAGAGCTGCAACACGAGGTCGCTCAACGGATTGCGGAGGCGACGAACACCACTCCAGATCCATGGGAACAACTCCTGATCGGCTGTCGAGCATTTTTGCGGGCCAGCCTTGATCACGAGGTTCAGCAGATTCTCTTGATCGATGGCCCTGCCGTTTTAGGGTGGGACGCATGGCGCAAGCTCGATGCAGACCATGCAATGCGGTTACTCGAAGCGGGCATCCGTCAACTTGCGGATGCTGGCGAAATCGTTGTTTCCTCGATTTCTGCCATGACCCATATTCTTTCTGGGGCGATGAATGAAGCGGTGTTATGGATTGCGCAAGCAACCGAACCGCAAACGGCGCTTGATGAGGCCATTGCGGTGTTGGAACACCTGCTCTCAGGGCTTCGTCAGCGTTAATCAGTGTTGCCACGCACTTCCATGAACCATCGCGATGCTGTTTTTAATTGACATAAAATACAATCATACAAATGGGCTGGTGTGGGTGATGACATCCCGCACGTCCCATGGTATGGTACGGTGGACAGCTACATCCCATTGCTCAATAACCATCCCATAAAGTAGGGCAGACCATAGCTGTGGACGGTGGCAAGCTTGTCTGGCCAATCAAGCCCACCGCAGATGGTTCGTGATCCCATTGCCACATGCTGGAGGATTTATGCTAATGCCTCTTTCCATGCCGACGGTCGGTCATACGGTTCCTGACTGGACGTTGTCCGATGTTCACGGCCAGCCCTATACCCTGTCGCGCTCGCTTGGTCGGTCTGGGGCACTCCTGACCTTTATCCGTGGGATGTTTTGCCCGTACTGCACCGCTCAATTGCACCAACTGCGCGAGAGTGTGGCTCTATTTCTTGCGCAGGGGGTGCAGCCGTTGGTCATTGCCGCCCATGGCCCAGAGGCGCTCGCCGTTCACGCAGCGCTGGAAAACCGTCTTCCTATTCTGATCGATAGCGATCGGCAGGTCATTACTGTTTATGGCCTGCGCCATGATCTGATCACCTATGTCGATGTGGGCTATCCGACGGGGGCGCTCGTCCACCCAACCACAGCCTTAATCGATGCGGAACGTCGTCTCCGCTGGATCTACTGTGGCACCAACCCCGCCGACCGCCCCCGACTTCCGGTGATCTTGGAACAGATGGCCTTGCTCAACCGCCCCGCCCCCGATGGGGTATAACCCAGTGCTGGAGCGTCTCACCGCTCCGGCTCGTGGAGCGGGTGAATCCCACTCGCTCCACAGTACGTTGAGGCTGTGCGAACGATTCGCCCATGATGTTGATCATGCAACGCTCGTTGTAGCGACGAGCAGAGGTAGTTGCGGATTCGATCTTCAGCCCGAGCAAGAAGGAGTCACTGATGCCAACTATCACGATCATGACCGGAGGAACGCGGGGCGATGTCCAACCCTATGTGGCGCTTGGAGCGGGCTTGCAGGCAGCCGGGTATACCGTTCGGATTGCGGCCAGTGACAATTTCGCCGCCCTGGTTGCCGACGCTGGCTTGACCTTTGTCTCAACTGGCGAGAGTATTGAGGCGTTGCTGAACAGTCCCGAATGGCGTACCACGCTCGAACGCGGCACCTTCGTGACGATTTTGCGGCAGATGCAGCGTGAGATGCGGAGCCGTGCCGCCCAGCAAGCCCGCCAGATTCCGGCAATCCTCCACGGTAGCGACCTGTTGATTGCGGGTTTAGCGGGCTTTGGCGGCGCGTTTACCGCCGCGGCCGCAGCACAGATCCCGATCCTGATCGCCCATGTCTTTCCCTTTACCCCAACCCGCCACTTCCCCAGTCCGCTTGTTCCGGTTGCGACCTTGGGTGGCTTGTTCAATCGCCTCTCCTTCCGCGTGATGCATCTGGTGTTTTGGCAAACCCTCCAGGCTGCCGATGCCGCAACACGGGCGACCCTCGGGTTGCCAGCTGCACCGTTGGGTGGCCCCTTTGGCCAGTATGAGCGCCAGCAGATCCCGGTGATCTATGGCTATAGCCCGTATGTCCTGCCGCGCCCCGATGATTGGCCCGCGTAGCATGTCGTCACGGGCTATTGGTTCCTTGACCCGCCACCAGCGTGGAAGCCCCCTGCCGATCTCGTGGCGTTCCTTGCGGCAGGCGATCCGCCGATCTATCTTGGGTTTGGGAGCATGGGTGGCCGTAATCCCGAAGCGGCTGGTCGGATGGCCTTGGAGGCACTGGCCCACACCGGACAGCGTGGAATTCTCGCGGCGGGCTGGGGTGGATTAACCGTAGGGAATGTCCCTCCGACCGTGTATCTACTCGAGGCGATTCCGCATGCCTGGTTATTTCCACACCTAGCGGCGATTGTGCATCACGGAGGTGCGGGCACGACCGCAGCCGCATTGCGAGCAGGCGTACCATCAATTGTTGTCCCGTTTATGGGCGATCAGGCGTTTTGGGGACGGCGCGTGGCCGCCTTGGGGGTCGGGCCTGCACCGATGGCGCGAAAATCCCTACGCAGTACGCAGCTCAGCCATGCGATTGATCGCGTGCTGCGTGATACCGCCATGCACCAGCGTGCAGCGGCGTTAGGGCAGCAGATCAACGCCGACGCGGGAATTCCGGCAGCTGTGGCGATGGTGCAGCGGCTGCTTCCTATCCAAGCGTAAGAGCAGCGAGCGGCAGCGGGCATGACGAGGCCAATGGTAGACTGAACTATACCTATCTGGTTATTTACAGTCCATGCACCGGGTGGTATACTGGAGTCCTCGACGTTCTCGCCACGTAACGGCGAACGCGCAGTTCATGGGGTGAACTGCGCGTTTTTTTAGCTACCCCGCAGTATCGCTTTTTTCCTGTGGGTCAACGTGGATCACCCGTTCTCGCCACATCGCCGCCCTTCCACCCCACCATCTGTCGCCTGATTACGCTCTGATTACGCTCCAGCGCTATCCTCGGATGGAACGCGCGGGAACAGCCTGCGGACAATACGCCGCCTCGTTCTCGCGCTCCATGCCGTCGCGCCGCCTTGGCATACGGCATGGAACGGTATTCTCGTGTGCACTTGGAGGATTTATGCGTCCGTTTTGGAAGTTGCCGCGTCGCTGGTGGCGCATTGTTCGCATCATGGTGCTCATCCTCGTCACGCTTATCGGTGGACCGGTCGGGGGGAAACCGGTCGCCCGGACAACCGCAGCCCCACGCACGACCGTGGATGAGACGGTCATCCGTGCGCTCCTGCTGCTCCACCCGCAGGCATACTTCAAACCCGCCCAGGTCTCCCTCGCCGATGCGATGGGCTGGAGTGTGGCCGTGGACGGGGATACGATCGTGGTCGGGGTTCCCTATGAAGATAGCAGTACGACCGGCATTCAGCACCAGACCACGCCCACGGTAGATGAGGCTGCACCCGATGCCGGAGCCGTGTATGTGTTTGTGCGCACGGGCACGGCCTGGAGTCAACAAGCCTACCTCAAAGCATCGCAGGTCTCGGCGGGGGATGGCTTTGGCATGCGTGTGGCGATCCACGGCGATACGATCGTCGTTGGTGCACCACACGAGGATAGCAGCACCACCGGAGTCCAGAACAGTGGCGTGCCCACGGTGGATGAGGCCGCACCCGATGCCGGAGCCGTGTATGTGTTTGTGCGCACGGGCACGACCTGGAGTCAACAAGCCTACCTCAAAGCATCGCAGGTCTCGGCAACAGACGTGGTTGGCACCAGTGTCGCGATCACGGGGGACTCCATTGTCGTCGGGGCGACCGGGGAAGCCAGTAGTACGGCGGGTGTTCAGAACAGTGCGACCCCGACGGTCGATGAAACCACGCCCGAGGCTGGGGCTGCGTTGGTGTTTACACGCAACGGGACGACCTGGAGCCAGCAGGCGTATCTCAAAGCAGCACAAGTCTCGGCGGGCGATATTTTTGGCAAGGATGTGGCGATCACCGATGACACCATCGTCGTTGGTGCACCGCAAGAGGATAGCAGCACGGTCGGCATTCAGCACAGCGCCACGCCGACCGTGGACGAGGCCGTGCTCGATGCTGGGGCTGCCTATGTCTTCGTGCGAAGCGGGACAACGTGGAGTCAACAGGCCTATCTTAAAGCATCACAGGTCTCGGCGGGCGATATCCTTGGCTGGAGTGTCGCAGTCGATGGAGAAACCCTCGTGGTTGGTGTGCCCCATGATGATAGCAGTACCGTCGGAGTCCAGAACAGTACCACGCCCACCGTGGATGAAGCGTCCCTCGATGCTGGAGCCGCGTTGGTGTTTGTGCGGAGCGGGACGACCTGGAGTCAGCAGGCGTATCTTAAAGCATCGCAGGTTTCGGCGGGCGATCTCCTTGGCTTTAGCGTCGCGGTCGATGGGGAGACCATCGTGGTCGGTGCACCCCACGAGGATAGTAGCAGTACAGGAGTCCAGAACAGTGCCATGCCGACGGTCGATGAAGCCATGCTTGACGCAGGCGTAGCGTATCGATTTCGCCGCAGTGGCACGACCTGGAGTCAACAAACCTACCTGAAAGCCACCCAAGTCTCGGAGGCAGACATCGTTGGCTTCAGTGTGGCCGTGGACGGCGAGACGATCGTGATTGGTGCGCCGTATGAGGATAGCAGCACGATGGGGGTGCAGAACAGTGCCCTGCCGACGGTGGATGAGGCGGCCCTCGATGCAGGGGCGGTGTATAGCTTTATTCCCAGTGGCCACGTTCAGTATCTGCCCTTCGTCGCAACCAGTCAACCCTTGCTGCTTGCCACCATCGCGCCGCTTGCCGTGCCGACGTTGCCCGTAACGACTCCACGGATGATCTTTTTCACGACCACGATCACGCTCCCGAACGAACTCGCAGCCGCTGGGCATTATTGGCTCTCGGCCCAGCCCCACGTGCTTGTCCCCAGTCTCGTTGACGATGCCGTGATCCTGCGCGCAGCAACGACCACTATTTTTTCCTATACGTATAGTGTACAAGGTCAACCGCTCGCCGCATTCGTCGAACTCCCGGCGACCGTGCTGTTGCCGTGGGCTGGACAAGCAATTACGGTTGAATTGACGGATGTCTCCGGCAGCGTCTATAGCAGCACCCCGCTCTATCTGCTCTGGACTCCCTAAATCAACTGACCCTCGATCCGTGCACACCATCGGTGCGAACAAGCCCACTGCGGATGATCAGCGAAACCGTCCGTAGTAGGCTTGTTCGCACCGATGGATGATGGTTCATACCCCTTGACACGCCATGTGCTCCCGTCAATAATGCGATATCCACCTGCATTTCCACACATCCTACTTCATCGTGGTGTTATTTCTGTTGGTAGGGAGATTTTCCATGATTCACCATGTAGCTCACCGATCACACCGGAGCCATCGCATGAGCGCATTCGCCATGCTGCTCATGTTCCTCGCTGCCTGTACAACCCACACCACCCCCACGCCCGTTCCAGTGGATGCCGTCACACTCCAACTCAATTGGGTTAACGATTTTTCGTCAGCGGGCTTTTTTGCAGCAGAAAAAAACGGCCATTTTGCCGACCAGCACATGCAGGTCACCTTGCGCGAAGGTGGCTTTGATGCCAATGGCTATATTGATGGTACGGAACAAGTCAGTCGTGGGGCTGCCGATTTTGGAGTTGCCAGTGCGGATAGCATCCTGCACGCCCGTGCCCAAGGAAAACCGATTGTTGGGATTGCCGTGTTGGCCCAAGATAGCCCGCTGGCGATTCTCTCGCTCCCCGCAACGAATATTCGAACCCCGCAGGATTTGATTGGCAAAAAGGTTTTGGTATCAGAAGGCGGCGCAACCCAACTCTATACCACCTTGCTCACATCCCAAAACATTGCTATCGCCCAAGCCCCGCCTCTACCACGAACGGATTCGGGGATTGATCGCTTGGTGCGCGGTGAGATCGATGCATTGGTGGCATGGAATGTCAATGAGGCGATTGCCCTCGCTGAACGTGGTTATCCACCATCGGTGATGCGCTTTAGTGATTATGGGATTAATAGCTATGAACTCGTCCTGATCACCACCGAGCGCTTGGTCACAGAGAATCCCGACCTCGTAACCCGCTTTCTGAAAGCCGCCTTGCAAGGATGGAACGATGTCATCCTCAGCCCAGCCCAAGCGATTGGCTATGTAAAGGACTATGCGCCTGGTGTCGATCGCGATGGTCAACTCCAACGGCTCAGTGTGTTCGTCGAGTTAGTCAAGCCAGCTCAGACCAAACTGGGGGCGATGCTGCCGGAACGGTGGGCCTTTACCCAGAGGATGCTCCAAACCCAAGGTGTGTTGACCCAACCGCTTGACCTCAGCCGCGCCTACACGACCAGATTTCTTGACAACCTGCCTGAGCGCTAAACCACCCTGAGCAACGGTTTTTGCGGTCACATAGCAGTGGCCGATCCAGAACTGCTCGTCACTCCGCCAGCTCCCCGTGATGGTGGGGAGCTGGCGGAGTGGGTGGGTATACGCCCCCTCGCTGTGCGAATCACCCCCTCACTATCAAGCACACCTATTCCTCAATGGCACCACCGATCTGCCGCAAATGCTGGCGAAAGGTGAACGAGGGATCAGCCTGTCGCCGCATACGATAGGCCTGAAACTGCACTTGATTACGCAACGATGTCCCTTCTCGAATAGCGACTGCTTGGTGGCGTTCTTGTACCCACACGGTATGTGCCGTATGCAAGACCTGTTCGCCAAGCTCGGCGGCAACTACCACCACGCCATCGTCATCGGCAAATATCAGATCGTCACGGGTCACGGCCACATGTCCCACATGCGCCACCTGTTGGGCATCGTCATCCCATGGATCAAGCCGGAGCGGCCCAACCGGGAACCGACCAAGACTAAACACCGGAACCCCGATCTGGAGGAGATCGGTCGTATCCCGATGGAGGCCCCAAACCACGATCGCCGCGATGCCTGCGGCCTGCGCTTCCAAGACAACTAAGTCGCCAATACAGGCCTCATCCATTCGTCCCCCATTATCAATCACCAACACATCACCCGGCTGTGCCGTTTCCAGCACGTCGAGGAAGATATCCACACTGCCATAATGGCGGACAGGAACGGCCCGACCGACACCATGGCTTCCCGGGATGAGGGCTTGAAGGGTTGGGGGCGCGGCTCGAATTGGGAACGTGAGTCGGACACATGCATCCGCAATCAGGGCAGTTGATGTGGTCACGATTTAATGGACAATGGTTCGTATCCGCTCCACGCCGCTTCAATCATCGCGGGCGTTTGGTAGCCTAATCCCGAATGCAGCCGTTGGCGATTGTAGAAGATTTCGATATATTCA
>Ga0209460_1000451_pt1 | contig 37806 bp, 32 predicted proteins | sample EBPBio132013_DNA_FD_185868 | JGI IMG/M metagenome (GOLD analysis project Ga0209460, IMG submission 185868) | Wastewater treatment Type I Accumulibacter community from EBPR Bioreactor in Madison, WI, USA - Reactor 2_5/13/2013_ DNA (SPAdes)... | ecosystem: Engineered > Bioreactor > EBPR >... | reverse complement strand
TTCTTCTCTGTGTCATTGTGCCATTGTGCCTCTGTGTTAAAAGACCTTGCGTCCTTTGCTTCTTTGCGCCTTTGCGTTTTGTTATTCGTCCTCCGCGCCTCTGCGGTTAAATCCCCTCCGCCTTGAACTTGGCGTTCTTGGCGACTTGGCGGTTAATCCCTCTTCCTCTGTGTCATTGTGCCATTGTGCCTCTGTGTTAAAAGACCTTGCGTCCTTTGCTTCTTTGCGCCTTTGCGTTTTGTTATTCGTCCTCTGCGTCCTCCGCGTCTCTGCGGTTAAATCTTCTCCGCCTTGACCTTGGCGTTCTTGGCGACTTGGCGGTTAAATGCTTCTCTGTGTCATTGTGCCATTGTGCCTCTGTGTTAAAAGACCTTGCGTCCTTTGCGTTTTGTTATTCGTCCTCCGCGCCTCTGCGGTTCATCCCCTCCGCGTTGAACTTGGCGTACTTGGCGACTTGGCGGTTAATCCCTCTTCCTCTGGGTCATTGTGCCATTGTGCCATTGTGCCTCTGTGTTAAAAGACCTTGCGTCCTTTGCGTCTTTGCGCCTTTGCGTTTTGTTATTCGTCCTCCGCGCCTCTGCGGTTCATCCCCTCCGCCTTGACCTTGGCGTACTTGGCGACTTGGCGGTTAAATGCTTCTCTGTGGCATTGTGCCTCTGTGTTAAAAGACCTTGCGTCTTTGCGCCTTTGCGTTTTGTTATTCGTCCTCCGCGCCTCTGCGGTTAATCTTCTCCCGCCTTTGCCCTCCCTCGTTTACGGAGGAGGTGTCGAGTCAGCGACGGAGGGGGTCGGAAAATGTTTCCATTTACCCTCGGAAATCACCTCAACCGCCCCGTCAACCACCTTGATCGCCGTCTCATCATCCACCGCGTACGTCGGCATCTTCATCCCCGCCGCCCATTTTTCGGCGTTCACCATCGTGTTGTGTGGCAGCATCTCATGTTCAAGGTGCGGGAACATCGCGAAATCCACCACGCCCAACGTCTCATCGCCACCCGTAGGCGGTTTCCAGCCCACGAAGAACGCGCCGATACGCGGAGCCATCACCATACTCCCCGCGCTCAACCCCACATAAACCGCCTTCAACGACGGCAGCAAATCCGCGAAGCCCGACTGCCGCATCCAATAACTCAAATACAGCGGGTCGCCGCCATTGACCAAGATCACATCCGCCGCCTCCACCTGCGGCAGCCAAACGGTTTTATCGAGGCTGGGCAGCGCACTGAATTCCAACACACCCACGGACTTCCAACCCAATTCGACCATCGGGCATTGGGGTTCGTTGCCGCTGATGAAATTCCATGCCATATTCGCACCGTTGGGGAAGGTATAACTTGCGGTAGAATTGCACAGCGCATGACACTCGGCAATCGGTTTGCCCAGTAGTTCCAGCAGCGCCTTATGGATGCTCTTGTTTTTGATGCCAGCGGACGTAAGCAGCATTTTCATAACGGTTTCCTTTGCATGTCACCAGTAGTACAAATATTCTACTCAATACGCCTGAATACCGCTACCCTCACACCTTCGTAGAGACACCCTCTTGCCGGTGGATAAAATGCTGCGGTAAGAGGATATACGCCAGACGCGCTACAACCTGCGTATGGAGTAGGGACAGCAGACAGGCTGTCCGCCGCACCATTCCCGCCCACCAAAACCTCTTACACACCCGTACTCACCGCCTATGGTACAATCAGCGGCATATAAACCCAGCCGGACGAACGCATCATGAGGCAAGCAAATGGTTGAGCCAGAAATTCCCCTGAGCGGCGGTTCGCACTCGAAAGTCACGCGCGTCGGCCAAACCGTTCGGCGGGTGAGTCGCAGCGCGGGCGTGTCCTCAGCCGTTTTCGACCTGCTGCGCCATCTTGAACGCCAAGGCTTTACCGGTGCGCCGCGTGCGCTGGGGTTTGATGATGATGGACGCGAGATTCTGACCTACATTGAAGGCGAAGTGGCCGCCCAACGCCGCCCCGGTCATACCGGCGGTGGGGATCTCCCCGCTTATGTCTGGCGTGACGACGTACTCCTGCATCTTGGCACGCTCGTCCGTGGCTATCATGATGCGGCGGCAACCTTCCCGTGGGCAGGACGCGAATGGCTGCTGGAAACGCGCCAGCCGGTCGAAACCATCTGTCACAACGAAATTTTCCCGTGGAATACCGTCTTTCGTGAGGGCGTGCCAATCGCCTTCATTGATTGGGACACCGCCGCCCCCGGACCTCGCGCATGGGAGATCGGGTTTATCGCGTGGCATTGGGTCCCCTTCTGGCATGACGAGCAGTCGCAAGCCGCCGGTCTCCCCACCGGTGTCGCCGAGAAAGCACGCCGCTTCCGCCTGCTGCTCGACGCTTACGGCACCCAGCCGGACATCACCATCGTGCAGTCCGGCATCGAGCGGATGCAGAGTTTTCTCGCCCATATGCAAAAGTTCGCCGCTGACGGCTCCGAGTGGGAAGTGCAAATGGCTCAACGCGGTGTCTTCGACGAACTCGCCCTCACCATCGAATGGGTCAAAACCCACGCCACCACCCTCGTCGGCACATAACGCCCCGTTGACCCTGCATATATCCTCCACCCATCCATCACGCGCCTCATCGGATAGTCCAAAAATAGGCCACCTGACCGACCACCATCCATCAACCCTGTGTTAGCCTAAAAGTGTAAACGAAACGTGTAAGGAGGCATCCATCATGCAAGATTTACCCAGCACCCCAACCGACTTGGCGTTGGCGCGCCTCTCCGAAGATGACCTGATGCACCGCCGTAAAGAGGCTCTCGAAGCCTACCAAGAAGCGAAGAACAAAGGCAAGGAAAGCGCCGACCTCGAACGCGCTTATCAAGACCTTGAGGCCGAACACAACCGCCGCCTCAAAAATAAATTGCCCCATACCTAATACCTGACGGCTTCCTCCCCCCAAAAAAAGCAGCCGGAAGTTTGGGCGCATCATTAGAACGCGCCCAAATGAAATCTTCCCTCAACGGTTTGAAAACCCCAACCGCACACCCGGAACTTCTGTGCCGCCATTTTCTTATACTCTGTGTATTTCCTCTGCGTTCTCCGCGCCTCTGCGGTTTAAATGAATGACCGTGCGTCTTTGCTTCCTTGCGCCTTTGCGTTTTGTTATTCTTTCTCTGCGCCTGCCCTGAAAATCAGGTGTCCAAACGCCGGATTATTCCCTCCCCATTGCTATGGGGAGGGTTAGGGTGGGGTGTCTGAAACCTTTCATCTTTGGGTGTGATCTTCTTTCATAGCGCCTCCCCGGTTTGAATGAATGACCTTGCGTCTTTGCTTCCTTGCGTCTTTGCGTTTTGTTATTCGTTCTCTGCGCCTGCCCTGAAAGTCAGGTGTCCAAACGCCGGATTATTCCCCATAGCAATGGGGAGGGGTAGGGTGGGGTGTCTGAAACCACTTTCATCCGCTTTGCCTTTTCTATTGACTACCGACTCAGTGATTTATCGAAATTCTTGATCTAAAAATCTTGGCGTTCTTGGCGACTTGGCGGTTAATCTTTTTCTTGCGATTGTCGAAAACCTACTTCCCAACGTTTGAAAACGGTTTGTGCTTTCAAACCGCGCCTTCACAAATCGGGTTCAGGAAGGCTCACCTTGCCTGTTCCTGCCTGTTTTACAGGCAAAAAAATAGGGCTTGCCACCGGCAAAGCCCTACACCCTCTCTGTATACCTCTGACTTTATCTTGGCGCTCTTGGCGATTCGTATTTCCTCTGTATTCTCTGCGGTTCAATCCTCTCCGCATTGCTTGGCGTTCTTGGCGACTTGGCGGTTAATTCTTCTCTGTGTCCTCTGTGCCTCTGTGGTTAATTCTTCTTTGTATTTCTCCGCGCCTCTGCGGTTAATCTGTCTTTGTCCCGCTCGGCAGTGTCACCATAAACATCGTGCCATGACCTTCTTCACTCGTAAACTCAATCGTCCCGCCGTGAATTTCCACCGACTGATTCACAATCGCCAACCCCAAGCCCGTCCCCCGAATATGCCTTGCATTGCTCGCACGGTGGAACGTCTCAAACAAGCGCACTTGATCCGCCTTTGGGATGCCGATCCCAAAATCCTCGACGCGGAACACGATCTGAGCACCGTGACCAATCACCTCAAAATGAACATCATTGCGGTTGGCCGAATACTTAATCGCATTCGAAAGCAAATTACTCAGGATATGCCGCAGCAGTTTCGCATCCATCTGGACGATACCCGGCAGGTTATGGTGCGTATACGCGATATGCACAACGGTCGAAGCCGCTTGGATCGCCTCGTTCACCAGCGTCTGACAGAAGGTCGCTAACTCCAGTGGAGCAGGGCTGAACTCCAACTTGCCGGATTCCGCTTGTCCCATCACCAGCACATCATCCAAAATCTCGGTCATCACCTTAATACTGTTCCGAATTTGAGCGAACTTCGCCTCGCGTTTATCCTCCGGCAGCCGCAGGTAATAGCGCTCAATCGTATCCGAAGCCGTCAGGATGACCGCCATCGGGTTGCGAAGGTCATGTGCCGCCATCGAGACGTACCGCGACTTCACTTCGCTCAAATCCATCGCGTGCCGCAGCATCAGGTTGCGCTCGGTAATGTCGTGGACGCTGAGTACCACACCCAACAGCCGTTCTTGCTGGACGATCACCGGCGACAGCATAATCGAGGCTTCAAACGCTTCGTGGTTCTGCCTGCAAACGGTCAGATCAATACTCTGGGCTTGGCGGTCATTCACCACACGGATAAAAGCCGCTTCCAAAATGTCCACATCCTCTTGACTCGCCAGTTCGCGAACCGGATGCAGGATAATATCATCCAGCGGATAGCCAATAATGTGGGTAAACGCCGGGTTCACCTGTTCGATGCGGCTGTCCGGTCGGCAGAAAATAATCGGATGGGCATTACTATTCAAAATCGACTCGATACGATTTTTAATGTGGTTAAGCTGGGTCGTACGTTCTGCTACCCGTGCTTCCAGTTCAGCGTTGAGCTTATGCAGCACTTCCTCATCCTGCTTCCGTCGGGTGATGTCCTGCTTAATCCCGATGAAGTGGGTAATATCGCCAGCCGCGTTCTTGACGGGTGCAATCGTCTGTTCTTCGGTATAGATGGTGCCATCCTTACGCCGGTTAATCAGTTCCCCGTGCCAGACGTTACCCGCCAGAATGGTCGTCCACAGTTCCTTAAAGAAGGCCGCTTCGTGCCTGCTGGAGTTCAGCAAATCACGTGGGTTGCGACCGATGGCATCACGGGCAGGGTAGCCGGTCAGGGCGGTGAAGGCCGGATTAGCCCATTGAACTGTACCCTCAATATCCGTGATGACAATACCGTTGGCCGCATAGTCGAGCGCAGCCGATTTCAGCCGCAGTTCTTCCTCGGCCTTTTTACGCGCGGTCAAATCTTGTGCCACCACCAACCGGGCAGGCTGACCGGCATACTCGATCTTGTGCGTCGAGAGTTCCACATCAATCAATGCACCGTTCTTAAGCCGGTGCTGGATTTCGCTAAAGTGCTGTAAAACAGGCTGCTTTTGCGAAATCGCCTCAAAAAAATTCGTCAGCTTCTCCGGTGGCTGAATATCCGTCAGCCGCATGGTCAAAAACTCGTCGCGGGAATATCCGTAATGGCTGATAGCCGCGTTATTGACCTCTAAAAAGCTCAGGGTTTCGATGTTATAGACCCACATCGGATGCGGGTTACTGAGGAACAACAGCCGGAAACTTTCCTCACTATTCCGCAAGCGTCTGTCATCCAGCTTCCGTTGGGTTACATCATTGATGCTGGCGATGAAACCGCTGAACGTATCGCTGGGGTCAAAGAGGGGGGTGGCATTCAGTTCAAGGAAAATCTGCGAACCATCTTGCAGCATCATTGACCGCTGCACGTTAAAAATCTGGTCGCGGGAGGGTACGGTTCGGTTCGGGCTGAACTGCCAGAAGGGAATGGGATTGTCTTGGAAATCAGTCGGGTTCTTCAAAAATGTGTTGTACGGTACGCCGATGAGCTGTTCCGGCGGTATTTTAACGATGCGTTCGACGGCATGGTTGGCGTACGTAATCACACCAGCTTCATCCACAACGACAATCGCCACCGGACTCATATCCCGTTCGTAGATGAGCTGTTTTTCGACCTGTGTCCGCTTCTTCAGTTCCCGTGAAAGCACCACATATAAGATGAGTGCCGTCGCAAATACGAAGCCCAAGTCGCGGATAAGCGTAACAAGATCGCCGAGCGGGTGATTGTCGGTAAAGAGCAGGCGGGTCGAAACATCCGTGAAGATGACCCAGAGCGCGGCGATGATTCCATAGGTTACACTTACACGAATACCAAAACGTTTAATCAAATGGGACATCTTACTTATGACCACGGGGATAAAACTATTTGAAACAATACCTTAAATTATACGTCCGACGAACGGGGTGAATGAATAAGATTTATGGGCAGCGATAGCATTCGACAAGCCAAGCAGCACGGCTATAATGCGGGATCAATCGTTCTGTTGAGGGAGAAACTAAAATGGAATATCGGTTATTAGGCGGATCGGGTTTTAGCGTGCCGGTGTTGAGCTTCGGCACGGCGACTTTTAATGTGGGCGACCATGCCTTCTTTAGCAAGTGGGGCAACAGCGACGTTGACCAAGCCTCCAGTCTGGTGGATATGTGCCTCGACGCGGGGGCAAACCTGTTCGATACTGCCGATGTGTATTCGCAGGGACGGTCGGAAAGTATTCTCGGTCAGGCGATTGCCGGCAAGCGCGACAAGCTGCTGATTTCGACGAAATGTACCTTCGGCATGGGTGACGGCCCAAATGACGTGGGTTCATCACGTTTCCATATTATCGAGTCGGTCAATGCCAGCCTGAAACGGCTGAATACCGATTACATTGACATCTACACCATGCACGGCTTCGATGCCAGTACGCCGGTCGAGGAAACACTGCGAACACTGGATACACTGGTGCAAAGCGGCAAGGTGCGTTATATCGCCTGTTCGAACTTCTCCGGTTGGCACCTGATGAAGTCGTTGGCGGTGGCTGACCGCTACGGCTGGACACGTTACATCGGGCATCAAGCCTATTATTCGCTGGTGGCACGGGAATACGAGTGGGAACTGATGCCGTTGGCGGTCGATCAGAAAGTCGGCACGTTGGTCTGGAGTCCGTTGTCGGCAGGGCGTTTAAGCGGCAAGTTCCGCCGGACAAATCCGATGCCGCAGGGCAGCCGTATCGAGCAGGGCGGCGGGGAAGGGCCGTCTATTCCCCAAGAATGGTTCTTTAGCTTGATCGACACGTTAGACGCAGTGGCGGCAGAAACGGGCAAGACGGTGGCACAGGTAGCCTTGAATTGGCTGCTGCAACGTCCGACGGTGGCGACGTTGATTATCGGTGCGCGGAACGAGGAGCAGCTTCAACAGAACCTCGGTGCGGTCGGTTGGAACCTGACGGTGGAACAGGTCGCCAAGCTGGATGCGGCCAGCGAACGGGAGACGATTTACCCGTACTGGCATCAACGCGGTTTCCAAAAGCGTAATCCACTGCCCGTTTAACCGCAGAGGAACACAGAGGAATACAGAAGATTTAACCACAGAGGCACGGAGAATACAGAGAAATACGGAGAGGATATAGATGTAGGGGCTTGGCGGTGACAAGCCCTATTTTTTTGCCTGTAAAACAGGCAGGAACAGGCAGCGTGAACCTTTCTGAACCCGATTTATGAAGGTGCGGTTTGAAAGCACAAACCGTTTTCAAACGTTGGACGAGAAAGACAAATACGTTTAACCGCAGAGACGCAGAGAAAAACGGAGAGGATTGAACCGCCAAGTCGCCAAGAAATAGAGGAGATTGAACCACAGAAGCACGGAGCATAGGCAGAGAAGTTTGATACAGCCAAAGAAAGGAGCCTTCAACCGTTCACCACAGGCGAAGAAGGCTCCTGATTTGACGTATAGCATGTGTCATTCATATGTAGTTGTTGTACCACGCCGCACCCGCGCCGCCGCAAACCCGCACGAAGCCAACCTCTGCCGCCACGGGTGTACACTGATGCGAACCGGCCGGTTCACATGCCGCTTTAGCGAAGCCGCTTATCTCAGATATGTCCTAGGCATAGGTGAGTGGTGATTTGCTTAGGGTTGGGTATGTTGTGATAAAGACTATTTTAATATGTTGAGCAGATAAAGTCAAGCATTTGGTAAAACATTTATGGAAAACCGCTCGCTACTGCTTATTTTGATGTGGCCCGTAACCGATTTCGTCAATGTAACGGAGTAAGTCGGGCAGCCATACTTCATAACGTCTTGCCCGAAACCGCACTTTGATGACCCGTTCATTTTCTGGTAGCCGCCAATTTTTATAGGCGAGCTTTTCCAAATATTGACGGTTGTAGCCGGTGATCTCCGAGCCTTCGGTGGTCATGACCCAAATTTCCTGTTCGGGTGTGATTTCTACTGCCATGTGGTGACGTGCAGTCCTTCTATGAATATGACACAAGCGCATACCGTATATTATAGCTGATGATGGGGGATAGGGTGGGGCGGACAGCCGACCGAGAATGAACCCCTCCGTCGCTGACGCGACACCGACCTGCTACCTTGCGGCAAGCTCAGTCACAGGTCGCCCACAAGCGAGGGAGGAACAAATACGCGGATGAGGCACGCCTCATCCCTACGAAGTGTGTATGGCGCGAGACATCACGTGCGTCTTACACCCGATGACCGCAGCATTTTATCAACCGTCAACAGCGCGTTTGTCGGCATAAAAACTTTCCAACCGTCAATATTCCTTATAAAACTTGAGTTCCTCGGTGATGCGCTGAAAACCCGCCGCTTCGTACGCCTTCAGCGCTGGCTCACTGAAGCTGTAGGTTTCGACCCGCGCCGTTTCCGCGCCGCGTGCGGCCACCCGCCGGCAGCCTTCCGCCATCAACGCTTGGCTGAGGCCGAGGTGCTGGAAATCGGGATGGACGGCTAAGGGTTCGATCTGGGCAGCCTTGAGGGAAGGTTGATACCACCAGATGCAAACACCCGCCAAACGCCCATCCGGCGCGACCGCCACCAAGTCCAGTTCCGGGTCGTAAAGCGGCGCGTTGAAGGTGTGGTTACGCCACACAACCGTCATCGTCGTGGACTCGAAGGCCGCCCGCTGTAGCGCCACATACGCCTCAACCTCGCGTTCGCGGTCAATCGGGCGAATGGTAAAGCCATCAGCCAGCGCAGGGGAGGGCAGGTCAGGTCAGTTAAGGGGCGGCTTTGGACGATCAGGCTGTGTTCCCAACGGCTGTAGCCCAAGCCTTCTAAAAACGCGATCCGCTCGTGTTCGTGGGCATAAGCGCTCACATTAAAAGGGAAGTGATCGCCGGTTTCAGCGGCAATTTCCCCCAAACGCGCATCCGCCCATGCCAGAACTGCGGTTTCAAGTTCCCGCGTCCGCACGCCCGGATGCACAGCATAATCCACCGTCAGCCACGGGAATTGCAGCGCGGCGAACACCTGCATCGCGCTGTGTTCATCCTCCCAAACGGCTGCATTCCGCCCATCCTCTAGGGAAGTCGAGCATAAGCGCCACGAGAAATCAATTGGGTGATAAAAATGGGTGTCCGCTTGAATCAGGCTGGCAATCGCTTGCCAATCTTGTTCACCACGATAAGAGCGTTGATGGGTGTTCATGGCGCGTCCTTCCATAATAGGCAAGAGCTTTAAGCGTAACGCAAGGTTAAAGAAGGTGCAAACGGTTCACAAAGGAACAGCGCATAAAGATGCTCATCCGCTTGGTGGCAGTTGACCTCGTTTCCTGACGCTGCACATGAGGGTGTTGGATAGGGGTAGGGCAGCCAAAGCATTAAGGAAAAAGTGCGAATAACGGGGATGTACTACCGTAAACACCTGAAGTATTAACATCATTCGGAAATAAAATCCTCGTCGCATAGTATTTTGACCCCTATAAACGCCCCAAAACACCTTAATTCATTAAATCCGTGCATTTTTTGTATTAATCCTTGAATCTAAATTTTATGAATTTCGTAAACCAATATTGAACCATTTTAATTGTTTTTCCCTCAAAAGCGGTTTACAAGGCCGCTTAAAACGTTTAAATAATTGTTGAATAATTGAGGTTTTGTATAATTGTGGCAACATTAATGCAAATAAATTTAGACCGCGTTGTAAATTGAGAATAAGTAACCACGGCAATTAAGCCAACCGCAATTATAGGAGAAATGACAATGTTCGGTAAGTTCGCAATGCACAAGAATGAAAAAGGCCAGACTGCTCTCGAAACCGCCATTATCTTGATCGCCTTCGTGGTGGTCGCTTCCGTGTTCGCTTTCACCATCCTCTCAGCCGGTTCGTCATCGACTGAAAAGGGCAAGCAGGCTATTCAGGCGGGTTTGGAAGGCGTTCAATCTTCAATGAATATCAAGGGTTCCGTCATCGCTCAGGGCAGCGGCGGCAACGTTGACGACATCATCTTCACCCTGTCGCTGGTCGCTGGTGGCTCACCCGTCAACATGAGCACCGCCGACAAGGAAGTCGTCATCGGCTACAAGGACGCGGAACAATTCGAGAACGACGTGTCGTGGGACATCGCTTGGATTGTCAGCAAGCAGACCCCCGCTGACGACCTGCTGGAAGAAGGCGAATTGGCCGAACTGACCGTTGACCTCGGCTCACTGGGTACCCCCCTGAGCGCCAACACGGCCTTCAACCTCGAAATCAAGCCGCCGAAGGGTGCCGTCCTCAACCTGAACCGCACCACCCCGGCTGCCATCCAACCGGTGATGGACCTGAACTAAGTTCGAACAACACACTGAGCTTCTGATAAAGAACCCCGGTCAATGATCGGGGTTCTTTTATTTCCCCTCACTTAATCTGCCATATCTCGTAACCCGCCTCGGCATAGATCCGTTGGGCATCGGTTTGCCACTGTGGAGGAGCCGATGAATCCGGCGTGAAGGTTTTTTCCAGTAGGCCGTAAAAAATGTAGCGAATATTCACCGACTCATAAAGCGCCTGCCGTTCTTCGGTAGATAGCTGGTCGGAGAAGAAGCGGCGTGTGAGCGCATCCTTTTCGGTGGCGTTGGCGGTTTCCGGCCCGTGACCTACGTACGGACGCAAATTGGTGTAAGCCGGAATCAGGTTGCCAGTGTCGATACCCGTCGCGGGAGACAGTTTGCCCGTATCAAATGCGGTCAGGATGACACTCTCCGCTGGAGCGTTGTTATTGAGCCAGTTCAGGGCGGCAATTTCCCCGGTAGGGCGGAACTGCGGACGTGCGCTGCTGAACGCACCCAAGATGATGAACAGGAAGAAAACGACGCTGCTCAGGCACATCACCACAATGGCAGGACGGTACAAACGCCGCCAGCCTTTTTGCCGTGCCAAGAAGCGAAGGCCAACGGCAGCCAGAATGGCGAGCGGCACGATGACCGCTTCTGCCATGCGGCGCTGCACATTCAGCGGCAGATAGACAAGGATGGGGACAACCAGCGGCCACAGGAGGAGGGGAAATAAAGCGCTGCGTACTGCGTGCTGCGTGCTGAGATGAGTGGAAGGTCGCATTCGTCTTATCAACCAGCGGGCGGCGATGAGGGCTGAGGCGACCAACAGGATATAGGCGGCAGCATAATCCAGCGGCGGGGGTGACATGAGGATATTTTGTGACGACCAGATCGCGAAGATGGGATTGGCGGCGAAGGCATAGGCAAAGTAGGCGAATAACGGCAGCGTCAAGCCAGCGGCAAGCCCACCCCACAGCACGAATTCACGCGGGAAGCGGCGGCGAGCAATCCAGAGTGCCAATCCCCACACGGCGAGAATGATATAAATGATAGGTAGGTAGAAAGGCACCGCGAGGCCGACAACCAGCCAGCAAACGGTTGATAAGATTGCATAGCGGATTTTAGATGGCGTTTGCGGCGCAAGCGATTGAAACAGGAAAAGGAAGCCACCGAGCAAGGCGGCGCGAGCCAGCGCAAGATGCGGCAGACCGAGCAAAATCAACCCGCTAAAGCCTTCGGGAATAAAGAACTCGGCGGGGGTTGATCCCAGAAAAGTGATGAGCCAGCCGAAACCGCCCCCAAGTGTCGCGAGTAGCAGCGCGAGGAAACGGGTACGCGGTCGCTTGATGAATACCGCGATGAAGCGATAGAGGACGACGATCAACAGCGTGTTAAAGACGATTTGCATCCCATGATAGGTAATGGTTAACGCCGGAAAAAGCGCGGGGTTTTGATCGCCTATGAAGCGCCCGACCAACCAGCCGGGGAGGATATAGGGCAAGAACACCAGCGGGGCGGCAGCGTGGGTTTCCGGGGTGTAGAATAGGTAAAAGTCGAGAATGCCGCGCACACCGAGGCGCATTTTACCGATATACGAGTTGCCATCCTCGACACCGAACAGGAAGCCGCTGAACGCCCATTCGCTGTTCTGGCGGGCGTAACCGATGGCATACGGGAGCGTGGTGAGGACGACGATCAGCAGCGAGTAGAGTAAGACGCTGCGCCACTCGCGGGGGGTGATGCGTATGTTGAGCATAAAACCTCAATTATGAAATCAAATATTAAATCCATCGCGATGATGGAATATAAAGCTATATTATTGAATGGCGATACTTACCCCACAATTTTAGCAACGTAAGCGCCGTTGGAATACGCCTAACCCTGCCGCTGATAGAGATACATGCCGGTGCCGTAAAAGTCGGTCGGGATGTCACGGATGAGCGTATACTCGCTCTTAAAGGCTGGGTTTTGTTCCAAGCCCAAGCGAACCATCGACTCCATCGCGACGAGGTAAGCAGGCTGCTCATCTAATATCAACTGAGGCGGGATGGCGTAGTTTTGACCTTCGGGAATGAGGTCAGGCGAAATGGGGTAATAGGATGAAACGGACGGCGTGACCAAGCCGACGGTATCCAAGATGAACGCGCGGCTGAAATACCCGATTGCGCCAATATCGCCCGACGCGACCACTGTTTCGGGCGTTACGGCGTATTCCTCGCGGAGCTGCGTGCCGATGTCCTGATAGTAGAGTTCGATCTTGTGCCACGCCATATCCGGCGCGGGACGGTCGAGGCCGTGGTCAGGATGCAGCACCCAACTGCTGACCGACGTGAACAACCAGCCGAGCGCGACAATGCCGACGATGGGCAGCAGCCGGTTGGGGCGGGGTTGGTCATCCGTTTTGCGTGTGCCGATGCCGCTGACAACTGCCCATAAACCCATGAAGATGCCGAGGGATAGAGCAGGCATAGGCGGGGCTGTGTACCAGCGGAAGATCAACGGATTGGCAACCGAGAAAACGATGAAGTAAAGCCACGGGTAAATCAGGAAGGGCAGCAGACGCGGGGCGCGGCGGGCGGTGAATAGAATACCAATGAGGTTGAGAACCAGATAGAGGATCATGAACACGAGCAAGCCCATCCCTTGAATAACCGAGTCTTCAAAGAAGGGTGTGCTGTAGGTGGGCAGCAAGGTTTCGAGCGCTTTACCGGCGGGCATGATGTAGGCGACCGTTTTGGCGCTGAGGGAACGGGGGAACGGCGAACCGAAGTAGACCGTGCTGAAGGTAAACCACGGAATGAGGACGACGGCGAAGGTCACCCATGTTTGCCACGGGACGCGCTGCAAGAGGGCTTTACCGGAGCCAGCACGCCATACGTCGATGAGTTGGAAGAGGAAGAGCGGGCCGATCCACAGGGCGGCATCAATGCGGGTGAGGAAGCCCAAGCCGGTGAAGAGGCCGATCAGGAATAAGCGGCGCTTGTTGGTGGGCGGTATCAGTACATAGGCGGCGGTGGCACTCAGCATCCACAAGATGTTGACGCTGGTTTCCATACCGCCGACCGCGAAGGTGACGCTGGCTGGCGAAACAGCCCACAGCAAACCGGGGATGGCGGCAAGCCAGTCATTACCGGTTAGGCGGCGTGCCAGCAGGTAGAGCAGAATGCAGGTGACCGCATCGGCAAGGGCGCTGACCGTGATGGCATACCACTGGAAGTCCTGCTGTCCGGTGATGGCGCTCATGAAGGCCATCAACAGGGTGAACAGCGGTGTGGTGGTGCCGAGCGAGTGGACACCGGTGTTATAGACGAAACCCTGCCCCTCGACAATGTTGCGGCTGTAGCGGAAGGTGATGAAAGCATCGTCGATGGTACGCGGGCCGGGCAGCGCACGGGCGACGATAGCGACCAGCGCTAACGCACAGGCGATGATGAGGACGCGGCGGGAGGTGGCAGAAATTATAGTCATATTCATTAATGTGTACTACCGAGTAGGTTGCTGAATAGAAGGTGAGCTTACTGTTGAACTCCAAGCGGACTGTTTTAACCTGCCGCTTAACCCTAATGTGATGACCCAAGTTAAACCCACATGCAAAGGCAGAATAAGACCCTGTATATCCGGGTTATGTCCCGGGATACTGAAGTAGAACCACGGGCTAATGACTGCCAAAATGCAGGACAGACGCACTCGCCATTTAAGGGGTGATGGCAATTCCCGTGCGTAGGCTAACGTGACGACGATGACCGGAATGAGCAAGACAAGATAGTAATAGCCTGTCTGTGGAAGCAGCAGCAGCCCGACCAATAGAACCGCAACTACAAAGTTAACCTGCTCTGTTTGATTGAACTGCTTCCAGAAACGATAGAATGACCAGCCTAAATAGGCCATGAGTACACCGACCAGGATCAATGCAATAGGCGATGGCAAGAAAGAAGGCACCCAAACAGGCGGCGCGTAATCCGCATATTGACGCACAATATTTATCCACTGCGGAATCCACCAGCCAATACGCAAAATACTGAACCCCGTGACTAGAGCCATAATCATGATGAATGTAGCCAACGCACGCCAGCGACCACGCAGCGCGAATGCGCCCATGATTGCTAAGACAATAGGGCCACCAATAGTAGGCGGAACAGTTGCAATGACAAATGCTGCACCAGCGGCAATGTCATTACGCTGCATGAGGAACCAGACTCCTAATGAAATACCGAGCAGGACAGTACCGCTAAACTGCCCCAAGGCAAATGTATCCAGCGGATAATGAAAAACAAAGAGAAAACCGATGACCAGCAAACATAAGGTTATCGGTGATGGCTTCCAGCCTAAAATAGCTAACCAAATTATGGGAATCCACATGATCGCAGTGAGTTGTAAAGCCATCCAAAGCGCGATAGCTGTTGGAGCTGGTAAAGCAATAACAGGGGCAATTAGGATACTGGTATAGGCGGGGTAAGCGAAATTTTGCTGATCTTCATCCGCCCTCAAAAGCTCACCGAACATATCTCGCTGAATTTGTTGGGTAGTTTCTAAAGTATACGGTGTTTCTCCCGCCCATACCGTACGCCCGCCCAGCCAATGGGGATAAAAATCAAAGCGCAGGTGTCGTTGAGAAACAAAGGCACTTTGGCTAAAAGTTGCAAAACCTGCTGTGATCAGTATCGTAACCCCAAGTACCGCAAGAAAAATACGACGGTTCAAATTCTTACCTCAAATTATGAATTCTAAGTGCATGTGAGACTTATAAAAGAACTTTTTTGGTCAATATCGCTTGTAAGTTTACTTCTTGGGGTTGATTACGATAACGCAGCATGACCATTAGCACGACCGGCGCAATCAGTGTCACCGCATACCACGCACTGTCATTTCCGTAAGCAAAGAAGATGACCAACCACGTCGGAATAGAGCCTAATACAGCAGCCCACCAATAGGCAGGACGTTCGAGTACAGCAATCATCTGTATAAGATCGTAATCATGGACTAATGGATTAATGACATAACTGCACATCATAAATACGTCAAATGGCAGCTTACGGCGATAAGCAGCAAATACAACTGTGAACAAAATAATCGCGCTTGTTATGAGCAGTACCCAATACAAACTGTTTTGACCATTAAATACGATAAACAAACTGCGTGGCACAATACCCGCCATCGCCCGAACAAATAACGGACGGGGTTGAGCCAACCACTGCTGCACCCAATCGGGAATGATAAGAAAACCGGGGACAAAAATTAGGAGCGCACCAATGATGAAAACGATACTTTGCAAAGGAATACGTCGTTGTCTGCGAAGTTCATCTAACCAGTTTAAGCCAGCCCATATCAGTGGAAAGATAGCCAATTGGGGTTTAAAGAGCAGAATTGCTAAACCAATGCCACCCTGCCACCGTTCACGATTCTGGCGATAGATATACAGCCCCAATAGACCGAAGAAAGCAGTTTGACCACCAATCGTGTGGGCAAGTAAGGGCGCAAAAAGTAACGGCCACGGTTTACCACGGGTGATATACAGTGCAAGAATGATTGCTGCGCTGTGCCAAATGAACATACTTATTGGGCGGGGCAAAGCACTGAAAAGACCAAAGATCATAACATAGGGCATTGGGTAGTAACTGTTTTCAGTCCAAACGGGCTGTCCGGTTCGAAACCGATCGCCAATCTGCATGAACGTTTCATAATCTACCCCGGATTGATTGCCTGCAATAATGAACGCGATATATGCGACATAAAGCAGGCCGACAATGATGTATAAGAGCGGTAGACCAAAACGTTTCGGGTTGATAAGCGACATCGCCATTAAAAGTTATTCCTATAATTCAAATACAGAATGCAAAAAGCATTCAAAATACGGAATAAATCGACTTCCGGTTTTTATCTAATCTCCATCTTCATAAACCCATTGTATGGTATGTTCTGGGTAGGCTACCCTTGTGTTCTGCGCTAAAATCACCTTATAGACAGTTAATACCTATTCGATTACATACAGGGGCTGCCATGTTGGCGGCTCTCTTTAGCCCTACAGGACAGCCAAATGGCCTTGAAAATATTTAACGTACTAGGTCGCGAAAAGCAGGACTTCCAACCACTCGAAGCGGGTAAAGTAAGCATGTATGTGTGCGGCCCGACGGTGTATTCGGACTCGCATATTGGTCACGCCAAGACGTACGTCAACTTCGACATGGTGGTGCGCTACCTGCGCTACAGCGGGCTAAAGGTGCTGTACGTGCAAAACATCACCGATGTGGGGCATATGCTGGATACCGGCGAAGATCGCATCCTAAGAAAAGCCCATCAACTCCAAGCCCTGCCGATGCAAATCGTAGAGACCTATACCCGCAGCTTTTATGCGGATATGGACGCGCTGGGGGTGGTACGGGCGGACATTTCGCCGCGAGCCAGCGCCCACATTCCCGAACAGATCAAGATGACACAGACACTCATTGACAAAGGACACGCCTATGTCACCAATGGCAGCGTGTACTTCGATGTGACGACCGACGAACACTACGGCAAGCTGTCCAACCGGCGCGTAACGGAACTGGAAGCCGGGGCGCGTGAAGTCGTGCGTGACGAAAAGCGCCATCCCGAGGACTTCGCGCTGTGGAAGCGGGCCGAGCCGGAACACATGCTGCGCTGGGACAGCCCATGGGGAGAAGGCTTCCCCGGTTGGCACATCGAATGCTCGGCGATGGCGAAGAAGTACCTCGGCGAAACCTTCGATATTCACGGCGGCGGTGTCGATAACATCTTCCCGCACAACGAATGCGAAATCGCCCAGAGCGAATGCGCGAACGATGCCGACTTTGCTAAATACTGGATGCTGACCGGCAGCCTGACCGTTGACGGCGTGAAGATGTCCAAGAGCCTCGGCAATGTAGTCAACATCAAGGATGCCCTAAACGACTACCGCCCGGAAGTCGTCCGCATGTTCATGTTGAGCGCCCACTACAGCAACCCAGTGGATTACAGCGACGGAGCGTTAGACGCGGCGCAAGCAGGTTGGGAACGGTTGTACGGCGCGGTTCGGCTGACGCGCAGCGCATTGGGCAGCGCCGCAGTTGGTGACGACGGTAACAGCTTCAACGAACGGTTGGAAAAGGCAAAGGCTGATTTCAACGACGTGATGGATGATGACTTCAACGCGCCGAAGGCGATTGCCGTGCTGCAAGAACTCACGCGCGACGTAAACACCCTGCTCAACAGTGGAACGACCATCGGCAAGGCCACGCTGGAGGCCATCAACGCCACCTACAACCAGCTCGGCGGCGAAGTGCTGGGGATTGTTCCGGCGGCGGAAGCAGCGACCGCAGCCAACCAACAGCGCGAGGACGGGCTGATTAAGATGCTGATCGATATGCGGGCGCAAGCGCGGAAAGACAAGAACTTCGCCGAAAGTGACCGCATCCGCAAAGAACTCGAAAAGCTGGGCGTAATCCTCGAAGACCGCGCCGACGGCACGATCTGGCGGGCGAACTAAGGCGCTCTGATATAGGTGAAACGGAACACTCGCCACAGCCGGGTGTTGTAAGCGTTGGATGAAACCACATCCACTTGAGATGGAAATGTGGATTGGATGGCGAATTAGATGAAGCTGGCGATGGCTGCGACGAGGGTTTAGGGAGATGACATGGTGGAATTCATTTACGGTCATTGGGCAGTTATGGAATCGCTGCGGTCGAAGCGGCGCAAGATTGAACAACTGCTGCTGACCGAAACGGTCGAAGAAAAAGGGATGGTGGCGGACATCATTAAGCTGGCACAGGAGAGCAGCGTCAAGATTCAGCGGGTACACCGCCGGATTATGGACGACCTCGCCAACGGCGCGAACCACCAGAATACAGCGCTGCGCGTCGGCCCTTACCCGTACGTCGATGTGGAGGATATTCTTGATCTGGCACAGAAACGGGGCGAGAAACCCTTCATCCTGATCCTCGATTTGCTCAAAGACCCGCAGAACGTCGGGGTGCTGCTGCGCGTAGCCGAGTCGGTGGGTGTTCACGGCATCCTGATTCAAGAGCGGCGCAGTGTCGAGGTTACGCCAGCCGTGGTCAACGCCTCGTCCGGCGCGGTTGAGTATTTGCAGGTGGCGCAGGTCAACAATCTGGTCAACGCCATGAAAGACCTGAAAGAACAAGACGTGTGGATGATCGGCCTTGAGGCCGGGCCGGACATCGCGCCGATTGATAAAACCGACTTGAACATTTCACTCGGCCTCGTGCTGGGCAGCGAGGGCGAAGGGATGCGCCGGCTCGTGCGCGATACCTGTGACCTCTTGGTGACGCTGCCGATGCGCGGACATCTTGCCAGCCTGAACGTCGCCACGGCGGGTTCAGTCGCCCTTTACGCGGCATGGCAAGCACGCGGCTGGTCGGGGTGGAAAGCGTAAGAAGTGCCGAGTGATGAGTACCGAGTGCCGAGTAGGAAATAGAGTGTAAAGTGCTGGGGAAGAAATGCTAGTAAATAGCTGAATATCTTTAGGCTATTCAGTGACTTGTTGACTGATATACAGATAGTAAAAGGAGCGATAGATGAGCGGGGTAAAAGACTTTGAGGATTTAATCGCATGGCAAAAAGCACGAGTATTGACAAAACATATTTATGAGGTCACTCAAAAAGAACGTTTTGGACGTGATTTTGGATTATCAAGCCAAATTCAACGTGCTTCAGTCTCGATTATGGCAAACATTGCCGAGGGTTTTGCCCGAAAAAACCCTAACGAATTTTACCACTTTGCTAGTATCGCTAAATCTTCCGCTTCTGAAGTTCGCTCTCACCTCTATGTGGGTTTAGATATACGGTATATTACAGACGTTGAATTTCAACATCTCATCGAATTGACAAAGGAAGTAGAGCGTGTAGTCGGCGGATTACTCGTTTCAATTGACCACAAACGGACACGGCATTAGCAATATAGCTTCTTTGTCTTAACTCGGTACTCGGCACTCACTACTCGGCACTCTTGTACTGAGTACCCAGTACCCTACTTAGAATGATCGAAGGAGATACAACCATGATTAACGACATTATCACCGAAGCCAAAGCCAAGATGAAATCGACCTTGAGTGTGTTTGAGGAGGATTTACATGGTATCCGTGGTGGCCGGGCCAGCACCACCTTGGTGGATCGCTTGATCGTGAATTACTACGAACAGGATACCGAACTCCGGCAGCTTGCCAGTATCTCGACACCGGAGCCGATGCAAATCCTGATTCGCCCGTATGACAAAACGGCCGTCAAGATGATCGAAAAGGCTATCCGCGAGTCGGACATCGGGTTGAACCCCAATACCGATTCGGAAGTCATCCGCTTGAATATGCCACCACTGACCCGCGAACGTCGTCAAGACTTGGTGAAGTTCCTGCACAAGCGGATGGAAGAAGCCCGTATCGCCATCCGCAACATCCGGCGTGCAGCAAACGACGACCTAAAAGACTTCGAGAAGGAAAAGCTCATCTCCGAGGACGACCAAGAACGCGGTGAAGCAGAAGTGCAAAAGTTGACGGATAGTTTTATTAGCCAGATCGAAGAGGCTGGCAAAGTTAAAGAAGAAGACATCATGAAATTGTAAGCCACCTTTCCTAAGGAATTGTTCCGATTGTGGTGTACTATAAACCGGATAATACGGAATACATGACAACAACAGGTTTGCCCCTAACCTGAAAGGTGTGGTTGCTATGGTCGCAGCGCTCAAGACTGAGGAAGAGATTTTATCGCCTGCATTGCAGCATGTTCCCAAGCATATTGCCATCATTATGGATGGAAACGGCCGCTGGGCGAAGGCACGGGGGCTGCCACGCGCGGAAGGCCACCGGCAGGGGACGGAAAATCTCCGCCGGATCATCCGGGCGTGTGTGGAATTCGGCGTAGAAGTGCTGACGATCTACGCCTTTTCGACCGAAAACTGGCGGCGACCACCACTCGAAGTGCGGCTGTTGATGACCATCCTCCAGACCGTTATCCAGCGCGAACTCCAAGAACTGAGCGACAACGGCGTACAAATCCGGCATATCGGCAAGCTCGACCGCATCGCCCCTGCCTTACAAAAAGAAATTCTTCATGCCTGTGAATACACCAAAAATAACCGCCGCCTGATTTTGAACGTGGCCTTTAATTACGGCGGGCGGGATGAAATCGTTCATGCCATTCAGCAGATCGTGCGCGATGGCATTCCGGCTGACCAGATCACCGAGAATACCGTTAACCGCTATATGTACACCGGTGATCTGCCCGACCCTGACTTTGTGATCCGCACCAGCGGCGAACTGCGCCTGAGCAACTTCCTCATCTGGCAAGCGGCCTATGCCGAATACTACTTCACCGATACCTACTGGCCGGATTTCGATAAGGGCGAACTGTATAAAGCCATTGAGGAATATGCCCGCCGCACCCGCCGCTTCGGTAAAACGGACGAGCAAATTATCGGGGAATAGCGCTTAGAAGCCATTGAGAAGCTCTAAAAATACCGGATAGCAACTATACTGTCCTAAAAAATGCCAGACAGTGATGCGAATTTCGTGTAAGGACGCGAGACAGCGCGTCCGATGAACCCCAAACCTATTTTCAAACGGCTGCTTACCCTCCCATAAGTTGAACGATCTGTCGAGCGACCTACGTCCACACGGCGCATCATGATCGCGCTTCATCCCGGTTGAATACGATCCGATATAGGCGGCACACGCATCCCAACAAAATCTCTTAAGGTCAATTTTAGGCATTGCGCGTACACTGGTAATTGTTGATTGAACTTATCTGAGGAGCGCATTCATGAAAGTATTGGTCACCGGCGGTGCAGGCTACATCGGCAGCCATGTCACCGATTTGTTGGTAGAGCGCGGTTACGAGGTGGTGGTTTTCGATAACCTGTATACCGGTCACGTTGAAGCCGTTCACCCCAAGGCGACATTTATTAAGGGCGATTTGCTCGATAAGCCCGCCGTAGACGCGATGTTCGCCCAGCATAAATTTGACGGCATCCTGCACTTCGCCTCGCACACGCTGGTCGGCGAAAGCATGGAGAAGCCGTGGCTTTACCTGCGCGATAACGCCGTCGCCGGCAGCAACCTGCTCGAAGCAGCGGCAGCGCAGGGTGTGAAGCGCTTCATCCTGTCATCAACGGCGAACCTGTTTGATGATCCGGCCAAGATTCCGATTGTGGCGGAAGAACGCATCGTCCCCGGCAGCCCCTACGGTGAAAGCAAGTACTTCATCGAACGCTACCTGCACTGGATGGAGCGCATTTACGGGATGGCTTACTGCTGCCTGCGCTACTTCAATGCCAGCGGCGCACACCCCAACGGCCATATTGGTGAAGACCACACGCCGGAATACCACCTCATTCCGATCATCCTCCAAGTGGCGCTCGGTCAGCGTGAAAAGCTCACCATTTTCGGTGAAGATTACCCGACGCTGGATGGCACCTGCATCCGCGATTACATCCACGTCATCGACCTTGCCGAAGCCCACATTCTGGCGCTGGAAGCGTTGGCCGATGGCAAGAGCCGCAAGTACAACCTCGGCAACGGCAAGGGTTACTCCATCTTGGAGGTCTTGAACGCCGCGCGTGACATCACCGGACAGACGATTCCCGCCACAGCGACTTCCCGCCGTGCGGGCGACCCCGCCACGCTGATCGCCGACAGCACCCGCATCCGCGAGGAGTTGGGCTGGCAGCCGGAGTTCGGCGACCTGCGCCAGATTATCCAAACAGCGTGGAACTGGCACCAGAGCCACCCGCAAGGTTACGCGACAAAGAAGTAAACCTTCGGACAATCGATCTCCCTTTACACAATAGGGTGTGCTCAGGCGCACCCTATTTGTTTCCCGCTATTTTAAACTTGGATCTTGTGCGGGTATTTTTATCCGGGTAAAATTCATTTCAGTTCAATGAATGGGAGTGAATGACATGGCGGATGGAACAACAACACGGCGCTATACCTGCTTCTCTGGTACCCAACGGATTGCGGCGGGCGACTGGCGCAAGGTGTCCGGCGCGGCAGCACAGGCCGAGCGGGGCGGCACAGGTGAGTCGGTGCTAATCTTCGACGATACAACCGGACGCTTAACCGATGTCGAGGTGGCGCAAGCGGCTGCCCCCACGCTTGAAAATGCCCCCGACGTTGAGAGCGCCGAAGGACGCGGTCGTGGTCGCCCCAAACTGGGTGTCACCCCGCGCGAGGTGACGCTGCTGCCCCGCCATTGGGAGTGGCTGGCCGCCCAGCCGGGGGGAACCTCGGTGACGTTGCGACGCTTGGTCGAAGAGGCACGGCGTAAAGGCGGCGATAAAGATCAGACGCGGAAGGCGCAGGAACGCACCTACGCCTTCATCTCGGCGGTAGCGGGTGACTTCACCGACTTCGAAGAAGCCTCGCGGGCGCTGTTCGCGAATGACCGCCAGCGGTTCGGCGAATTGATCCGCGAGTGGCCGGCAGATGTGCGCGATTATGCGCTGTCGTTAGCCGGCGAATAGGATAAGGATTGAACGACCATGAGTGAACCCAATAACACACAGCCGCGTTACCTCGAACCCACGCAGACCGCAGGGCGTGATTTTGTGATGCGGCAGTTGAAGGGCAATGTAGTGATGTTGAACCTGCTGCGCTTCCGCGAAATGGCGGATTACTCGGCGAACCCCGAACTCGCGCCGGAGACACCCATCAGCGGTGCGGCGGCCTTCCAGAAGTACATCGAGCACACCCTGCCGTATCTGCGCGAGTCGGGCGGCGACCTGACGTTTCTGGGCAAGGGCGGCGCGTTCTTAATCGGGCCGGAAGCCGAACGCTGGGACATGGTGATGCTCGTTCGGCAGCACAGCACCGAGTCGTTTTTGGCCTTCGCCGCGCACGAAGCCTATCTTGGGGGGATCGGTCACCGGACGGCGGCGCTCGAAGATTCGCGGCTGCTGCCGATGGTGGAGATGACATAACCTCTTTAGAAGGCCATAAAAGTTGAAACTGTCTGAAATGTTGCCGTTGTGATTCACCCTAAAGGATTTCCTTCGGTCACAAATTTCTTCACATTCTTCACTTTCACCGTGCATTTTTGATGCTGTTGCTGTTGTTGATGCTGTTGAGAATTTGTTGATTTTGTCGCAAATGTCGTCAGTGTCGTCAGTGTCAGAAATGTCATAAGGCGTTAAAAGGTAAAAGTTAAAGGTTAAACGGTCAATCAACTGCTGATTCGAGAACATCTCTGGCAAAGTTGGCAGCAATTTCGGCAATGGCAAAGTGGGTTCTGTTGCCATTTTATTTGCAGCGGCGAAGGATGGGTTCGCTGCTGCAACGTTTGCAGCAAAAGGCAGTCTTTAGTCGGTAGTCGACAGTCATTAGATTAAGACAAAGGCAAATACTAATCGCCAAGTACGCCAAGAAAGACAGAGAGCGCCAAGAGCAGATGCGATTGTTAAGGTGCTGCGGGAAACCCCATCCCCAGCCCTTCCCCGTAGTAACAGGGAAGGGAACAAATACAGTTTCGCCTATAAACAGCATAGCAGAGGTTGGGTACAAAAGGGCGAACATTTGTCAGAACATTTGGTCACTTTTATGCGGCGGTGGCGCTAACTTTGTGAGGGAGTGCGAGTGTTAAGACGGTTAGCAGATGGTTGGTAAACAGTATGTGGCACAAACGGAAAATAAACCTAAGAAATAGTTTTAAGTTACAAGTGGCAAGTTTCAAGTGAAAGGCAAATAACCCAGAAGTGCCAACTACAGCTATAACGGAAATGCAAATGCGATTGAACCGCCAAGACGCGGAGAACGCCAAGATCAAGGCAGATTATATTTAATAGGCAACATGACCAACGACAGGATAACTACACGTGGTACAGCGTCAATTGCTTACTCTCGGTGGTAATTCACGATTAGAAGGATGCGATCAATGAAGGAAAAAAGGTTTGTTATAGCACTTTCTATTGTCGTAATTGTCTTCGCTATTTTCTCATTGGCTAGAAGCATAGCCAATGAGAAAACAGGCTATATTCCAACGCCAACAGAAGCGAGTGGAGGGATAATTGGAACAGGTGTTGACGAACTACGTTGCCCACAAAACTTGAGTGGGATAGGGCCAACTTGGAAAGATCTCACTATTGGGGTTTCTTTAGAAGAGGATTTGGCAAAATACTTTCAGCAAGAAGCAATACAGGTAACGCCTTATCCTCCTTATTCAGGTTCATACGCACCAAATTATAAGTTTGAGGCAGATGAGTTTGGGATAGTTTATGCTTGTATTGTGGGCGATAAAACTGCCGCATTATTGCTTGATCGTCATGCAGCATCGAATTCAGGTTTTCCAGCAAGTGTAGAACAGTGGGTAGCCTTTCTTGGTATACCTGAAATGGTTTCATGGCATCAGCAGGTAAATATGCGAGTTCTCCACTGGCCTCAATATGGAATATCAATTACTGCATATTTATATGATGGGGTACCAAATGCAGCAGATACCGAATGGATATATATGTATCCATTTAGAGATACAAATTACAAAACAATGTGGCCTATTAATAGCATTTGGAGGGAACAACCATTTGCCCTTAAAATGCCGGACGTAAGATTAGAAGTTTTAGATTTTGAGGCTATTGAAGCCACTGTTATGGCAGACACGTTGTGGCCTACTGTTACGCCTCATACGACAGAGCAACCTTAATGCAAAAGTCGCCCTTCACTTAAACTCTGCACAACCAACCTTTAAGAGCCTGCACACCGCAGGCTCTTTATATTCGGCCTCAACTCAAGTCATTTGTTCATGAAGCGCGACGAGACAGTGTGAGATTTGGGTGGTAGATAAGAGGGTGCAAAGGGATGCGCCCTGATTATGTGACGGTTACCGCAGCGTAACCACCCAACCGCTGCCGGTCACGCTGACGATCACCCCGCCGCTCTTGACGAACAGCACCGGTAACACGGGCGCATCCGCGCTCACGAACGGGATGGGCTGCCCCAACTGTGCGCCGTTGGCATAGACGGTAATCGCGCCGGTGGTCGCGTCGCGTTCCAGCCGGACGCGCACCACCACCACGTTCACAGCTTGGTTGCTGAAGTTAGTCACGGTTTCACCCACGCGCTGCCCAAGTTTAATTACCCCCGGCTGCACGAGCTGAACGTTCACCCCCGCGCTTTGGGTCGGGTCGGTCGCCGATTGCAGTTCCGCGCCGAAGTACACCTGCTCCGGTGAGACGGCTGCGGGGTTAAAGGTGGTCAGCGACAGTTCCACTTCCACGCGGCGGATGCGGGTAGCGGCGTTGTTGCCGTAGTAGGTTTCCAGCAGTTCGCGTGGGATGGTCAGGTAGAGCGTTTCGTCGTCGCCTTCCGTTTCCGAACCCAAGCGCCAATAGGCATTGTCGAGTGCCGTCACCTTGAAGAAGGCGTTGCTATCCCACGGGACGCTTGGCATGGTGTCGAAGGTCGTCAACAGGTTCAACGGCCCTTGTAAGCCCTGTGGAGGCAGTGTCGGCGTGGGTGTATTGGTCGCGGTCGGCACGAGCGTCGCCGTCGGCGTGATGCTCGGTGTGAGTGTCAATGTAGCCGTCGGGCTGGGCGGCACGGGTGTTTCGCTCGGCTCGTCGGTCGCCAGCGGGGGCGGCGCGAGACTCGGCAGTTCAGTGGCGGACGGGATCAGCGTGGCGGTCGGCTGGTCGCCCAAAATCGAGAGCAGCGTCGGGGTCGCCAGCGTGGTATCGAGGCTGGTGTCAACTTGGGGATCAATCGTCGCGCTAGCGGTTGGCACACCGGCTTCGAGCGTCGGCTGGCCTTCGGTCGCCGTCGCCGTAATAGTCACCGCCACGCCCGGATTACCCCCACCGCCGACAGCAACCGCCGCTAGGGCAATCACCGCCAAACCGATGATCCCGCCGACGATGATCACCATGCGCCCCGGAAAGCGCGTGCGGCGTTCGACCACCGCTTCGTCATCCGGCTCATCACTGTAGCGTGACCCTTTATAGGTGTATTCAGGGATTTCCGCGTCCACATCCACGCGCGGCGTGGGTTCACTGGTGGGCGGCGCGGGGAACTCCGGCGCGTTATCGGTGATGTCGTACCAGTGACGGTAGAGCGAGTAGGCCGGATGCCGGTCGATGAACATGGCGCGGAACAACTGGTTAAAGCGGTTGAGCTTCTCGCTGCGCCGGACGTTACTAGTGTAGACCTCCAAGAACGAGGTGTAGGTGTCGTTCCAGCCGCGCAGGGTCGGCGTGTAGTTCTCACCGAGCAGCCGTGCCGTCACCTCGACCATCCGGCGCATGGCACTGCGGATACTTTCCTGCGGGTCGGCGGGTTTGTTGTCGATGGCACCCGTCATCACGCGGAACTGGTTATGGAGTTCAGCCGCGCCAGCTTGCAGTTCCATCAACCATGTGCGGTAGGGTGTGAGCGTGACGGAAGCCGCTTGCTCAATCTCATTAATCGCGTTGATGGCGTTTTCGATCTTGATCCCCGCCGAGCGGAACTCGCCATCCGACCAATCACGCAGGGCGTTTTCGATCTCGCGGAGGCTGTAGATACCAGCGGAGAGGGTGCGCGACTGGGGGTTGTCTTCCAGTTTGCGGCGCGTGACCTCGACGGTCGGCATGGCGGCCTGATTGTTGACGCTGTTGATAAGGTCGGCACCGGCATTCAGTTCACGGCGGCGGTCGATAAACTCGGTCAGGGCGCGGGTCAGCGTGTGGCGCTGGGCGTATTCGCCGAGGGTGCGGGCGGCGGCTTCCTTCCAGAACTCGGCATCCTCCAAACGGCCTTCGTTCGCGTCCAGCACGCCGAGCAGGATGAAGTTGGCGAACAGAATGTGCGGGGCGGCGGTACTGTTGCGCCCGAACAACTCCACCAAGCCCTTGCCCATCGCCTTCAGGTAGGTTTCCTTGCTGGGCATCTGCGCCGAGAAGTTGTCGCGGATGGTGAGTTCTTCGGGGGTGTACAGGCGCTCCAACGAGACGACCGCCACCTGCGTCCCCTTGATGTTGCTCGCGCCGTTGCGTTCCGCCCAATCGCGGGAGATTTTGCCCAGTTCGCGCAGCCGCCCCGCCGCGAAACGCTGGGCATCGTCACGGGCGATCTCATACGCCTGCTGCCCCAAACGCTCGGCATCCGCCAGCTTGCCCCGGTCGTAGGCTTCCCAACCGTCGGCGAGGGCGCGACCCAAGCCGCCGAACAGCGCGTGCCGTTCGATATACTGCGCGTTGGTGATGATGGTGCGCACTTGGTTGAGCCAGCCCGCCAGCGTCGGGCTGATGACACTCACATGGTCGATGGCTTCGCTCAGGGCTTCGATTGACCCCAAGCGGTCGCCCTGAATGGTGGTATCGGCATAGGTCGCCCACGCCTGCTGCGCGGTTTCGAGGCCGCCAATCATGCGGACGAGCAGTTCGTCAAACAGGCGTTCACGAAATGGCGTGAGATCGCGGGCAGTGATTTCCAGCCAGCTTGCGAGGTCAGAACCATCTGCTGCTGGTACATACGTCTGGTAGGAGCCGAGCAGTTCGTAGAGACCGTTCAACATGCGGGCGAGACCATCCCACGCCGGATTGGTAGGGTCGATGGCGCGGCTGCTGTCCAGCGCGTTCATGGCATCCCGTGGGCTGGAGGTAGCCTGCCGACCGATGACGTGCATGTTGTCGGCCAGTGCCATCGCGGCGTTCATGGCGCGTTCCAACGCCGAAACAGGCAGTTGATGGTCAGGCAGCATCTGGCGGCGGTTGAGGGTATCCACCAGCGTGTTCATGGCGGTCAGGCCATCGACCACCTGCCGGTAACCGTCGCGCAGTTCGACCATGCTGGCGCTGTTGGATTGGGCGATGCGGTCGAGGGTCGCGTTAATTTCGGTGAGGACGGCACGCGGCTCGACCACCTGAAAGCCATCGGTTGCCAGCTTATTCAGCGCCAGTTCCAACCGGTAGAGGTTGGGGCGCAGCAGGAGAATATCCGGTGTGTAGGCGGTGACGCGCTCGGCGAGCAGCCATTGAATGGCGCGAACACGGTCATCGGCGGCGGGTGTCGTGATGAGCAGGTGGGCGGCGTGGGCGTTGTGCCCATCGTAGAGTAAGCCGATGCTGTCCTGCACCGCAACCGGCGCGGGTTGAAGGCGGGCTTCATGCAGCGTACGGGCGAAGTCCAGCAGCAGTTCGATCAGCGTGCGCGTCTCGTTGCGGGATTTGTCGCGCAGTTCGTCCAGCAGGTCGATAGCACGCGGCCAGTTGGCGCTTTCGAGGTAGATGCGGCTGGCATCAAGGTCGGACTCAACTTCCAGATCACCCGACCGCGCCAAGATTTCCCGTTGGGCGGCGCGGCTTTGCGGGTGGCCGGGGTCAGCACTCAACACAGGGTTGAGCGTATCCGCCAGCGCGACGAGTTCTTCCTTGCTGCGCTGACTCTTAAGGCGTTCCGACACCCGTCCGAGGATGGCATTCCGTTCGCGTTCCATCGGGTCACGGTAGTCGGTGAGCGCCTTCCGCAGGTCAGCGATATTCTTATAACGCAGTTTGGCGTTCGGGTGCGTGGCTTTGCTGATGATGGTCTTGAGGCGCGGCGAGAGGCGTTCGGTGTCCCGACCGAAGTCGAGTGTGAAGTCCTCACCCGCGTCGCGCGGGGTATCCGCCCGACCGCCGCCGGTGACGATGAAGTACAACAGTTCGCCGACTTGGAACACATCACTCTGGCGGCTGATGCCCTGCGCGGTCATCTCATCGCCTTCGAGGAACACGGCGTTGCCCCAGTCGATCACTTTCAGCTTGTAGCCGTCACGATCCCAAAACAGGTGTTTGGCATCCACGTCGTTATACACGATGTCCTGATTGTGAGCAGTTTGCAGTAGATCGAGCAGGCTGTCGACGATCACCAGCATTTCGAGTTCGGGCAGCCGCGCCTCGTGCTGGGCGAGTTCGTAAACCGCGTCGGCGAGCATCGTGCCCTGCGCCCGTTCCATGACGATGTACTGCTGCGCCATCCCACCGACGAAGAACTGCCCCCCACCGAGCAAAGCGGTAGCGACGGTATGCCCTGCCAGCTTTTGCAGTGCCTTGCGTTCGTTGAGGATGCTGACTTCCTGCCCCGCGCGGATCGGTGGCGCGTCGTTGGGCGCGGGGCGTTTGACGACCACCGCGCGGTCGGCGGCCTGCGTATCCACCGCGCGTAAGGTTTCGCCAGAGCGACCACGCGGGTAAATGTAATCGTAGCGGTAGCGATTATCGAAAAGGCTGTCAGCCATCTTATTTCACAATCTTTTGGTAATCAATTTTCGTCGGACCAAGTGCTGCGTTCAACTGCCATCAACTGGGTGATCACACACCCCCTGATGACCTTACCCGCAAACGTCTTGTGTTACAGGAGTCTAATTCTACTGATGGAATCGCCTGCTGCAAGTCAAATTTGGGATATAGGTGGTTTCATTTTGGGAAATGTCGGGGATATGTACGGGACGGTAGGGAAGGATGCTATAATCGAGGCTCAAGCAGTAGAAAGGTCAATCGTTGTGGCATCCTCAGGACAGAACGCACGGCGTAACCCTTATCTTGGGGTAAACGCTCACCTCCAAAGTTATGCCCAACATAACACGATTGGCGCATGGAAAATGTGGCACAACGCCTACATCAACGACATCTTTAATGCTCTGAGTGAACAGTTGCCATCTGGTTATGAAGTGGGTATGACGACTTCGCTGCAAATTAGCGAATACCATCCCGATAGCGGTGAGCGTATTCGCCGCCCTGAACCAGATGTAACGATCTACGAAAGTGACCCTTCGTTACATGGTCAAATGCTGTCACTTATGGCCGGTACAGCGCCCACACTTGTTTTACCCGTTACCGAAACGCTGCACGCTGACGATGAGCTATACCTTTCCGGCTTGATGATTTATCGCGCGATTGAACTCAATAATCTTGTTCCGGTGACGCGCATCGAAATTCTGTCACCAACCAATAAACCACCCGGCGATGGGTTTATCCAATACTTTGAGAAGCGCGATGCCACACTGGCACAGGAAACACCGCTTATCGAAATTGATCTCCTCCACGAATCGCGCCCTGTGCCGCGCGGCATTCCGAGCTATCCAAATCGTCACACTGACGCACATCCCTATAATATCTATGTAAACGATACCCGCCTCGGTTTGGCCGATGGCAAGACGTTGGTCTATGGCTTTAGCGTAGATGAGGCTTTCCCACTGGTGCCAGTTCCGTTAGCCGGTAAGGAACATATCATCGTCGATTTCCTCGCTCCCTACAATGAAACCTATGCCCGTTTACAACTGCTGCGAAATCGGCTGGACTTTCAGCAAGTACCGTTAGCATTCGAGACCTATACGTCTGCCGACCAAGCGCGTATTCAGGCGGTGATGCAGCGGATAAAAGGCAGTCTGTGATCAATAAAGTAAAAGTGGAATAGTGAGGCATAAACCATGACGACGCTTGAACGAGAACTCATCGAAAGAATCATCCGCTTAGATGACGCAAGTAAACAACGGGTTTTAGAGTTTGTTGACACCATAGAAAACCCACGAACCTATACAGCGCTTGAACTACTTGAGTTACCACCTGAAGAACGCGAACGATATATTGCATGGTCATTTGCTGCTGCTGCGAATGAAGATTTCGAGACTTTTGAAGCCTACAGTGAGGAAGACTTTGATGACTACTCCTAATCTCAACCCCAAAAGAGGCGAGATTTGGGAAGTTCGTTTCGATCCGAGTGAAGGTGATGAAATACGGAAAATTCGCCCTGCGGTAGTGATTAACATTCCACAAGCAGGTCGTATGCAATTGCGAGTTGTAGTACCGATTACAGGTTGGCAACCCCAATTCGTAAACTATTTTTGGATGACCCAATTATCGCCGGATGTTACAAATGGTCTAAGTAAAGAATCATCAGCGGATAGCTTCCAAATTAGATCACTATCGCTGAATAGGTTTCAGCGTAAATTAGGCACAGTGTCTGAGCTAAAAGTCAGAGAAATTGCTGCTGCAATTGTGCTTTGCGTTGGTTTTAAATCGACACCTTAAACTATCTCCGCCGCCACTTGAGCAGCACGACGGCTAACCCCGGCATGAGCATCGGCAGCAGTTGGGCGCTGTTGCGCGGCGCGAGGGGGATGGTATCCGCGATGTGTTCGGTCAGCGGCGCGGGTACAAACACCAGCACGAAGATAACCAACGTGATGACCGCGAGGATTTGGCGGCGACGATCCAGCGGCGTAATCATATCCAGAGGGGTAGCATAAATCCGCCCGAAGAACAGCAGCAGTACCACCCACAGCAGCCAGAAATTTGAGAGCAGCGCCAGCAAGCCTAGGGCAATCAGCAGCGGGTAATAGAGCTTCCGCGCCCGTTCGCCGAGCAGCGCGTACATCACATGCCCGCCGTCCAACTGTCCAATCGGGATAAGGTTGAGCGCCGTGACCAGTAAGCCCGTCCAACCCGCCCACGCCAACTGACTGCTGGTAATCATCACATCGTAACCGCCGCTGGGCAAGTACTGACCCTTGATGGCGATTTTCGCCAGCGCATACAGCAGCGAATCGCCTTCGAATGTATAGACTGCGCCGGGGGGAGGGACGCTGACCATCGTCTGGCTGAGGCCGATGAACAAAATCGGCACCGCGAAAATCAGCCCCGCCAGCGGCCCCGCCGCGCCGACATCGAACAGCACTTTGCGGTTACGCATCGGCTGGCGTAGTTGGATGAACGCGCCCATCGTGCCAAGCATCGAGAGGCCGGGGATCGGCATGGGAATGAAGTATGGCAGGGTAACGGCAAGGTTATGATAACGGGCGGCGAAGTAATGCCCCATCTCGTGTGCGCCCAAAATGAGCAGCAGGCTTACCGCGTACGGCAGACCGCGCCACAATTCCGTCAACCCACGACTGGCGAGTTGGTTTGCCAGCACAGGGTTGGTCATGCTGATGCTGTCGAGCGCCAACTGCGTACCGACGAGCAGCACACTAAACAGCGTGGCGATGAACAGCAGCAGGTTCGGCCACCACGGGCGCGGCTGCGGGTTTACCCGTCCGGTGATGATGTGGATGGTATGCGGTCGTTCAGAAAAAGGGGTATCCGCAGCGGCCTGTGTGGCGCGCATCACCGCCATGTGGTTCAGGTTTGCCAACTGCTGGTCAAGCATTTCGTAGGCGGTTTCAGCATCTTCCAGCAAGCGGCCTTCAAACGAGGCGACAAGGTGGCTTTGCAGCCCTAGCCCCGGCTCGACCGGTTGTTCCTCATCCTGTGGTGAGGGTTCGGTGAACTGTTCATGCTGAATATCCATGACCGTGGCGACTTGCTGCCGCAGTTCGTTTTGGAGCAGTTCGGCTTTGGAAATCGGTGCTTGAATAACACGAGCGACTGGGCGATCTTCGCGCGATGATGCAATTTCATTCAGCATTCAGTATTTATCCTCAAACCGCAGCATGGGCATCCGTTCAGACAGGCCATCATACCGCGTTAAGATGAGCTAAGGGTGATAATCTGCCACAGGTCGCCACCGGGTACGAGCTGCAAGATGCTGCCGTCGGCGCTGTTAATATATAAATCTTCCTGCTCGCCGTTCTGCACCACCTGTACGAAGCCTTCGTACTGGGTTTCGGCAGCCGTCCCCAAGCCCAAACGGTTACGCACCACATCGTTACCCCGCCAGACGAAGCCCAACGCGCGGACAGGCTGGAACAGGTTAGGCGGCGGCACGAAACTTTCTTCTGACTCTTTATCGACGGCAGGGTTATAGCGGTTTTCGAAACTGAGCCATGCCGGGGTACGCCCATCATTGAACAGCACATAGACACGGTTGCGCGTTTGAACATAAATCATCCGTCCGCGCTCGAATGGTTCTTCGATAATTGTGGTCGCTTCTGCGGGGCCAGCCGGGCACGAATCCGGCGCGGGTTGGAAGAACCACGGGTCAGGGCAGGACAGCGGGATCGACAGGAGTTGTGTGGTTTCGAGATCGCCTTCACCCGCACTCAGCAGGAAGGTCGCTTGACCGCGATCACGGCGGCTGATGCTCACTGTCAGGTTGCCGTCCGGCGGCACGTTCCACAGGTTGCCGCGCACACCAGCCGCATCCAAGCGGTAAATGATGGCGTTACGGGCATTCCGAACCGACCAGAACAGGCTGACCTGATCCCCCGGTGCCGCTTGTTGGATGCTGGTGGTGAAGAACTCAATGCGCGGTGCGTTCGGGTTCGGGGCGCGGGTCGATGTCGCGGCGACGATAGCCGCAGTACTGGTCGGGCCAAAAAGTGGTGTAACCGTTGGGCCACCCGCGACCGTCTGCGGCGTAGGCGTGGGTGTCGTGCCGAAGCCGGGGGTACGGGTGATGGTCGGCGTGAGCGTCAGTGTCGAAGTCGGGCGAGCCGTCGGCACGACCTGACGGGCAGCCGCGCCACACGCGCTGATGAGAAGCGCGAGGAGTATGATAATGAACTTTGATGTCCAGAAATATCGTGTCATTCTTGTATGAGGGGTATCCGCCACAAGGTTGCATCTCATTGAAAATTTTTACTCATACCGGACCGCATGTATGCTGTCCCTACAGAAGTTGAAACCATAAACGTCTTTTAATGTAGGGACGCGATACATCGCGTCCGCTTCTATCAAAAATATTTTATTTTCGAACAGATTTAGTCTTTTTTCTGCGTCCAACCGCTGCGTGTGATTATTTCATCCCGCAGTATCGCTTTTGATCGTCCAGCGAGGTCAGTTGAACCGGACATGAAACCAATGGCAGGGTCATTCGTCGCATCATAATCTGCTAGCTCGTTCTCATCGATAGCATCTGCATAACTGAGTACCGAAGCGACTTGTTGGTCAGTCATTTCAAAGAGTTTATGGATGAGACGTTCGCGAACAGTTTGTGCAGCCATCGACCTGAGCCCTCACCTTGCCCATGCTCTTTTCCATTGTAACACAAACAACGGGAGAAGATTGCTCCGCGCGTTTGGGGGGACACCAGCGATGAGAGATGAAGGGCTGCGGGTTAGCGGGCTTCCGTCCGGTAGTCGTCACGCGGGGGGGAGAAACAGTCGATGATGACCGAGTCCATCAGGGCTTTGCAACTGTGAATGATGCCGCCGGGAATGGCGTAGCTGTCACCGGGGTTGACGATGAACACGTCGCCGTTAACAGTGTACTCCATCTTGCCGCGTACCACATAACCCACTTGGTCGTTGCGGTGGCTGTGCGGCTGCACGACTGCACCGCGTTCGATGAAAAACTCGCAGAGCATGGTTTCGTCCGTCGTACCCATTGTGCGGCGGTATACGCCGGGCAGCATCTCGACTTGATGCGCCTCGTTGGGGGAAACAAAATATCCATCCGCCATGATGACACCCTTAAACTGTAAACCCTGTACACATCCTCAATTGTTGACTATTATGCGAGGGACGACTGAGATTGTCCACGCACCTAACAGAACCAATCTGCTTGATTCCACTTCATGACCCCTTCCCGCCCTTTTCACTGTTTTACTGTAAACACAAGGGAGTAATCAAATGGCTGTTAGTTTTTTGAAACGTAGCCCTTCTAGACTCGTGGATGTGATGCATTGGACGCGGCACCAAATTGACCGCATAAAACTTACTTATACGACCGGGAGATATGTAGCCGTGACCCCGTGGCCCCAAAAACCGTTTATCTACCAGATCAACACTTACGTGTGGCTGAACACCCTCAGCCGCGCTTACAAACGTCCCTTGACCCTCGAAAACGTGCCGGATAAGGTGCTGGACGAAATCGCCAGCTACAACTGTGATGCTGTCTGGCTAATGGGCATCTGGCAGCGGAGCGCGGCGGCACGCGCCAGCGCCCACAACTACCTGCACGAGTATCGCGGGGCGCTGCCCGACCTTACACCGGACGATGTGCCGGGGTCGCCATATGCCGTCGGTGCGTATCAGGTCGAGGAACTTTTCGGCGGGCGCGTGGGTTTGGCGCTGTTCCGCAAGCGGCTGCGTGATCGTGGTATCAAGCTGGTGCTGGATTTCGTGCCAAACCATGTAGCGACCGACCACGCATGGATCAAAACACACCCTGAATATATGGTGCAGGCTCAGGTGAAAGACCTGAAGGAACGCTCCAGTGACTTCTTCATGACTAAGGACGCGCTGGGCAAAGAAATGGTGGTGGCGCACGGGCGCGACCCGTATTTCCCCGGTTGGATTGATACCGCGCAGCTTAACGCCTACAACCCGAATTTACGCCGCGCCACCCTCACCACGCTGCTAGACATCGCCAACCAGTGTGACGCGGTGCGCTGTGATATGGCGATGCTCATGTTGAACGAGGTATTCGCGCGGACGTGGGGCGCGTACGCACCGGAAAAGCCCGCGACCGAGTATTGGACAGACATTATTCCGAATGTCAAGAAGTCCTACCCTGAATTCAAGTTTATCGCCGAAGTGTATTGGGACTTGGAAGCCACGCTGCACGGGCTAGGCTTCGACTACTGCTACGACAAGCGCCTTTACGACCGCATCCGTGAAGGGCATTGAGTTCCAAAAATCGCTGGTGCGCTTCATCGAGAACCACGACGAACCCCGCGCGGCGGCGGCCTTAGGCATCTCGCGCAGTTTGCCAGCAGCCGTGCTGATCTGCACACTGCCGGGGGCAACCCTGCTGCATGATGGGCAGTTCGTCGGGCGGCGGGTGAAGCTGCCGGTTCAGTTGGGCCGCCAGCCGACCGAAAAACTCAATAACGAACTAAAAGCCTATTACCTGAAGCTGCTGACCGAAACCCGCAAGCCGATTTATCAGGAGGGCGAATGGTGGCTGTTCCACCCCACGCCCGGCAAACCGGACGGCAGCTATCATAACCTGATCGCGTATGGTTGGCGGTCGGCGGATGATATGTGCGTGGTGGTGGCGAACATGAGTGACCACCACTCGACCAGCAATATTCCGCTGAACTTCTGGCCGGAACTCGCGGACAGTAATTGGCTGCTGACGGATACGCTTGACGGCGCAGCCAGCTACGAACGCTCAGGGGCGGCGATGCACGATCCCGGCTTGTACGTCGATCTGCAACCCTATGAGTCGCACATTTTCCACTTCCAGCGGGCGTAAGCGCCTATCGCGGCGCGGGGGTGCTGGCTTTGTGCAGCGTGTAACCGCCATCGACCGAGAGTACCACGCCCGTAAGGTAACGCGCGTCCGGTGAGGCCAGCAGCCGGCAGACCGAGGCCAGATCGGCAAAGGTGCCGAGCCGCCCCATCGGTGTTGCCTGTTCCAGCAGCGGTTGGCTGTCAGCGTTCAGGTAGTCGGCTGACCACGCATCCGGCAGCCAGCCCATCACCACCACATTGACCGTGATGCCGTGCGGCGCGAGTTCGACCGCCGCCAGCCGTGCCGGAACGTGCAAAGCCGCCAGCGAAGTCGCTACCACGCTCAAATCCTTGTGTGCGCTCAAGGCCGCCACCGAGGACAGCACGAGGATGCTGCCGCCGCGTCCCTGTGCTTGCAGGTGCTTACCCACCGCCCGCAGTGCATACACACTCGACTCGAAGTTGCCATGTAGGGCAGCATCCCAATCATCAAGCGTGCTGTCGAGAAAGCGCACCGCTTTGAACCACGCGGGTGCGATGATGGCGATGTCGATTGACCCGACCGCCGCGATTTCCGCGTCCAACACGGCAGGGTCATTCAGCGTCAGCGGGGCGGTTCGGCTGGTGATTTGCGCGGCTGCTGCGGCATCCTCCGGCGTGTGACCGACGACGATCTCCATCCCCGCCGCTTGCAATTCACGTGTAATCCCCGCCACCGTTGAAAGTGATTTACCAATGAGCAAGGCTGTTTTTGTTTGAAGGTCAGCCATATTTTGTTCCTAATACTTCCCAATCGACAAGCCGCCGTCGATGCGGATGCCGACACCCGTGACGTAATCCCCATCCGCCGCCAGATAAACCACCGCCCGACCCATCTCATAGGGTTCTCCCGCCCGTTTCAGCGGAACGGCCTGCCGCTGGCGTTCGACACCCGCAGCCGTTTGCAAATCCGGCGTGGGGTCGTTGAGCGCCGACGGCACCCAACCGGGGCCGATGTGGTTGACGGTGATGTTGTAGGGCGCGAGTTCCAGCGCAAGG
>Ga0209460_1000448_pt1 | contig 37915 bp, 31 predicted proteins | sample EBPBio132013_DNA_FD_185868 | JGI IMG/M metagenome (GOLD analysis project Ga0209460, IMG submission 185868) | Wastewater treatment Type I Accumulibacter community from EBPR Bioreactor in Madison, WI, USA - Reactor 2_5/13/2013_ DNA (SPAdes)... | ecosystem: Engineered > Bioreactor > EBPR >... | reverse complement strand
GTCCCGCCGAAGATGCGCGTCACCACCACCAGCGTGTCGCCAATATCCGCGCCGCGCAGCACCGCCATCGTCGGTGGGCCAGCCGTGCCGGTGGGTTCACCATCGTCGCTCATACTCTCGATGATGCTGTTGCCGTAGCCCACGCGGTAAGCGTACACATGATGGTTCGCTTCCGGCATCGCTGCCCGTAACCGCGCCAGTGACTCCCGCGCTGAGGCGACCGTATCCGCGAGGCAGGCGGTCGCGATAAAACGCGAGTTGACGACCAGCAGTTCAACCTGTGTTTCGGCAGCCGGGATAGGATAGGGAACAGGCGTAGGTGGCATGTGACTCACAACCGGGGACGAGAGGTGGGCAGTCCCTCTAATTTTAATGGTTGACCTCTGCATCCAGCCATATCCCCCGGCGGGTCAGAGGGGGCTTTAGCCTCCTTCCCGCCGGAACATGGAGCCGGAGGCTTGAGCCTCTGGCGGTGTTCGCTAGAGTTAAATCCAGCGTTCGATGACGATCTTACGCTCGGTGTAGAACTCAATCGAGTCCATACCCTGACCGTGCAGGTCGCCAAAGAACGATTCCTTCTGCCCGCCGAACGGGAATGACGCGGACGGCGCGGCCACACCGATGTTGACACCGATGTTACCGGCGTTGACGCGGTATTTGAACTCCCGCGCGTGACCGCCGTTGGTGGTGAAGATGCTGGCGGCGTTACCGTACTTGCTGCCGTTGATGATGTCCACGGCTTCGTCGAAGTCGTCGGCCTTCATCATGGCGAGGACCGGGCCAAACACTTCTTCCTTCACCAGTATGTTATCCGGCTGAACGTTCTCAATGATTGTCGGGCCAACGAAGTTACCCTGTTCGTAGCCGCTGATGTTCTGGTTACGCCCATCGAGCGCGGCGACCGCACCCTGTTCGATGCCCTGTGTAATCATGCGTTCGATGCGTTCCTTCGCGGCGGCGGAAACGACCGTACCCATCTGACTGTTCTCGCTCAGGCCGTAGCCAACGCGAAGGCCACTCGCCTGCTTGACCAGTTCATCCTTCAGCTTGTCGTAAGCATCGCCCACCGCGACCACGACTGCTGCCGCAAGGCATCGCTGACCGGCGCAGCCATAGGCCGCACCCATAATATTCTTGACCGAAGCAGTCATATCGGCATCCGGCATGACGGCGATGTAGTTCTTCGCGCCGCCCTGTGCCTGTACGCGCTTACCGGCTTTGGTGCAGGTTTCGTATACCAGCCGCGCAACCGGGCTGCTGCCAACGAACGACACACCCTTCACGCCGGGGTGCTGCATGACTGCCATCGAGGCTTCTTTACCGCCTTGCACGAGGTTGACCACACCTTCCGGCAGGTCGAGGTCATGCAGAACTTCAAACAAGATTTCAGCGCTGATCGGTGTTTGCGGTGAGGGCTTCAGGATGAAGGTGTTGCCGCAAGCGATGGCCGTCGGCAAGAACCACAGCGGAACCATCGCCGGAAAGTTAAAGGGGGTGATGGCTGCGAACACACCGGCGGGTTGGCGCACAGTCGTCTCGTCAATGCCGGCAGCGATGTCTTCCACGCCGTCGTTCCGCATCAGCACCGGTACACTGGTGCCGAAGTCGATGCTTTCAATACCCCGGCGTACTTCACCACGCGCTTCGTCGCGGGTCTTACCGTTTTCTTCCACCACCATCTTGGCGATGTCCTCAAAACGGTCTTCAATAATCGTTTTGAAGCGGAACAGGTATTGAACGCGGTTCAGCACCGGTGTGCGCCGCCATTCTTCGAAGCCTTCTTGGGCGGCTTTGACGGCAGCATCCACGTCAGCAATCGTCGATTCAGGACACTCGGCAATCGTTTCGCACGTAGCGGGGTTGACGACCGGTGTGTATACACTCGCGGAGGAGTCTGCCCAGTCACCACCGACGTAGTTCTTTAACTTTCTTGCCATCTGAAACTCCTAAGTCATATTTTTACTTTCAAACTGTCCGAATCTTAACCCTGTGCAATGGGAAAAAGCAAGTGGTAGCGCCTCCTATATAACTCTATGCATTGTGTTACATGGCATCCACTTTTTGTTAAAACCTCTTGTTACAAACACGCTTCCGTCTTGAAGTGCCTTGAGTGCGCTTGTCCGGCTGGTAGCATGATGGCTTATGGTGATTTACGAATTAGCATGGTAAATAATTGAAACGCTGATCCTCAGCTTTTGAAGTCGCTTTAGCAGACTTGTCTGGTGATCAGCATGACGGCTTTAGCCTCATGCGGCGCTAATTACCATCTTAATTTGTAAACTGCCATTAGCCTCATGCGGCGCGACCTTACACCTTCGTAATTACCGGACAATGCTTATCTTACCCCCACCGCTGCTCCCTCTTTGTGTTGCAACACCTTCATTGCGGTGTATACTGACTTTATGCGAAGCCCCGTTTCAGGTATCCCATGACAGACGACAATCAACACTTACACAAGCGGATTCAGGAACTCGAAGCTGCCGCCATTGAACAGGCGCGTGTCGAGCATCTCATCCAGTACGCCGCCGCAGGGCAGGACTTAGGGCGCTATATGGCGCTGGGTGTCCTGTACGTCGATCCGTCAACACGCCAAATTGTAGACACCAATGACGCAACGATTGAACTGCTCGGTTATACCCGCGTCGAACTCCTGAACCGGACGCTGGATGACCTCGAAATCGCTGTGAATGCGGCCAGCACGCAAGATGGCATCCACTCGCGCATGTACACTGCCACCTATCAGCATCGCGGCGGTTATCCGCTCACGATCTCCGTTCACGGCTGGCTGTTGAAGCGTAATGACCGCGAATTGATGTATTATCGCCTCGCCGATGACTCGCTGCACCGCCGCGTGTGGTATGAACTCCAGCGCCGCGAGGATGAAGGGTCGAGCTTTCAGCAAAAACTGACCACGCTGAACGAGATCACCGTCGAACTGAGCAAAATCGAGTCGTTTGATACCCTCTGTTTTCATGTCATCAAGCTCGGTATTGAACGGCTGGGCTTTGACCGTATGGGCTTGTGGCTCGTGGATACCGAAAATCAGCTCATGCGCGGCACCTATGGCATGGATGAAGCGGGCAACATGCGCCCCGAACACGGGCAAAGCTGGTCATATGTCGGGCAGCAGGTGTATGCGTTTATCAGCGGTAAATCCGATAAACCGCTTATCTTTGACGACTCACCCCTCTACAACGACAAATCACAAATCATTCATTACGGCTGGCAGGTCACGGTTCCGGTGCTGCACGGTCAGCACTGCCTCGGTACGCTCGTCGCCGATAACTATCGTCACAATCGGCCTATCAGGAATTTCGAGCCAGAATTGCTGCGGCTGTATGGCATCACGGTCGCTCACTTGATGGAGCTTTCCCGTTCGCGCGAACAAGCCACCGCGCTCCATGTCGCCAACCAGTTAGCCTATATGCTCACAGAGTTCATTACCAACATCGGGCATGATTTCCGTACACCGCTGGCGACCATCAATACGAATGCCTATTTGATGCAGCGTTCCAACGACGGCGAACGACGGCAAAAGCTGGCAACCGGTATTCAAGCGCAGGTCAAGCATATCACCACGATGGTCGACCGTACCCTCGAATTTGTGGCGTTCCAGCGCAACCCCATGCTGACCCGTACAACGGTTGACCTTGCTAATCTCTTACAAGGTGTTCTGCACAAGCACCAATCAGAGATCACCGCGAAGAATATCTTGGTTAATTTCACGGTCGACCCGACTTTAAGCCTTCAAGCGGATAACGCTTACCTTTCCCATGCTGTGAATGAATTGATGGATAACGCCGTTCGTTACACGGGCGAACGGGGGCAGATTGATGTTGAAGGTATGTCAGGTTCGCATTCGGTCACCATTCGGATGCGTGACACGGGTGTCGGGATGGATGCCGATACCCTCAAGCGCATCTTTGACCCGCTGTATCGCGGCGACGAAGCGCGAACCAAACGCCACAGCGGGCTGGGACTAGCCATTGCACAGGCGATTGCCGCCGCGCACGGTGGGCGTATCAGAGTTGAAAGCACCGTCGGCAGCGGCAGCCTGTTCGAGTTCATCATCCCTCTCGATGGTCATACCCAAGCATAGGCATATCGGCGCTGCGATGGTAGCATTTGCCATTCCAAATTCAGCCAAGTAAGGTGAGAAGAAGTCCCATGCCTGCCCAACATTTGACGATCATTCCGGTGCGCGCGCCGGTTCAACAAGCGCCTTTTGATCTCTACCGCACCTTAGCCGATGCGATTGCTACCAGCAGCGAAACCCTGCAAGATGGGGATGTCATGGCGGTGAGTAGCAAGTACACTGCTATCAGCGAAGGCCGTGTGGTTAAACTGGCGGATGTTGTGGTCAGTGAAATTGGTGCGGCACTCGCCGAACGCTACCATATGATTCCACAAATGGCCGAGTTGGTGCTGCAAGAGTCGGATCATGTCCTCGGCGGCATTCATGGGTTCATGCTCACTGCCCAGCACGGCATCGTACAGCCCAACGCAGGTCTCGACCGTTCTAATATCCCCAGCGGCTTCGTCGTGCTGTTCCCTAAAGAACCCTATAAATCGGCAGCCGGAATCCGCAAAGGGATGCGCGACCTGCTCGGCGTGGATGTTGGCGTGATCGTCACCGATAGCTGGCTGATGCCCGGTCGATTGGGTACGACTGGCGTGGCGTTGGCGACCGCTGGCTTCCGCCCCCTGCAAGATGAACGCGGTAAGGCCGACTTGTTCGGTAACTTGATGCAGGTCACCGTGCGCGGCGTGGCCGATACCATCTGCGCTGCTGCCGAGTTGGTTATGGGCGAACGCGACGAAGCCACCCCGTTAGCCATCGTCCGCAACACCGGTGTGAAGCTCGAAGACGTTGAACTCAGCGCCGCCGATGTCGCCATTGATTGGCGGCAGGACATCTACATCGAGTCCCTCACTAGCGGCAAATGGAATGGCTAACTCCTATGGAATGACTTTAATCCATTCCGTATTTAAACCAAACTGTTCAATACTGTTTTTGATGACTAAGGATGGACTCCCTCCCCTGTTACTACGGCTATCAGCGGAGGGAGCCTGCGACTGTGCTGATGTGGGTTGGGGTCTATCATCACCTATTTTCCCGTTCCCCCAAAAGTTTGAAAACTCTAACCGAATCCCGTTGACATGAGGCAAACTTTTGTTCTAATATGGGATATGACTGCTCTCTGTGGTTAAATCTGTATTTGTCTTTGACTGGAGACTAATAGCTGGTGACTGATAGCTAGCGACTGATAGCTAGCGACTGATAGCTGGAGACTGATAGCTGGTGACTGGCGACTTTCTTGTAACTTTCCACTTTAAACTTTCAACTATTATGCAGCAACCACAGCAGCAGCGAACAATTGCACGGCGGTGGCATTCTCCCTCACATCCGCTGCAATCGTGTCATTTCAGCGCTGCGCTCCCTCACGCCCGCCGCCATAAAATGACACCTCGGTGGCCACACGGGAGCTTCCCGCCAGCCATTTCGGCGGAATAATGTGCAAATTATGCAAAATCGGCGAAAAATGCCGCAAAATTTGCAAATTCCGCATAACCTCGCTGATCTGATAAAATGTTTATCCTTCGGGATACAGCATTTGAGGTCAGCATGTTCAAACAGATACTCGCCTTACTCATCATCGCCTGTCTAGCCGTCACCGCCTGCTCCCCCACCGATAACCTCGCGCGGGGTGGCACCGAAAAAGACTTGACCGCCGTACCGGAAACCACGGCTGAATCCACGCCTCAGGTCAGCGCCGGTCAGCCGAAAGTGGTGGGCGAAGAAGGGAGCCTGTATCCACCGCAGGATCTGTCGCTGGTCAGCACCACTGGCCGACCCCAGATCCTCAACTCCTATGCTGACTGGTGTACCACCTGCCAGCATAACCTCCCGATTGTCCAAGCCATCGCCGGGGAATTTGAGGGGAAAGTTGACCTTATCAGCCTGAATATCGACCTGCCCGAAACGCAGGATGTCCGTGACCGCTTCAACATCACCGACCGTTCACAGTACCTGCTGGTCGATGCATCCGGCAATCTCATTCAACGTTGGTACGGCTTCCTCGACCAAACACAGGTCACTCAAGCCATCACCGACTACCTCGCGACGCTAGGGTAATCAACGCGGTTCTTGAAATTAAAGGTTATTGGAATTTATTCCCTCCCTGTTACTACGGGGAGGGTTAGGGTGGGGTTTTGTTTGTGACTGTGGTGTACTCGATGGTTAATCTCTGCACCTTATCCGCGCGTGTATTTTGAGGCTCTTATGAAAATTCGCCCGTTTCAGATCGAACGGTTTTACGCCCAATATGAATTCTCCGCGCCCTACCTCCTCAGCCAATCCGACTGTGAGGCTATGAGCATCGGTGACCTGCTCGCGATGGAACCCGGCGCAGCCGACCGTTTCCACGCCCAATGGCTCGGCTATACCGAGTCGCAGGGCAGCCCCGACCTCCGTCAAGCCATCACCGCCCTCTACACGACTATCCAATCAAATGATGTCCTCGTGTTTACGGGTGCGGAAGAAGGCATCTTCACCTTTATGAATGTCGCCCTCGATGCGGGCGATCATGTCATCGTCCACGCCCCCAGCTACCAATCGCTGCACGAAATCGCGCGGTCAGTCGGTTGTGAAGTCACCGATTGGGTCACCACCGACGAGAGTAATTGGGAACTCGATGTGGAATGGCTAACGGCCAACATTCGCCCGAACACCAAAGCCATCGTCGTCAACTGCCCGCATAACCCCACCGGCTACCTGATGAGCGCCGAGAAGCAGATGCAAATCGTCGAGATTGCACGTCAGCATGGCCTGTGGCTGTTCTCGGATGAAGTCTATCGCGGGTTGGAGCATAACCCTGCGGATCGTCTACCCGCTGGTTGTGATGTTTACGAGAAGGCTGTATCGCTCGGCGTGATGTCCAAAACTTACGGTCTCGCTGGGCTGCGTATCGGTTGGCTCGCGACCCGTGACCGCGAACTCTATAAACAGTTAGCTGCCTTCAAGGACTACACCACCATCTGTAATAGCGCTCCCAGCGAATTCCTGAGCATCGTCGCCCTCTGGCACCGCGAGGAAATCGTCGCGCGGAACATGAAGATCATCCACGCTAATCTCGACCTGCTCGATCTCTTCTTTGCCCAACTCAAAGATGTTTTCGTGTGGCAGCGCCCGAAAGCCAGCTCGACTGCGTTCCCACGCCTGCGTGATGGCATCAGTGCCGAAGCCTTCTGCCGTTCTGCCGTCGAAAAGCAGGGTGTACTCCTGCTGCCGAGCGTCAACTACGATTATGGTGATAGCCACTTCCGTATCGGCTACGGGCGCAAAAATATGGCCGAGTCGCTTGAACAGCTCGAAATTTTCTTGGAAACGCTCGTGGGCTAAACCGTCTGGTCAAGCCAACGGATGATTGTATCCGCCACCTGCTGCCAACCCGCTTCGAGCATCATATCGTGCGCCATGTCGGGGAAAATCGTGGCTTGCGTGTTGTAAGCGCGGGCGGTCGCGTGCGCCTCACTCTGGGTAAACACGCGGTCGTTCGCCGCTCCCATCACCAACATGGGCGACTTGACGAGTTTGGGGCGAGGCCGAGCCAGCAGGGAAGCCTCTAAGGCGATCACGCGGAACGATTCGTCCTGCAACCGCTGAAAGTAGGTGTTGGCCTGTGCATCCGGCATCGTCTCCGAGAACAACAAGTCCTTGCTTAACTGGGGTGTGCCGACAGCCGGATACATACTCATCATCAGTGTTACTTTGGTCAGCGCCACCGGATGCCGCAGTGTCGCCCGGACAATCGCGCTTAAGGTTCCTGCCGGTGGAACCGTAGCCATTAGCACCGCAGCCGGCGCGGTATACTGCTCCAACACCTTTTGCACCACATATCCGCCCATCGAATGTGCCACCAAAATCGGTGCGGTCGGCAGGCTGTTAGCGACTTCCAGCACATCCGCCACATAGTCGTGAATGCTCGTCCACCGCAGGGACTTATTATTCGGGCTGCTCCCGTGACCGCGTAAACTGAGTGCGTAACTCGCATAACCTTTACCCGCGAAATACGGGAGAAAGTGTTCGTCCCAGCACCAAGCGCCGTGCCATGCTCCATGTACGAACAAGATGGGCGTGGGTTTAGCACTGGAGGTCGGGAGGCGGGAGAGCAGTTCGAGGGACATATTATTTTCTACTTCTCGTAAAATTTTTAGAAATAAATGGCTTTACTAAATCCTAGCGCGGCCAAATCGTGCTGATTTCCAGCTTGAAGCCTTCCAGTACGCCCCGACCTTCGAGCACATCGCCGTTGCGGTAGGTGCGAACCGCCTCGCCCTGAATATAGCGTTCTAACTTTTCCTCGTCAGGGTAAACCAACCAGAGTTCACAGCCTGCCGCAAGATAATTCCCAATTTTACGAAACATCTTCTCACGCTCGTCAGTACTGCTCATGTTACCGGGTGACAACACTTCGACTACAAGATCGGGCGCAATGTCAGGGTATGCTTCGGTCGTGGTGTGTGGCTGCCGTTGGTAACTCACGAACGCGCAGTCGGGTATGTACTGCTCACCCTCAATCGTATAACCGCCATCAGCACCCGACATTTCACCTAAGTTTCGAGGCAAAGCGAAACCATTAACGAAGGTGGCAATACGAACCGCCGTGCGTGAATTTTTGCTATTGGATACCACTTCGACAATTTCTCCGTCAATCAGTTGTAGGCGACGGTCAGCATTTTCCGGCGCGAGGGCAATCCGTAAGAATTCATCGACACTGAGGCGGGTATTAAACATCAGCTTTTCCTCATACTCCCTGCTATCAGTTTATGCCGAACGCGACACGTTTTGCAACTTTACATTTATTCCCTCCTCGGCGCGGCAACCTCTTTAGTTAAACAGTGAACCGCCCCACCACCGTTCGCGCTGGCCGAGCAGTCAATCGGGATGATCTCAAAATCTGGCATGGCTTCACGGTAGACCGCTAGCGCCTCGGCATCGGTCGGGATGCCGAACACCGGCACGAGGACGCGCCCGTTCACCGTCAGTGCGTTGGTGTAACTGCGCCACACCGCGAACAAACCCCAGTTGAGGTAACGAGGTGGGTTGGGCAGCTCGAACACGCGGTAAGGTTGACCGGCTGCGTTCGTCGTGCTGCGGAAAATGTCAATCGCCTTACGCAGGTTCGCCTCATTCGGGCCAGCCGGATGCGAGATCAGAACCGTTTGTGCGTCCGCCAGCTTGACCAGTAAATCGACGTGTCCGGTTTCCTCACCTTCGAGGCGCGGCGTAATAATCAACTGCTTGTAATCGAATACCGCCCTGAGTTTTTCGCGCAGCTCGGTTTCTGTCAGGCCGGGGTTGCTGTGGAAAACTTGGTTCGACATAATGATCGTTCCCTGCCCGTCCGACCAGATGTTACCGCCTTCGAGGTGCAGGTCGAGGTGGCGTACGGGCAGTTCCTCGTGTGCCGACCAGCGCTGTGCCATCGCGTTGTCCTGCTGCTGGGGATAGTTGGGCAGCGGGTCAAAAACCAGTTTCACCGCGACTTGCTCACCGTTCGCGTCATGCGCGACTACCGGCCCGTAATCTCGCACCCAAATATCATCGGTCGGTAGTTGCAGGAAGCGCACCCGCTTGAGGTCAATTTTTCCCCGCCGCGTCAGGTGCAGCCGAATAGCTTGCTCCCACACCGGTTGGCTCACCAGTATTGTCACGGTCGCGACAGGCGCAATCGCTTCTGCCATTTGTGCGTGCTGCTTCCATAACTGTGGGTACAGCACCGGCCAAGCCAATAGCACCGTCTCCATTGGCTCCCATTGCGCCGGTAATCGTAAGTCGCCGATCTCGACGGTGGCGGGCGGCTTGATGTCGTCGGGTTGCGTGCTTTCCAATGTTTGCACTTGTTGGTCAAGTGCTTGAACAACCGGGAGATTACCGTCGAGCAATCCCCACCGCACCATGTAATCCGCCATCACTTGTGGGGTAGCTGGCGGGTTGGTGTCAGCCTCCGCCGTGAGGTAGCGCGTAGCAATCGGTCGCAGCAGGTGTTCAAGGCCGAACGGCAGTTTACGCCGCCAGATGGGATACGGAATGGTGTTGAATTGGAGCGGAGAATTGCTGCCCACGTTGCGCCTCTACCGATAACGAACCTCAAGTGGTTTATTATAGCGGCTAATCAAACGGTCTATCTGAGAAGGTTTAGCTGTTCACGTAAACGGTCATGCTGTCAGCTTGGTCGCGGATGAGGGCTGCAGGCGGATAGCGTAAGCAAACAGCGGTCATCCACAGGTCGCCGATGCTGTTGGCAGCGTTCAGCACCACACCGAGCGCCACATAATACGCTGCTGTGTCTGGCAGCACCCACACCAGCCCCATACCGAGCAGGGTGATGCCCACAATCGGCGCGAGCGCGATAAGGATAAAGTCGTTGCGCCAGAACAGGGCGTTATCAGCCGTCGCGTAAAATGCGCCTTTGCTGAGGATCATACCGAAGCGTGGTTTGTGTCCCGCGTAGCGGATGGCAAGACCGTGTAGGCCTTCGTGAATGACAATACTCACGACAAAAATCAGCACCAACCACAGCCACCACGCCCAATCCGCGCCAACGCCGCCCGCGATTGAACCCCGTACCCGCAGCACCAACGCCCACCATCCACCCATAACGACCAGCGCGATCACCAACGGAATGAGTGCAAGCCCATTGATGAGCAGGTATTTGCGCGGCTCTAGCAGGACGAGTTGTTCGGCCTCGCGATAGTCATCCGGTAACTGATGGATAATCGGTTGGGGCATAAACCATTTACTCACGAGATACTTTTTGACAGTGTATTCGATTTAGTCCGATAATGGGGCTTAACGTTCATCTGGAATGGAATTATTTATGACGAAGCAAATGATGAAAATAATGAGCCTCATCAGCATTGGGCTGCTCTTTACTGCCACGACGGCTGTTTATGGGGATGACAAAGCCACGCCTACACCTGTGCCGACAGCGGAGGCCACAGCAGAAACCGTCGCAAATCCGTATGCCGATATTCCGTTTTCACGCACGGTTGATGGTGCGCCGGTGTTGGGTGATCCTGATGCACCGATCACGATTATCGAATTTGTGGATTTTGCCTGTCCACACTGCCAGAATTATCGCCCGACCATGCAGCAGTTCATTGAGGAATTTGTAGCCACCGGACGCGCCCAATATGAGTTCCGCTACCTTCCCACGGCGGGCGGCGAAATGACGGCTTATGTCGGGAATATCACAAGCTGTTTTGAAACCCAGCGCCCGGGGGTTTTCTGGTCGTTGCAGGATGCACTCTACGAACAAGCCGCCACCGAAAACTATGACTCAAGGATGCTGCGGAACTTAGCGCGTCGGTTCGGCTTAAACTTCTTGGATGCTCAAATCTGCATGAGTGAGAACATTGACGAGGAATCACTGCAAGTCGATATTGACAGCCAACTCGCTTATTCGCTCGGTGTCAGCGGTACGCCCGGTGTGCGTGCGCGTTATAAAGACCACAATGACGGTCTTGCCCAATACTTGGTGGCTGATGGTGTGGTTTGGGACAAAGGTGGCGCACCATTTGAATTCTTGGCTCAAGCAGTCGAAGATGCTGAAGCGGGCAAGATCCCTGATCCGGGTGCAACGCCTGAAGTTGAGCTGCTTCCCGGCGATCCGGTTTAGCGGCGCGTCGTCCACTGCGGTTCGGGTGTAATCTTATCTTGCGGGCGTGTGCCAGCCGAGTCGTAGGCGCTGCCATTGAGGTGGTTGATAGTCGCCAACTGCATATCATGGTCACACAGGATTTGGCAGCTGAGGCGCACCTGCCCATATAATCCACCCTCAGCCAGTCGGTCGCGTTCGGCAGCCGTCATCTCATTCGGTTCGCCGCTGCTGAACGACACGCGGCAGGTGGTACATTTAGCGTAGCCGCCGCAGCGGTGAAGCATATCCACGCCGCCATCCTCTAACGCAAGAACAAGCCGTTTGCCCTGTGGTGCTTCGATGCTGCTGCCGTTGTCGAGTGTGATGGTCGGCATGGTGAAAGTCCTTCGTTGATGGTATGTCGTAAGAGATCATCAACTATGATACGGCAGAGAAGGGCATTTGATATGAGTAAGGTTGCCTATTTTGTCCAGCGATTAATTATTCTTTGAGCCGCCCCAGCAGCCCCGAATAACGTTCACTCACACGGTTGTTGTTAACCGCGATGTGCAGCGCTTTGTGTGTGCCGACAAGGACAACCGTTTGCTTGGCGCGGGTGATAGCCGTATAGATTAGGTTACGTTGGAGCATCATATAGTGCTGGGTAAGCAGAGGAATGACCACAAATGGATATTCACCCCCTTGGCTGCGGTGGGTGCTGATGCAGTAGGCCAGCGTCAGTTCCTCGGCTTCGGTGAAGTCATAGTCAATGTAGCGACCGTCAATCACCACTTCAAGCCGGTTATCATCCATGTCAATGCCGCTGATGATGCCGATGTCCCCGTTAAAGACTTCCTTCTCGTAATTATTACGAATCTGCATCACCTTATCGCCCGCGCGGAACAGGCGACCGGCGAGCTTCTTTTCAGCGGTGCGGCTGCTGCCGTTCAGCGCCATTTGCAGCGCGTCGTTCAGTGCGCTTACACCCGCCGGCCCACGGTACATGGGTGCGATGACCTGTACATCCTTGAGCGGGTCAACATCAAACTTTGCGGGTAAGCGGTTTTGCACGATGTCTACCACCAACTCGGCAGCCCGCTCCGGGTCTTCCTCGCGAAAGAAAAAGAAATCGCTGCTCTTGTTATTGAGTTCGGGCATCTCGCCGTGGTTGACCTTATGCGCGTTAAAGACAATCAGGCTGTCCTCACTCTGCCGGAAGATCGTATCGAGCCGCGTGACATGCGCGATGCCGCTGTCGATGACATCCCGCAGCACGTTCCCCGCGCCGACGCTGGGAAGCTGGTCGACATCACCCACCAACATCAGATGCGTGTGTGGGCGGATAGCTTTGAGCAGGTTATAGAACAACACGAGGTCAATCATCGAGGACTCGTCTACGATGACCATATCGGTTTCCAGCGGATCATCCTCGTCCAACTCGAACCCCCCATCGGGCATGTAACCGAGCATCCGATGGATGGTGCTGGCAAGCTGTCCGGTCGCTTCGCTCAGGCGTTTCGCGGCGCGTCCGGTCGGGGAGGCGAGGCGGAAGCTGCGCTTTTCGGCGAGCAGGGCATTGATGACCATTTGCAGTGTGGTCGTTTTGCCGGTACCGGGGCCGCCCGTCAGCACCGAGATTTTGCTGGTGAGCGCTGCTTTAACCGCCCCTTGCTGCTGCTCGGTAAGCGAGACATTATTCTGCTTCGCCAGTTCCGGTAGGAAGTCTGCCCACTTCTTTTTCTTCCACACCAGCGCCATACTGCTCGGCGAGGTCGCGATGTGGCTCAGGCGTTCAGCCGCGCCGATCTCCGAATAATAATAGACCGGCAGATAGACTGCTTGAACCTCATTACCAGTTTCATCCGCCGCTACATCGCTAAATAGTTCGCCTGCCACAATTTGGGCATCCACCGCTGCCGCCACACGAGTCGGGTTATCAACCTTTAGCAGTTCAGCAGCCGTATCCAGCAGCAGTTGGCGTGGGGCAAAGGTGTTGCCGTCCTGTGCCAGTTTGTTCAGCGCGAACAGCAGCCCCGCGCGGATGCGAACGGGCGCGTCAAAATCTACGCCCATTTTCTGCGCGATAGCATCCGCCTTGATGAAGCCGATACCGAACACTTCATCCGCGAGATTGTAGGGGTTTTCCTGCACCTTTTTGACGGTGTGATCGCCGTACTCGTTATGGATACGAACGGCCATCCGTGAACTGATGCCGTACCCTTGCAAGAAGATCATCGTTTGGCGCACAGACTGATTTTCCGCCCACGCTTTAATCAGCGCCTTTGCCAGCGATGTTTTGAGACCGGGAACTTCGTCAATCCGATCAGGGTCATTATCCAGAATAGTGAGTGTTTTGAGGCCGAAGTGCTTGACGATTCGTTCAGCCGTGATCGGCCCGATGCCGGGGACGATGCCGCTGGAGAGATAATTAACTAACCCCTCAGTGGTGGAGGGTGGAACGGGGCGCACCTGCTCCGCGCGGAACTGCATCCCCCATTTTGGGTCATTGAACCACGCACCGGAAAACTCGACGGACTCACCGGGGGCAAGTTCTGGCATCGAGCCGACAACCGCAACCGTGCCATCACGTGCTGCGGCATTATTGCCCGGCTTCTTTTCAGGCATCATTTTGAGGACGGTATAACCGTTTTCCTCATTGTAATAGGTGATTCGTTCGACAGTTCCGATAAGAGTTTCCATACGTGAAGTATAAGGTTACACGCGATAACTTACAAGCCGCCAATGAGGAACTTCTGTTCGCTTTCTAAGGTGGTCGTTGGCAAGTGGATAGAGAGTAATTCGTCAAATGGAATGGCGCACAACGGTTGGAAGTGCGCCATTATGAGTGCTGTTTCGTTAATGGTACGTGTTGATTGCAGCACGTACCACACCATTTGGTTCGCGGGTTATTTAACCTTGAAGCTCCACGTTTCGCTCCAACTGCTGACCACAGTCGATGAACAGTCGGAGAAAGCGACACGCCAGAAGTAAGTGCCATTCGACAACGGAATGGTGTTCATATTCAGGCGGTCAACCACGATTGCGCCTTGCAGCGGGTTGGTGAAACCGGCAGTCTTGGCAATTTGGACGAGGTAGCAGACGTTATCGCCCTCTTCCCAATCGCCTTGATCCGTCCACGTCAGCTTCACAATCTTGCTGCTGCTGGTGCTGTTATTGGCAGGTGATGAGAGACTTGGCGCGTACGGCGCAACGATCTTGACCTTATCCGTTCCCTGGAATGAGAGTCCGTAGAACGTCTTACCCACTAACACGGCTTCGGTGGAAGTCGCGTTCAACTGGAGGTCTTGCACCTTGAACCAGAAAACACGGTCGAGCTTGCCATCCCAGTTGACATCGAAGATGAGCGAGTTCGGACGACCGAACAGCTTCACAACTGGCGCACCTGCCAGCGTAACCGTCTTAGGATCGACGACGGTGGGATCAAAGGTCTTGCTGCCCAGCACCGCCGCCGCGATGTAGCCGCGTGAAGCGAGGTTGATGCGGTTGTTCTTCGAATACGGGCGAATGTCAATTTGTACGCCGCTGGTCGCCGTTGTCACCGTCCACTTGAAGCTGGCTTGAGCCGATGCGGGCGGGACATGATTATCGTTGACGGTGATTTCGACGTTGTAGACACCCGCTGATCCCGCAGCCAGCGTGCCGCTGATCTTGCCAGCGCTGTTGATGCTGACACCCGACGGTAAGCCTGTCGCCGCGTAGGTCAACGGGTCGCCGTCCGCGTCGCTGGCTTCTACATTAAAGGATACGCTGGTGCCTTCCTTATCCGTGCGGTCGCTGATCGGTGAGACGGTTGGCGCGGAATTAAGTGTACAGTTCAACGGTGAGAGGTCATTCACGCCGATGACCGCATTCGAGTAGACCTTACCACCCGAAGCATCCAATTCCAGCGGCGGGTTGGTACCGTCGAAGTGGAGCGCACCGGGCGTGGTCGAACACATACCGACCAGCACGCTGAAAGCAGGGGCGGCGAAGGACGTACCGGCGGCGAAACTGTTATTTCCAAGCGGATAGCCAACACCGGGGGCAACCACATTGGCATCCTGCGAGAACATCCAGATTTCATCATGGTCGTTCAGGGTTGCACCGACCGCGATGGATTGATCCCAACTTGCGGGGGCGAGCGGCGCATCACCCAGCCACGGGCGCAGGTTACCGGACGAGGCGACGACCACTGCCGTAAAGTTCTTGGACGGATCAGCGCTGTCGGCGAGGTAGCTCTGGAGCAGTTGGCGCAAGGTTTGGAATTCGTCAGAGGTAATGTTATTGGTCAACTGTCCCCAATACGCACCGACTTGTTCTTCCGGCACACCGAGGTTTTGCGTCAGGTATTGGCTGACACCGAAGCCTTCGGGTTCGGGGCAGGCTTCGGTATCCTTATTGGCTGTTACCGAGATGTTGTTCAGCTTCCATGTCAGGTTGCTGCCGTTGAAGGAGACCGCAAATACGCTCTCATGTGCGCCGGGGGCGAAGGTGGTGATTTGACCGCGATCTGGCGGTGAAGGTAAGAACTGGTTCTTGTAACCGACGCTGATATTGACACCCAGCGTATTCGGGTTGTTATAGCCGAAACGTGCTTCGTACATGCCTTCACCAATATTGGCAACGCATTCCAGAATGGGCGTTACAGGCTGCGATGGGGTAGGTAGCACTGCCGCGCACGGTGTCGAGAATTTGGTCGCCGTCACTGAGCGGAACTGACCATCCGGCCCCTTGACCTTCCACGTCAGGCTGCTGCCAGCCTTGAAAGTGACCGAGAACACATTGGTTTGCCGTCCGGGTTCAAAGTGTACCGGCTGGCCTTGCCCCTGTGGTGAAGTGTTGAAGAAGTTCTTGCTGCCGACAGCGATATTCACCAATTGGGCGTTTTCGCTCTTGTAGCCGAAGTAGGCGATATACGTGTCGTAGTTGTCGCCCGTTTCCTGCCCCTTACCGCTGGCTGCTTTGCCACCGTAGCCGCCCGATGCGGGCTTCTTGATGACGCACTCAAGAATCGGGGTAATCGGCAGTGAAGGCGTTTCTTGGTTGTTGGCTTCGACCACTTCCGCTGCTTGATTAAAGTCAAACGCCGGAAGCTGCGTACCGTTCACCACCGGACCGGGGTCGGTACACGAGATAAGGCCGAAGCTCATGTTGAGGACGAAGTGGCGATAGCTGCTCTTAAGGCTGTTGACCAATGTTGAAATCTTGGTCGCGATGACATCGGCGTTATAGGCGGTACCCGCTTCACTGATGTCGATGGTGAAGGTGTCGATCCGCAAACCGGGGACGCGCGTCTTAATAGCGGCGAGGGAGTCATCCACCACTTTCCTGACGCTTACACCATGCGGGTCGTCGCCAGTAAATTCATCCACGATGATGATGGCGGTCGCTTCGGTATTAAAGCTAAGGTCATTGATAAAGAAATTCAGTCGATCATTGACCCATTTGCCGGGGGTAACAGGATTATCGCGAATTTCCGCCGCGACAACCAGCGGGTCAAGCCCTTGACCGGAAACGGAGAACCCTTGCCCCGATACCGAGAACCCCTGACCGGAAACGGAGAACCCCTGCCCCGATACCGAGAACCCCTGACCGGAGACAGAGAAACCTTGTCCACCGAGCAAGTTCGGTGTCACGGCGCACGCAGGTTCGCTGCTGGTGGCACGTACTTGGAATACGCCGCCCGAAACGGTCAGCAGCAACCACACGGCTAAGAGACTACAAAAAAACCAAATTTTCCGCTGTCGCAATAAACGATATGTTTCACTCATATAATGCACCCCCACAGGGCATGAGCAAATAGAGGACATGCCCTAAATGGCTGTCCCCAAAATCTATACATTTCTGATAAGTACAAAAGTACTGCTACTGCCTAAATATTACCTAAAGGGAAGGGGGAAGAGGCAACTATTTTGGGGATAGAACTTTGAAAGATTTGAAACCGTTTTCAAACTTTGAGGGCAAAATGTACCGAAAAGGTTGTTTTCTATAAATAAAATTTTGAAGACTTATTCACGTTTGCAAGGCGCAAGGGGGAATTTTGTTAGGCGGACGTGTTAGCCCGCCTTCGACCCGCGTACCGGAATGGAGTGTGACTGGACGAGGCTGACCTGCATCTGGGCATGGCGCGAGGCAGTCAGGCGCTGGTAAAGCGACTCTTTGCGATACGTGCGGTAAATCCAAATCGCGCTCAACACGAAGATACCCAACTGTCCCGTCCACAGAACCGGCAGTGGAAGGGCGATACCAAATAGTTGATGGACGGTTTCTGCCAGAACAGGCAGGTTGAAAAGATAGAAGTAATTGAAAGCGACCGCGCCAAACAACGTGGGCAGCCGGAACGCCGAGCGTTTGAACACCGTTTCGAGCGTCAGAAACAATCCCACACTGATGAACATAAAGAAGGCAATCCACTCGTACATCATCAAGCCGTTGATCTTCGGCGGGTCAGGAATCAGGTAGAAGCCCAAGATGAGGCCGGGGAGCATTCCCGCGAACAAGCGTCGAAAATGACTGTTGCGGCGGTCGGTATCCTGTTGATCGGCCATGTTAGCGAGCGCGGGGTTGAAGTCGTAGCAGTTTTTGACGCAGCCCACACACGGCTTGCAGTAAGCATTCGGCACCGGGATAAATGGTGTCTGACCATACAGGCGTTCCAGCGGGAGCAGCGGGCAGATTGTGGCGCACCAGCCGCTTTTACCACGAAAGAAGTAACCACCGACAAGCGCCATCGTGAACGCGGTGAACAGCAGTACGCCGAGGGCGGGGCCACTGGTGTTAAAGAGTTCCTTGCGTGTCGGCACTAACACCACAAACAGGATTATGCCAAATAGGGCAGCATAATTCTTGAGCCATGCGGGCGGCGTGAGGCTGCGCCCGAAGCGGAACATGCGCGGTGTTTGGTTGAGCGCACCCATTGGGCAGATGTTGCGCCAGAGGCCGGGTGCAACGAACATGAGCAGGGGTAAAACAGGCACAATGATACGCCAGAAGATGAACAAAGCGGCTTCGGGGCGCGTAAATGACAGGATAATGAGGCCGTACCCAATACCGATGGCCAAGAAACGACCGGCTTGCCAAACGGTCTGCGGCACACGTTGACGCATCTGCATGTAGTTGGGAAAGGTTTGTTTGTGGATCATGATTGCCCCAATGAACCGAACACACTTTAGATCATACGGAAGCGCGGCGGGTAAACGATGGGCGATTGGTACTGTCGGCGGCAAAAGCGAGTAGTGCGTTAGTCCTGTCAGCTCGTTTACCAGCACCTTGTCATTGCGAGTTGCATGAGCCAGTACACATACGTATAATGCTTCTACGGGTTTGAAGGGGTGCAAGGTCATGTCGGTCGCCGACGAAATCAAAGCCAGAATTGATATTGTCGATTACATTCAACGGTATGTGCCGCTGAAACGCGCTGGCAAAACATGGAAAGCCCCCTGCCCATTCCACAGCGAGAAAACCCCCAGCTTTAACGTCAGCCCTGACCGCCAATCGTGGCGCTGTTTCGGTTCGTGCGCGACCGGCGGTGATGTAATCGGCTTTGCCATGCGTTACCACGGCTGGTCATTCAGCGAAGCGCTGCAAGAACTCGGCAAGCTGGCGGGTGTGGAGGTGGCGAAGCAAACACCTGAGCAGCGCGAGAATACTGAACGGCTGGATAAGCTGCGCGGGCTGATGCACACCGCAGCCGATGCTTACCACAACGCCCTGCTCGACCCCAAAGTCGAAAATCAGGCGGCTGTATTCCAATACGCCCGTGAGAAGCGCGGGTTTAGCGAAGAGACGATCACCGCGTTCAAAATCGGTTATGCGCCCCCCGGTTGGTCGCACATGCTCGATCATCTCAAGACGCTGGGATACACCGAAGCCGAAATGATCGAGGTCGGGCTGGCAGTGAAGAACGACGACAGCGGGCGTGTTTACGACCGCTTCCGCAACCGCTTGATGATCCCCATCCGTGACGAACGCGGGCGGGTGATCGGCTTCGGGGCGCGGGCGCTGGCAGCGGAAGATAATCCCAAGTACCTGAACTCGCCGCAAACCGTTCTGTTTGACAAAAGCCGGACGCTGTTCGGCCTCGACACCGCGAAGGGCAGCATTCGGGAAACCGAAACGGCGGTGATCGTTGAAGGCTACATGGACGCGATACAGGCGCAGCAGGCCGGGTTCAGGAACGTAGTGGCGCAAATGGGAACGGCGATGACCGAAACCCAACTGCGCTTACTCACACGCACCGCTAAACGAATTGTGCTGGCGCTGGACTCGGACGCGGCAGGGCAGAACGCCACGCGGCGGAGCTTGGAAACCGCTCGCACCACCTTGCAGGCTGACTTCGGCGGTCGGCTCTCGATTGACATTCGCGTGCTGCAAATCCCGGGGGCGAAAGACCCTGACGACTTGATCCGTGAGACACCGGATCGCTGGGTGGAATTGGTGGCGAACGCGCTGCCGGTCGCGGACTTCGTGATCGACATGGAGACCTCGCACCTGCCACCTGATGCGAGTACACGTGAACGTGAAGATGTGGCTCGAAGCCTTTTACCTCTTCTGATGGCTTCGGAAAAAAATACCTATAACCGAGATAACATTGTAAAGTTATCTGAACGCTTAAAAATTGTGCCTGATGAGTTATTCAAACTTGGTGAATTACTTAAATGGGAAGAATCTGATCGAAAGAAAAAAGCTAAAGAACTAAGGGGTTCATCATCTTCTAAGCCAAAGGAAACGCAACAAGTTCCCCAGCCCCCATCACAGACGGGCGATATAGGCGACTTTGAACCACCACCGCTGGACTACGAAGGCGTGACTCCACCAGAAATGGTGGAAGGGGATGACGAACCGTATCCGGCGATGCCAGCCGCCCGAACAACGCCCAGCCCCGGCAGCTACGCGGCAGCCATGCCCAACAATGGGCGGCGAAGTGCGCCGCTGGTCGAGGTGTCGATTGAGGTACAGGTGCTGCAAGCCTTGTTCCGGCAGCCGATGGCCTACTATCTGGTCAACCGCAAGCTGCGCGAACTGGCAGGGGATAACCGTGGGTTGATGGACGGACCGCTGGGCGACTGCTGCGCGGATGATTTTACGCATGTCGACGCGCGGGCATTGATGCAGTCCTTTCAGGATGCGCTTGAGCAAGATGAACTCGATCCGATGGATTACCTCCGCCTGAAAGCCGACATTTCCTTGCAACCGCAGCTTGATGTTATACTTACGGACGATATGACAAGGATGCGGCAGCGGGTACGCGAAAGCCAGACTGCTGACCTTGAGCGCATATACAGTCACAACCGCCGTGTATTAGAGGGGGGCGATACAGGCGACGCGGTGGTGGAGCGTGTGCTAGAATTGCGTATCAGGCGGCTTAAGCGGGAGCAAGAAGAACTGGTCTTTTTGCAGATGGATGCCCAAATGAGCAGCGATGAAGACAGCCTCATGCGATATGGTCAACTCATCCTACTTTACAAAAAAGCCCAAATGTTACTGGACACGAACCTACAAAAAATCAAGAGTTCTGTGCGTGAATAGGTGAATAAGATGCCAAAAAGACGTAAAGGCAGATCCGACGACGTAGATGCTTCGCAGGAAATGCAGAAGGTTCGCGACGAAGGTGAAAACGATTACGAAACCGACGATGAACCCCTTGACGATGATGATACGTTGTTTGAGGGCGGCGTAACCGATACCAGCGAATTCCCGGCTGAAGAACCGGATGAGTTTGACGAGGACTTCGAAGATGAGGATATGGGGGACATCTCGCTCGACAGCGCCGCGTTGGTCGATGATCCCGTGCGGATGTACCTTAAGGAAATCGGTCTGGTGCCGCTGCTGGATACCAACCGTGAAACGTGGTTGAGTACGCAGGTCGCGGCGGAACAACTGCTCGACAACTTCATGCACACCCTCTCAAAGGTCGAAAATGGCGCGGCTGAGGGAAGCCTGCCCAGCTTTGAGCAGGTCGTGGAAATGTCGTACCAGCACATCCGCCGCAACTGGGAAGAAGCCGTCGAGGGCGCGCAAGCCTTCGGGGTCGAACCGCCAGATCTGCGGAAGATCATCGAAGAAGTGATGCTGGTGAATGACAACTGGGATAGCAGCAGCCGTTCCTACATCCGCGACTACCTGCGCCAGCGGGAGTGGGGGCGTGATGAGCTGTGGACGGAACTAGCACGGCGGTTATTCGACGTGTTTCAGGGTTTCTACCTGATTCCCTTTAATCAGGTGATCTTCGTCCGCAACGAGTACAAGAACAAGAAGCTGCTGCCAACGGTCGGCGCGTTCCACGATCACCTCATGGGCGACAAAGATACGCTCGCTGAACTGCCGGAATTCTTTGAAAACCTCGAACGCCGTGCGGAGACAGCCGCCGAGTCCTTGACACGCGCCAACCTGCGTTTAGTGGTGAGCGTCGCCAAGCGGTACATGGGGCGTGGCATCAACTTCCTTGACCTGATCCAAGAAGGCAATATCGGCTTGCTGCGTGCGGTTGAAAAGTTTGACCACACCAAAGGTTACAAGTTCAGCACCTACGCGACATGGTGGATTCGCCAGGCCATCAGCCGCGCGATTGCTGACCAAGCGCGTACCATCCGCATTCCGGTACATATGGTCGAAACCATCAACCGCTTGATGCGTGTGCAGCGTGACCTCATCCAAGAACTCGGTGGCGAGCCAAGCGCGGAACAGATCGCGCTGGAGATGGAATTCTTGACCAAGGATGAAACTGAGGCCATCCGAATGCTGCGTTCCAGCGGCGAGAAGATCGACCCCGGTTTGATGCGGAAGCTGCGCCGTGCCGCGCAAAAAGTTCGCAAGATCATGCGGATCAGTCAAGAGCCGATGAGCCTTGAAATGCCAATCGGTCAGGAAGACAGCAGCTTACTCGGTGACTTCATCGAGGACGACAAGATCATGGGGCCGGTGGATGCCGCCAGCCGCCAACTGCTGAAAGAGCAAATCCGGTCAGCGCTGGGTGTCCTCAGTGAACGTGAGCGTGAAGTGCTGGAAATGCGCTTCGGCTTGCAGGATGGGCAAGACCACACGCTGGAAGAAGTCGGCAAGCACCTCGGTGTCACGCGCGAACGCATCCGCCAGATTGAAGCCAAAGCCCTACGCAAGTTGCGCCACCCAACCCGCAGCCGTCAACTGCGCGACTACTTAGAAATGTAGTGGGAATAACCCCCACCCTAGCCCTCCCCCGTAAACAAGGGAGGGAATAAATCCAAATTGATGGTTTGTTTGATAGTAAGGGACGAGCTTCGGCGCGTCCTTTTTATTCACACGAAACGGAAAGCGACCCTGCTGCGTATAGCGTATCAGCACTAAAAGCACATTGATAGGAAAGCATATGTCTGACCACGAACTTTACGAAATCGCTCGCCAGCGGATTGACCGCCGCACCCGCCGTTGGACGTTATGGGCGGTTAACTTGGCTGTCCTCATCATCACAGTAGCGGCTGTGGTATTCCTCAGTGATTCTGCGTATCAAATGTACGCGATTGGTGGGATGCTGGGTTGGGTGGGTATCTTCGTGCTGCACACCATCATCGCGGGGCTGCGCGAAGCCAGTGAAGGCGACATCGAGAAGGAATTCGCCAAACTGAAGAAAGCCGCGCCCGCGTGGGCATCTGAGAAGCCCAAACGTCTTCACTTGACGGACGACGGCGAAATCACCGATGATGGGTACGACGAGTACGAGGAAGCCGAGCAGCACAAGGTCAAGTCGCGCTAAGGTTCTCACCATTGAAAGTTATGAAGGACATGCTGCGGCGTGTCCTTTTTTGGTATACTAATCCAAATGTTTTGTAACGAGTTTAGGAGGTCATATGGTTGACCACCCGCTTGAACAAACTAATTTGATGACCCTTGATGAATATGTCGCGCTATACGAGGCCGAAGGGCCTTTTGAGCTTATTAACGGGGAGCGTGTGCCTGTGAATCCAACAGTATCAGGGCACGGCGAAAAATCGCGCATTATTCATGATGAATTTGCCTATTATAATCGCCTTCATGGCACGGGTATCAGCTATTTCGAGCAGTCATATGTACTAACATACTCAGCGAATTGGGTTAAAGGTGCACGTGAACCTGACGTTATGGTTTATCGGATGGAACGTATCCAGAAATATAAAGCGGATGATCCCGAATGGTCGGATAAGCCTTTTTTGATTGTGCCAGATTTAGTCGTCGAAGTTATCTCACGTAATGATCGTTACGTTGATGTCGATACTAAAGTTGATCTCTACTTAGACGACGGTGTAGAAATCGTGTGGGTGGTTGACCCTAAGCAGAAAACCGTTACCGTGCGGCAGCGTGACAGTTATAAAAAGCTAAAGGTCGGCGATGTTCTGACCGGAGGCAGTGTCATTCCCGGTTTTGAATTAGCGGTTCAAGCGATATTTGAGTAATGTTTCAAAATCACATCTCAACCCCCTATCGAACCATTGCGGACTTCTGCCAGCGATATTACATTATCAAATTATCACTTTTTGGATCTGTCTTGCGTGACGATTTTGCGGATAATAGTGATATAGATGTACTAGTAGAATTTGATCCTGCCCATATTCCGGGCTGGGAGTTTGTCACGATGCAAGATGAACTCAGTGGCCTATTCGGACGGCAAGTTGATTTACACACCTACGGGTCTTTGAGCCGTCACTTTAGGGATAAAGTGGTGGCAAATGCTCAGGTTATTTATGAACGAGTTTGATGAAACACGCTTACGCGATATGTTGGATGAAGTACGCCATGTCTCGACGTTTATTCACGAACAAACTCGCAGTGACCTCGACACTAATTTGATGCTTGCCTATGCAGTCGTTCGGGCTATCGAAGTGATTGGCGAGGCGGCAGCACGGGTTACTGAAGAAACACGAAACACATACCCGAATATCCTGTGGAAAAATATTATCGGAATGCGTAACCGTATCGTCCACAATTACAATAATGTAAATCTTGACATTGTTTGGCAGGTTGCCAGCGAAAATTTACCTCAACTTGAATTACAATTAGTTGCTATCCTGACTAATAGCGAATAACACGAACCATGACAGACACCCTTCAGCAGCGCGTGGCACGGCAAATCGAACTGGCCTTCACCGACACCCCTTACCCCGGCGATAACGCCATCACTGCCGGCGACGACGAGTCACTCGCGGCGGCGCTGAAGGGGCAGAAGTGGCAGGCTGTCGGCCATGAACTGCTTTACCGCTTCCGCTGGGATATGTTCCTGTTTACGCCGGAAGGCTTTCGTTATTACGCGCCGGCCATGATGCGGGCAGCGCTGCTCCAGCATGACCAGATCGGCACCGTAACCGATAACCTCATTTTCTGCCTCACGCCGCAGTCGCAAGAACAAATCAATAATTATGTGGCAGGGGAGTACAACGATTATTTCTCGCGCCGTGCGTCGGCCTTTAATGCTGCCGAGAAAACGGCCGTACTGACGTTCCTCGATACGTTCGCCGCCGTCTACCCGCTGGGTTACCTGCTCTATGACATCGATCTTGTTGGCACCACAATTGAGTTTTGGAAATACGCTTAATGCTTCTCCAAGTTTATTTCGGTTAAAATTGTGCTATAACAGAAATGTTATGCCGCTGCACGGATAACTCACCCCCAACCTGAATGTGCAACGTGCCAGTTCCAAACGAGGCATCGTCTAATGTCCAGCACAGAGCTTTTTCCGAAGGTCGAACTTTCCCCGGCACACGAAATCCGTCAACGTGTGGCTGCACAAATTGAAGAAGCGTTTGCTCCAACCCCGTACCCCGGTGACGCGAACATCGGCAAGCCGGAAATGGATAGCGCCGCCCTCACACGCGCCTTCTGGGGCAAGAACTGGCGTGATGTGCAGCTTGTGACCCTCTCGAACTATCATGTCGACCTGCCGCTGATGACACCCGAAGCATTCCGATATTACCTTCCGGCGTTCATGCTGGCCGCGATGTTCTATTATCACCACGTCAGCACCCTGCCGATTGGCCTGATGCACAGCCTAACACCGCCTGACCCGACACTGCTGCAAAAGTATCTGGATAAGAAGACTGATCCGCTCAAGCACTCTCAAATCACGGACTTTCTGAACCGTGTCGGCGCGTTTACCCCAACCGAAAAAGCGGCCATTCGCGCCTTCCTCGAAAACTATACCAAGTGGCAGCCGGATGCCCGCAGCGAAACCCGCCATCTGCAACGCGCGATAGACTTCTGGCGCACGGCGTAAGCGGTTCAGGCGTTTAATGGGCTTTCCAATCACATTCTATGGTGATCGGATTTATTTCTTATCTCAATACCATAAATAGGTAGCCACTATTCCTATTCGTTTGGGACTGGAATACGCTAATCTTAAGTCGCAAAGTGTCATATTCATGACCATTTTTGACTTAACAAAAGGCACACTGGTATGGAAAACCGATTTATGGCGACTCCTTTTTTTATCGACCAACCCCGACCTGAAATTGAACAGCTTGCCGCTGCCGATTGGCAAATCAACAAACCAGCTTTAGATACGGATGAGCGCTACGCCCGCATGACAGCGCTGAATAATGGCCTCGCCGATTTCACCGCGAAAACCATCGTGGCGGGCAATCGACCGGTTAGCGTCAACGGGGACTGCTGTGTCGCAATCGGGATGATGGCCGGCTTGCAGCGGGCGGGGATTAACCCGTTGGTGATCTGGTTGGACGCGCATGGTGACTTCAACACCTTTGAAACCACACCCAGCCAATTTATCGGCGGGATGCCTTTAGCCATGATCGTCGGTAAAGGCGAGCAGAAACTCATGGAACAAGCGGGCGCTAAACCGCTGCCGGAAGATCAAGTGATATTAGCCGACGCGCGTGACCTCGATATTGCTGAAGGCGTAGCGGTACGCTCATCCAAAGTACGCCATATTCACTACATGGATGACTTGATTAAGCATGACCTCGGCGACCAACCCCTTTATGTTCACTTTGATACCGACATCCTCAACCCTGAGGATGCACCCGCAGTGGCTTACCCGACCGACGGTGGGCCAAAGACCGAAGCACTTGTTAAAGTAATGCAGCGTCTTGCCAACACAGGCCGGGTCGTGGCGGTATCCATGACGACATGGGATATGGCAAAGGACACGGACAAAAAGACCCAAGCGGCTTGCATGGCGTGTTTTAACGCGCTCGTCGGGTAAAAAGTATATGTGCATTTATGACTGATCTCATCTACTGTCCGGTTTGTGGGCACACGTTAGGGCTGAAGGAAGTCGGCGGCAGGACGCGCCAGGCCTGTGCCAACTGCGGTTATGTGCATTATGTAAACCCTGTACCCGCCGTTGGCATCCTCATCGAGATGGATGGCGGCGTGGTGCTCATCCGGCGAGGCCAGCCACCCCATCAGGGCGAGTGGACGCTGCCGAGCGGGTTTATCGAAGCCGACGAAAGTGCGGAGGCCGCCGCTATCCGTGAGGCGGCAGAGGAAACTGGACTACAGGTTGAGGTGATTGAGATGATGGGGATCAATTCGTTCCCCGAAGGCCCGCCGATGAGCGGTATTATGATCTTCTACCGCGCGAAACCGGTCGGCGGCACCTTGCAAGGGGGTGACGATGCAATCGAAGCGCAGGTATTTCTACCGGGCAGCATTCCACGCTTGCCTTTCCGTACGCACCGCGAGACGATTGCCCAGTGGTTGAGGCAGCAGCCCATGCGTGCCGTTCGGTTGAACGCCGCGCTGCAAGAGGAAGATACCAGCCGCGACGAACTCACGCAGGACTTCGACATTCGCCCTGCCGAGGTGAATGACCTGCAAGAAGTAACCGCCTTATTGGCTCTTATTCCCGCCAATTATGCGCTGAAGGACGAGGATTGGCGCGATGTAGGCATGCGCTTTCGCGAGTCATCCGGTTTCGAGGTTTTCGTCGCCGTTGTCCGCCAAGAGCCGCCGATCATCATCGGGTTTATCGCCCTGTCGATTTTGCGCGGTTTAACCGGTGGGCAGGGGTTTATCAACGACATGGCCGTGCTGCCAACCTACCAGCGGCAGGGGGTAGGCGCAGCGTTGTTGGAAGCGGCAGTGCGCCGTGCTAACCGTTTAGATTTACGCTCGATTCGCGTCAACGTAGAACGCGGCAGTGAACGGGCGCAAGCGTTTTACAAAGCCAGTGGTTTTAGTGAAGAAACGATCCTGCATTTCAAAATCCGTTGAGGTATAACTAGTCTCGGTTTGGTCTCGTTGGTTTATATCGTGTATTCACGATTGCGATGTTATAGAGGTTGGAAATGGCAGATAGATCAGAACCTTCTGAAACAGTTAACCGTCGGAGTGCCACACGGATGCCAACCGGCATCAAAGGCTTAGATGAAATTCTCCACGGTGGATTGTTGTCACAAGCTGCTTATATGCTTCATGGCAATCCGGGCAGCGGTAAAACGATTCTAGGCTTACATTTTTTGACTGCCGGCGCAAAGAATGGTGACCGCTCGTTATTTATCGCGATGGGCGAAACCGAAACCCAAATTCGCCGCAACGCCGAAACCATGAACTTTGATGTCAGCAGCATTGAGTTTCTCGATCTGGCACCATCGGCTGACTTCTTCGCACAGGCACAAAGCTATGACATCTTTTCTCCCTCGGACGTTGAGCGTGAACCCACTACAGAACGCATCACGACTGAAGTCAACAAATTAAAACCTGTTCGTGTGTTTATTGATGCGATGACGCATTTCCGTTATCTGGCGAGTGATGACTTGCAATTCCGTCGTCAGGCGCATTCCTTCTTGCGGTTCTTGGTGGATAACGGGGCAACCGTTCTCTTTACCTCCGAGGACAGCCCGGATAACCCGGACAATGATTTGCAATATATGAGCGACGGTATCATTCGGCTGGAACATCACGGGGAAGATCGGACAATTAGTGTTACCAAATTCCGCGGATCGGATTTCATGAGTGGCGAACATTCCATTCGGCTGACCGACGGCGGCATGTTGGTTTTCCCGCGTCTACAGCTCACAGTTGAGCTTTCTCAAGACTTTACATCCGAAGTGATCTCATCCGGCATTCCCGAATTGGATGAACTCATTTCAGGTGGTATCGAGCGCGGCACAATCACGATGATTACTGGCCCAACAGGTGTTGGTAAAACTGCCTTAGGGATGCAGTTCATGAAAGAAGCCGCAGGGCGCGGTGAACGATCCGTGATTTACTCATTTGAGGAATGGACAGACAAACTGCTTAATCGCAGCAAAAGTATCAACATACCGGTTGCCGATATGGTGAAGCGTGGAACGCTCTCGGTGATACAGGTTGAACCACTGCACTTTGGGCCGGATGAATTCGCGGATATGGTGCGTAAGGATATTGAGCAGAAGGGCGCGGCGATTGTCATGATCGACAGCATTTCCAGCTACGGGCTTTCTATTCGGGGTGATGATCTTGTTCGCCACTTGCACACCTTAGGCAAATTCCTTCAAAGTAAGAATATCGCGGTCATTTTAGTGAATGCCATCGATGCCATCATTGGGTCATATCAGGCGACTGATATTTCAGCCAGCTACATGGCGGACACCATCATTCTGCTGCGGTATCTGGAATTAGAAGGTCAACTGCGCCGTACCGTAGGAGTGTTAAAGAAGCGCCATTCAGATTTCCAAAAGACGCTGCGCGAGTTTGAAATTACCAAATATGGTCTAAAAGTAGGTAAGCCGCTGACCGACCTACGGGGTATTTTATCGGGCATGCCGGAATGGGTAGACAAAAGTGGCGATCAAAAGTGAGTTCACGACTGCCCATATTAAATGTGGCGTGTAACAAGCGAAACGGGGATCTGCTGGCTCAATTTCTGGGCAATCAGGGGTATAACAGTGTATCCGTAACAACCATCGCGGATTTTGAAAGCAGTTTACATTCCGTTATAGGGTTTGGGTTGGCAATCGTCGACATTTCTGGTTTTGACCGGCGCATCTGGAACGCTTGTGACAAACTTTCGCAAATCCATGTGCCGCTCATGGTTGTCATGCCGATGCAAGCACAGCACGCTCGCCATGAGGGCTTTTTACATGGCGCTCAAAGGGTGATGGTAAAGCCGCTCATCATGAAAGAATTGATCGAGTCAATCAGTATGGTTGCGTTGGAGAATCAACATGAGTAAGGGCGTTATCCTTATTGCCGTTGAGAACAAAGCGAATCGCGAGATATTGCAAACCTATCTTAAGCAATACTATGAGGTTGATGTCCACACATCAGAGGAGCCATTCCAGAAAGATTTTGACCTTGGTATTTTTGATGGAATGGGGCTTAATCATCTGCGCGGGCAAATCGATAGCCACCGTAGTGCGAACTCGAAATTATTCTTACCGATCTTGTTGATTACATCCCGTCAGGATATTAGTGTGCTGACAAATAATCTCTGGCAAACGATTGACGAGATCATTTTTTCGCCGATAGAAAAATTGGAATTGATCGCTCGTGTCGAAATGATGCTGCGTGCGCGCCGCTATTCAGTTGCGCTCGAAGACTTAATAGCGACTGTCAAGGAGGGTACAGCGTTAGCCGAGAGGCAGCGATTAGCCCACGAGTTACATGATACCGTCACCCAAACCCTGTTCCTCGCCAGTACGTTGGCCCAAACCGTGCCGCTGACCCAAAAGAAAAATCCCCAGCTCGCCGCAACCCAACTGGATGAAGTCGGGCAGTTGAACCGTTCTGCGATGGCACAGATGCGGCTCTTGCTGCTCGAAATTCGCCCTGATAATCTACTCCGTACGGATTTAAAGGAATTATTCGAGCAGCTTGCCTTAGCCACCGAAGGCCGGGATCGAATTATTATGAATGTCGAAGTAGATGAGATAGGTGTACTGCCAGAAACCACCCACTTGACCCTATACCGAATCACCCAAGAGGCGGTAAACAATATTGTTAAGCATAGTCATGCAACAGCGGCTTCGATCACCTTGCACGTCCGTGATGGTAAGCTAGAGCTGCATATTAGCGATAATGGACGTGGATTTAACGTCGAGGAAACGGCAAACAGGCTTGGCTTACAAGGCATACGCGAACGCGCTGACCTGCTCGGTGCTTACGTGAATATTCAAAGTGATGCCGTTCAAGGTGGAACTGATATAGCCGTTACGGTGCCAATTTCTGAAAAACTTGCTGCCCATTCTCATTCTAAGTAATACACTGGAATAGTCTCACTATCTATTCACAATAGCCAGTTGAGCATTATAGTTAGAATGAGGAAAGAGAAAAATGATGCGCCGAAATGTCAAATAATATTATTCGTGTAATGATCGTTGATGATCATCCACAAGTCAGATATGGGTTGTCGGTCTTTCTTGACCTGTGGGATGACCTTCAGTTGGTGGGGGAAGCGGACAATGGCGAAAAAGCACTCGCTCTAGCCGCCGAGCTTCATCCTGACATCATTCTGATGGACCTTGCTATGCCGGTTATGGATGGCGTTACTGCCACGCGCCTCATCAAAAAGAAATTTCCCGACATCCAAATTGTCGTCCTCACAAGTTCGATTGACCTCGATATGATTCAGCAAGCGCTGGATGCTGGCGCAAAAAGCTACATGCTTAAAAATGTGAATATCGACACGATGGCTCAAACCATTCGTGCCGCCGCAAATTAACACGCATATTCCCCTAGCCACTTTAGCTCTTTAGTCTTAAAACCCGCCTGTAATTATAAACACGGTACCACCATGCTAACGTTGAGCGAAAATAGACCTCCTCGCCCATCTTGGCGCGCTTGGCGATTCGTCTTAGCCTTAACTGGCGACTGGCTACTTCAAAAGCGCTTCCACCACCTGTTCAAGTGGCAGTTCTTTCCCTGTCGCGCTTTGCGTTTCCACCACTTCGGCAGCTTGACTCGCCTTCAACTGGTCGATCACCTTAGTCGCCATCTCGCGCGTTTCCTGCGTCGAGGCCGGATGATTCAGCACCATGCCGAGGCGCGGGAGCGTTTCCGGGTTGTTGGTATCGAGGCCAATCAGCCCGCAGATACTTTCGAGAATCATCGGGGTCGCGTCGAGGTCGTAAGCAATCCGCAGCGCTCGCCGGAACAAGTCCACCGCGCGAGATGTGTCATTCTGGGCGGTCGCCACATGACCGAGGTTAATCAATGTGTTGGCGCTGCCTTGTCGGTTGCCGATGGCTTGCGAGAGCGAGAGACTTTCTTCTAAGTACGCACTCGCTTTATCCAGTTCACCGCGAAGCTGCGCCACGAAGCCGAGGTTATCCAACGCCAGCGCGATACCCCGCCGGTCGCCAATGCTCCGGCACATGCTCAAGGCTTCGTCAAAGTAATGGTTGGCCTTCCCTAGATCGCCCTGAATACCCGCCAGCGTACCGAGGTTGTGGAGCGTACTGGCGACCTTCCAACGTTCGCCATGCTCGCGGTGCAGGTTCAACGTGACCTCAAAATGCTTCACCGAGTCGGCAAAATTACCCTGCCGCAGTGCCACGAGGCCGAGGTTGTTCATGCTGGTCGCCCGTGCTACCGGATTGTGTGCCGCCTCCGCGACTGCCAGCGCCGCCTGAATTTGCTCGTTCGCGCGGGCGTAATCACCTTGCTCAAACGCCACCATGCCCAAGCGGTTGAGCGTCCTAGCTTCACCTTCCGAGTAACGCAGAACGCGGTAAAGGGCGAAACTTTCCGAGCAGGCTTGCAGCGCCGCCTCGTAATTACCCGTGCGCCAGTAATTATCCCCGCGCAGGCTCAGGGCGCGTGCCGTGCCGACCTGATCACCAATCTCGCGATATAGTTCTAACCCTGCCGCGATTTGCTTTTCGGCTTCCTCGTAAGCGCCGGTGTATTGCAGTGCCTCTCCCAGCTTGATCGCCATTTCGGCCTGAACCGGGCGGCGTTTGGCTTCATCGGTAATGATCTCAGGGATGAGCTGTTGGCAGCGTTCAAAGAGGTCAATCGCTTCGGAAAGGGCGCTGATGCTGAGTGCGTAATCCCCCGCGAGTTGTGTGAAGTGGAATTCGTTCAGCAGATCGCCTGCCGCGCCCCAATGCTGTGCCATAACGGTCGCCCGTTCCGGCGCGTTCGGGTAAACGGCCGCCAGCGCCCCCGCGATTTGCCGGTGGAGTTCGGCACGGTCTTCCGGCGACACATTGGCAATCGTGACTTCGCGCAGCTTGTCGTGGGTGAAGTGGTATAACCCGTCTTGCACATCCAGCACCGCGCAGTTGACGCAGGTTGCCAACCACTCGTTCAGGTCATCCGTACCCACCACCGCTTCCAGCACATCAACATCAAGCTGCCGCCCACTGATGGCCGCCAGTTGCAGCAGCCGCTGACCACTTTCCGGCACCCGCGCCAGCCGCCGCTGGATGATCGTTTGGATGCCGCCCGCCAGCACATTTTCCGGCAGGCTCATACTACCGACCTTTTTCAAACTGCCGGCTTCTTCCGCCAGCGCCCGCACCACCTCGACAAGGAAGAACACGTTGCCTTCCGTCTCGCGGCGTAGGAGTTCCAGCACCTGCGGTTGGCGACCGGCTTCACCCAGCATCGAGGCGCTCAAGGCAGCGATGTCATGCGCGGCCAGCCGTTCGAGGCGTAAAATCTGCATCCCCGGTAACTCTTGGGGCAGTGTCGGGCTTTCTTCGTGGCGGTAATTCGCGAGGATGAGTATCGGCAGGTTCGGGACGATGCCGTAAAGCAGCTTCACGAGGTCGAGCCGTTCACTTGCCCACTGTAAATCTTCCAAAATGAGCATGATCGGCTGCTGCTGCTGTTGGAATAGGTTCGTGATCGCGCCGAACAACCGCCGCTGGTGAGCATCGCCTTCGAGCGTCACTGCGTCGCTGACCGTACGCTCCAGCAGTTCGCTGATGTCCGGGATAACCGCCTTGAGGATGCTCGCGTCTAGATCACTAATCTCGCTGGTGAGGGCCAACCGCCGCAGGGGTTCACGCCACAGTTGGTAGGGCAGCCCGCCTTCCGCCACCGCTTGCCCGCGCAGCACGGTTACGCCCTGCACCATCGCCCGTATGCGTATTTCCTCGATCAAACGCGACTTGCCCACGCCGCTTTCCCCGGCAATCAGCCACGCGCTGCCTTTACCGTTAATCGCTTCTTCGAGCGCTTGGTCGAGCCGCTTAAGTTCATTTTCACGACCGACGAACGCTGCCGCCTGTAAGAAGCTCTCGCGGATCGCTGCCGATTCCTGCGGCAGGTTGATGCCCACAGCCGCAGCCAAATCGATCATCACCTGTTCGCTGTCGCTGTAGCGGTCTTCCGGCTGCTTCGACAGCAGTTTACCGATGATTCCCGCCAGCGTGTGCGTGTCGTAATCACCCCCGAAATCGATGTCGATGGCATCCGGTGTAAAGGACTCGGCATCCACCGTTCGGGTTTCAAAGCTCGGTTTTTCGGTCGGCATCTCATCCAGCGGCAGCGTGTCGTAATTCGGGTTCAGCGGTCGGGTCTTGTCGTCCCGAAGCGGCGCGGTTTTGGGCTGTAGCTTCGTGTAGTGAGACGTGTGGTCGAATAAAGTTGTTAAATCAGGGTTGGTAAACAGGACTTCTTGCAACAGCTTTTGCATGTTTTCGGTGTCGAAGGGATGCTTGCCCGTGAACAACTCGTAGGCGATCACCCCAACGGCGTACAGGTCGACGGCGGTCGTGGGTTCGCGCCCCTGAATGATTTCAGGAGCCATATAAGCCAGTGTACCCTGCACATCACCCTGCGCTTGTTCCGGTTCCATCGCGAGGCCGAAGTCCAACACTTTGACGTTCGTATCATTTTTAACCAGCACGTTACTCGGCTTGAGGTCGTGGTGCAGGATGCCGCGCCGGTGTAAATAAGCCAATGCTTGTAATAATTGAATCAGGAGATTAATTTGCTCGGCTGGTTGTTTTTGTGCCGCTTCCACGAAGTTATCGGCATCTTCGACCAGTTCCATCGTGATGTACGGCAGGCTTTGCTCGTCGAAGCCGTAATCCAGCACACTGATAATATTCGGGTGCCGCAGTGAGGCCAAAACCTTAAACTCACGCGCGAGTGCCATGCGGAAGTTTAAACTGTCATCGGGATTGGCAAAGGTTTGGTTTTCGGTGAGTCCAGTCACGCGCTTGAGCGCAATTTTTTCGCCCGTCAGTTTGTCCAGCGCTTCATATACCGCGCCCATCCCCCCCTGACCGAGCATCTTTCCAGTCCGGTAACGCCTACCATAGATGATAGGTGCAGCCATCTGAGTCATAATCATTTGTTCCTTTGTCTTGTGACCTCACCATTCTATCGCAAACCGACGTTCCCGGTATGGAAATTTAAACCAAATTTCAAAATAACATTTCGCGGAAGACCGCTTCGCGCCTTGCACACGGGCGGCCTGAGCATCATAATTCACCCGTTGATTACCGGTTATGAGGGTTTATTACAGGATGCGACGACGATTAACTGTTCTTTCTGGTTTACTGGTCGTGATCTTCGGCTTGGCATTTGTAACCTACCGGTGGCTGCTGCCGCGCTTGAGCGATAGCCGCAGCAATAGCAACCCTGTGATCTACCGCTGGTTCAACGACCCCACCTCACGCCCTTCATTGATGACCACCATGAACCGGACGACTTGCCCCGGCGCACCCTTCAGCTTGCCCTCGGACGGTCTCATCGGGTTGCTGTGGAGCGACCCCGCCGCGCCCTATACCATCTTGAGCCAACATACGGGGCTGGATGTATTTGGTGACGGTGAGCCGGGAACCGTTCCCGTTTATGCGGCTTACGATGGCTTGCTCACCCGCCGCGACGAGTGGCTGTCGTCGGTCATCATCAAGCACGACGACCCGCGCCAAGCCGGACGCACGATCTGGACATACTATACACACATGGCTTCGCGCGAGGGTTCACGTTCGTTCATCGTGCCGGATTTTCCTGCCGGTACGGTTGATGCGCCGGTGAAGCGCGGCGACCTGCTCGGTTATCAGGGCGAGTATGCAGGGGCGGGTGTGCCGATTGGGATGCACCTCCATTTCAGTATCGTCACGACCAACGACGATGGGACGTTCAAGAACGAGGCGGTGCTGGGGAATACGCTCGACCCCTCGCCCTATTTCGGCATGAACCTGAGTATCGCGGGCTGGCCTGAACGCCCCATTCAATGCAGCGATACCTAATTTGAGCCGCCAACCCCTCGCTAAAATCCCCGCCCTCGGCGCGGCAGTCGTGTGCAGCCTCCTGCTGATGGTCATCACCATTACGCCGCCGGTTGTCGTTGGCGATTGGGCGCGGCTGGATACTGTCGGACGTTATACCCCACAGGCGATACCTTACACTTGGCCGAGTTATGGGCTGCAAATCGGGTTGTGGGCGGGCATGATGTTGTCGCTGTGGTGGGCCTTTCGGGGAAATCACTCTACTTCATTTATTAAACCGCTTCGCTTTCCTGCCATGCTGCTGATCCTCATTCTGCTCGGCTTCGGTCTGCGCCTGTACAGCCTCAATCGGCTGCCGCTGTTGATTGATGAGATCGGGTTTGCCGCCCGTGCCGCCGATATGCTGCATGGTCAGCACGTACCGATTTTCGCACCGGGGCATAACGGCAACCCATCGGTGTTTTCGTGGCTGCTTTCGGGCGTGATGTCGGTATTCGGGCAGAACATTTTCGCCGCGCGGCTGCTCTCACTGCTGTTCGGCACACTCAGTATTCCGGCGGCTTACGCGCTGGGGCGGTCGTGGTGGTCGCATCGGGTGGGGTTGGTCGCGGCGGCTTTCCTCGCCACCTATCCTGCCCACGTTCACTTCAGCCGCTTGGCGCTCTATAACATCATCGACCCGTTCTTCATGCTGCTGGCGTTGGCGCTCTTGGCACGGGCGCTGCGGCGTGGGTACTTAGCGGATTTCGCGTGGGTCGGCATCTGGGCAGGTATCGCCCAATACTTTTACCACGGCTCACGGCTGCTGCCGGTCTTAATCGGGGTTTACCTCTTGCTGTTTACCCGACGTTCCAAGCGACAAGTTCAACAACAACCTCTCCGTGTCTCTGTGCCATTGAGTCTCTGTGTGATGCTGTTCGTCTTTGTCATTGTCACCTTGCCGCGTTTCGCCCCGATGTTCACTGCTAATTTGCCGCTGACAGGCAACCTAGAAGGTGTGCGGCTGCCGTCTGATCTGGCTGCGAACGCACTGCGCTCGGTGCTGGCATGGGTGGGGCAGCCGGATGTGTCGCCGTTCTGGTTGGGCAGTGTGCCGCTGCTGCCCGTGCTGGCACTGCTCGCGGCTGGCGTTGGCTTGGTGATTGCCTTACGCTACTTACGCGACCCACGCCACGCGGTACTGCTTACAGCTCTACTGCTGACCACTATGTTTGGTGGAGTCATCTGGCCTGCCGCGCCGTTGTACGTCCGCTATATGACCGCGCTTCCGGCAATCGTGCTGTTGGTCGCGCTGCCGTTTGAAAGCATCTTGAACCGCAGAGACGCAGAGAAACACAGAGAGATTGGTGTACAGGAGCCGCGCTTCTATAAACAGATGAGGCAGCTAGCTATACTGCTCATCACGCTCATTACGGCGCAGGGTATCATCGTGAGTATTCAGCATACGAGGGAAGCCTATGAGCATGTGCCAGCGGGGTTGTGGGAGGCCGATACCTTAGCTCGCGCGGCATCGCATTTGCCGGAAGGCGTGGAAGCCCGGTTGAAAGTGTCGGACGATTTCGGCGAGGTTGAGCGGGTGACTATCGCCGATTACATCGCGTTTTATGGGCAGCGGCGGCCTGTAAGCATCATCAAGTGAGGCATTTATGGGGAAATTAGACGGTAAAGTCGCCATCATGACCGGCGGCAACAAAGGGATTGGTCGGGCGGTCGTTCGCCTGTTCGTGGCGGAAGGGGCGCGTGTGGTGATTGCTGCCCGTGACCAAGCGGCGGCGCAAGCAGTCTCCGATGAAATCCAGCAGTCCGGTGGCGAGGCGTTAGCGCTCGCCTGTGACGTGCGCCAGCCTGCGGACTGCCAATCGGTAGCAGCTCAGACTGTAGCCAGATATGGACGCATCGATATCCTATTCAACAACGCGGGTATCGTGCCGCGTGGGACGGTGCCGGAAACCTCGTTGGAGGTGTGGCAGGATACACTCGACACCAACGTCAGCGGGACGTTCTATATGTGCAAAGCTGTTCTGCCGCAGATGATCGCGCAGGGCGGCGGGGTGATCGTCAACAATGGCTCGGATTGGGCAGTTGTCGGTGGGCAGCAGGCAGCGGCTTACTGTGCCAGCAAAGGGGCGGTCGTGCAGTTGACCAAAGCAATGGCGCTCGACCACGGACGGCAGGGCATCCGAGTCAATG
>Ga0209460_1000447_pt1 | contig 37918 bp, 32 predicted proteins | sample EBPBio132013_DNA_FD_185868 | JGI IMG/M metagenome (GOLD analysis project Ga0209460, IMG submission 185868) | Wastewater treatment Type I Accumulibacter community from EBPR Bioreactor in Madison, WI, USA - Reactor 2_5/13/2013_ DNA (SPAdes)... | ecosystem: Engineered > Bioreactor > EBPR >... | reverse complement strand
TCACACCTCTTCCCATTCCGAACAGAGAAGTTAAGCCCTGCCGCGCCAATGGTACCTGGTTCACACACCTGGGAGAGTAGGTCACTGCCGGCTTTTTTACTGAAAACAGCCACCCTCCGGGTGGCTGTTTTGTTTATTGCAAAGTTCAATTCCAATCTCAATACCTGCCTGTTTTTTTTCAATTATTTCTTTGATTTGAATCTGATTAGAGACAACCTAATCTCTTATTATTATTGAATTTGCCTGCATTATTTTAAGAATACCCCCGTTTACTCTTTATTTAATGAACTTCTAACCGTAATGAGACCCCTGGGGCCTTCCTGAAGTTTAATCTTAATGTTTTCCGTTCTACCTTCATAATTGTGTTAATTTGACACGAATAACAGATATCTTTGTCTAATATTCGGAATTCAACAGGACTAATTGAGGAATAGAATGAAACGGAAAATGGTGACAATCGACGGGAATGAAGCAGCTGCCTATGTGGCCCACAAGGTCAATGAAGTGATTGCAATCTACCCGATTACTCCGTCGTCAACAATGGGTGAACTTTCAGATGAATATTCAGCCAAAGGACAAAAAAATATCTGGGGATCTGTTCCCAGTGTAACTGAAATGCAAAGTGAGGGCGGCGCTGCTGGTGCAGTTCACGGTGCACTTCAGACAGGTGCTTTAACAACAACTTTTACGGCATCACAGGGTTTACTCCTGATGATCCCGAATATGTATAAAATTGCCGGAGAATTAACCTCAACGGTATTCCATGTAACAGCCCGTTCTCTGGCGGCACAGGGACTTTCAATTTTTGGCGATCACTCAGATGTGATGGCTGCCCGCCAAACCGGTTGGGTCATGCTGGCTTCCAACAATCCGCAGGAAGCCATGGATATGGCTCTTATTTCCCATAGAGCAACTCTGGAAGCTCACCTTCCCTTTATTCACTTTTTTGACGGATTCAGAACGTCGCACGAAGTATCCAAGATTGAACAGCTTTCAATTGATGATTTAAAGGCAATGATGCCTGATCACCTGGTCATTACCCACCGCAAAAAAGGTCTGACTCCAGATGCACCTGTAATGAGGGGAACCGCACAAAACCCCGACGTTTATTTCCAGGGCCGTGAGACCGTAAACCCTTATTATACAAAAACCCCTGGGATCATTCAGAATGTGATGGATGAATTTGGGAAACTGGTAGGAAGAAAATATAAACTATTTGATTACTACGGTGCACCGGATGCTGAACGGGTCATTATCATGATGGGTTCCGGAGCAGAAGCTGTTGCTGAAACCGTTGACTTTCTGGCATCAAAAGGAGAAAAAATCGGACTGATTAAAGTTCGGCTCTATCGTCCGTTCAGTGGGGAGCATTTGCTTCAGGCGATTCCGAAAACAACAAAATCAATTGCTGTACTTGACCGGACCAAAGAACCCGGCTCAAACGGAGAACCTCTTTATCATGATGTTCTGACTGTCTTGACCGAAGCCATGCAGGAAGGAACACTTCCTACACCAACCTTCCCTAAATTTATCGGCGGACGGTACGGATTATCCTCCAAGGAATTTACTCCTGCCATGATCAAGGGAATTTACGATGAACTCAGTAAAACAAAACCCAAAAATCATTTCACCATTGGAATTATTGATGACTTGACCAATTCCCATCTGGATTACGATCCTGAATTTTCAACAGAAACCCCTGATGTTTTCAGAGGTATGTTTTATGGATTGGGAGCAGATGGTACGGTTGGTGCAAATAAAAATTCAATCAAGATCATTGGTGAAGAAACTGAAAATTTTGCACAGGGTTATTTCGTCTACGACTCGAAAAAATCGGGTTCCATGACCATTTCCCACCTTCGTTTCGGAAAAAAACAAATCCGTTCAACCTACCTGATTTCACGTCCGACCTTTGTGGCCTGTCACAACTTCAGCTTTGTTGAAAAATTTGATATGCTGGCCACTGCTGAAAATGGGGCCGTTTTCCTGCTCAACAGTCCGCACTCAAAAGATGAAGTCTGGAAATTCCTTCCCGGAAGAATGCAGAAACAGATCATCGAAAAGAAAATTAAGTTTTATGTGATTGATGGTCTTGAAGTCGCAAAAAACACCGGAATGGGTGGACGCATCAATACGATCATGCAAACCTGTTTCTTTGCTATTTCCGGTGTGCTTCCAAGAGAAGAGGCTATTGGAAAAATAAAAGAAGCTGTAAAGAAAACCTATGGCAAAAAGGGTGAAGAAGTTGTAAAGAAAAACTTTGAAGCCATTGATCAGACCCTAGAAAACCTGTTTGAAGTTCCGCTTCAGTCAATCATAACGGGATCGATGGAAGAAGTTGCCGTCGTTTCGGACAATGCCCCTGATTTTGTTAAAAATATTACCGCCATGATGATGGCCGGTAAAGGTGATTTTATCACCACATCCATGATGCCGGCAGACGGAACCTACCCAACGGGTACAACCCAATGGGAAAAACGGAATATTGCTACGGACATTCCGGTTTGGGATACCGACACCTGTATCCAGTGCGGAAAATGTGCAATGGTTTGTCCGCATGCTGTTATTCGGATCAAGGCCTATGACAGTTCATTTCTGAACAATGCACCAGCCACCTTTAAATCTACAGATGCAAAAGGACGTGAATTTGATCCGAACACCAAATACACCATCCAGGTTGCCCCTGAAGATTGTACAGGCTGCGAACTTTGTGTGGAAATCTGTCCGGCTAAGAACAAACAAAATACCTCACTGAAGGCCATCAACATGGCACCACAGCTTCCGATCCGTGAAACGGAAAAGAAAAACTGGGAACACTTCCTTTCCATCCCTGAATATGACCGGTCAAAGGTCAATGCCTCAACCGTTAAAGGATCTCAACTGCTTCAGCCGTTGTTTGAATTTTCAGGTGCTTGTTCAGGTTGTGGTGAAACACCTTATCTGAAACTGATTTCCCAATTGTTTGGTGACCGGATGGTCGTTGCGAATGCAACCGGATGTTCATCGATTTACGGTGGAAATTTACCAACGACGCCATGGTCACAAAATGCAGATGGCCGCGGACCAGCATGGTCAAATTCTCTTTTTGAGGATAATGCTGAATTCGGTCTGGGTTACCGGCTTTCGATCGACAAACATTTTGAAATGGCAACTGAATATGTCGTCGCTCTGAAAGATAAACTGGATCCTGCTTTGGTTGAAGGCCTGTTGAACGCAGATCAAAAAGAGGAAACCGGTGTTTTTGCACAGCGTGAAAGAGTTGTGACCCTGAAAGCAGCTCTGAAAACAATTGACAGTTCAGCAGCGAGAATGCTTGAGACTCTGGCCGATTATCTGGTTAAGAAATCAGTCTGGATTGTCGGTGGTGATGGCTGGGCGTATGATATCGGGTATGGCGGATTGGATCACGTTCTTGCCTCCGGGAAAAATGTGAACATTATCGTTCTGGATACTGAAGTGTATTCAAATACCGGCGGACAAATGTCGAAATCAACACCAATGGGTGCGGTAGCGAAATTTGCTGCAGGCGGAAAACGCAATGGTAAAAAAGATTTGGGTCTGATTGCCATGAGTTACGGAAATGTCTATGTCGCAAAAATTGCCATGGGTGCCAGCGATGTACAAACCATCAAGGCGATTCAGGAAGCAGAAAAGTATGACGGTCCGTCTTTGATTCTTGCTTACAGTCATTGTATTGCCCACGGATACAATCTGAAATACGGTATGCAGCAGCAAAAACTTGCGGTTGATTCAGGACACTGGCAGTTGTTCAGATACAATCCGGATCTTGCTCTCGAGCAACGGAATCCGTTCCAGCTTGATTCGAAAGCACCTAAAATCCGTCTTGAAGAGTACATTTATAACGAAACCCGTTACAAGATGCTCACCAAAATGAATCCAACGGTTGCCCGTGAATTGCTGGATAGAAGTCAGAGTGACATCAAAGCCAGATGGAAACATTATGAAACGCTGGCCGGTGAAGATTTTGCAACCAACAGCAACGGAATTAATCCTGTAAGAAAGGAGGCCTGAAATGAATCTGCAGACCAAATATCTCGGAATGAAACTGAAAAGTCCGCTTGTGGCTTCGGCTTCACCTCTTTCAAATGACGTTTCAAAAGTTCGTCAGTTGGAGGATGCAGGCGCATCGGCAGTGGTGATGTATTCCCTTTTTGAAGAACAGATTGAACATGACAATCAGGCCATGGAAACGTTTCTGGAACAGGGAACAGATTCCTTTGCTGAAGCACTGGATTATTTTCCGACACCGGATGAATATTACAACAAAGAAGCCGAAGATTATCTGGAACAGATTCACCGGCTGAAAAAGGCTGTTGATATTCCGTTAATTGCAAGTTTGAACGGCGTTACACCCGGCGGTTGGACGAAATATGCCCGTAAAATGCAGGATGCCGGTGCTGATGCCATCGAACTGAATGTGTATCACATTGCAACTGATTTCGGAATGTCGGCTTTGGATGTAGAAAATATCTATATTGAAGATCTGAAAAGTGTGAAGTATGCCGTAACGGTTCCGGTTTCAATAAAAGTCGGTCCTTATTTCAGTTCCTTTGCCAATATGGCCAAAAGACTGAATGAAGCCGGTGCAGACGGACTTGTCCTTTTCAACCGGTTTTATCAACCGGATATTGATCTGGAAGCTCTTGAAGTGATGCCGAATCTTCAGTTTTCGACATCAACTGAAATGAGACTTCCTTTACGCTGGCTTGCAATTTTGTACGGACACATGGATAAATGCAGTCTTGCGGCTACGACAGGGGTTCATTCTTCCTACGATGTTCTGAAACTGATCATGGCTGGTGCTGATGTAACCATGCTCGCATCAACCCTAATGAAAAACGGAATTGGCCGTCTCACAGAAATTGAGATGGAAATGAAACGCTGGATGGAAGAGCACGAATATGAGTCGCTTGATCAGATGCGTGGAAGTATGAGTTACAAAAATGTGAAAGACCCGGCTGCCTTCACCCGTGCGAATTACATGAAAACCCTGCAATCTATTAAATAGCCGGGGACGAGGGACAAGTGACGGGTGACAAAATCACAGGTCACGGGTTATAAGTTCAAGTTAGTACAAACAAAAAAACCAGCTTTAGGCTGGTTTTTTTGTTCTGACCGGTGTTAAAAAGGAGAGACACCACTCCGGTCAGCTAGAACAGGCTTCGCAGGCATCCGGATTATCGAGCGAACAGGCCAGGGCGGCAATTTGTTCTTCGGTTAATTCCTTTGCTTCTTCTTTTTCAGGAACGTCAAGCTGATCACGGTCTACTGTGAATTTCACGGCATCTGCGGCTGCTTTTGTTCTGAGATAATACATTCCGGTTTTGAGTCCGGCCTTCCATGCATAGAAGTGCATGGAGGTCAGTTTGGCAAAATTGGCGTTTTCGATGAACAGATTCAGACTCTGACTCTGACAGATAAAGGCACCCCGATCGGCGGCCATATCAATCAAATCCTTCTGCTTGATTTCCCAAACTGTTTTATACAAGGCTTTCAGTTCATCAGGGATTTCACGAATAGCCTGAATAGATCCGTTACCGGCAATAATTTTATTCTTCAGGCTTTCATTCCATATTCCGAGTTCAACCAGATCTTTCATCAGGTGTTTGTTTACAACGGTAAATTCACCTGAAAGCACACGGCGGGCATAAATGTTCGAGGTGTACGGTTCGAAACATTCGTTATTACCGAGAATTTGACTGGTTGAAGCTGTTGGCATCGGGGCAAGCAGCAAACTGTTTCTCATGCCATATTTCATGATTGAGGCTTTGAGTGACGTCCAGTCCCAGCGGTTGGTTGGAATCACATCCCACATGTCATACTGAAGAATTCCCTTGCTGGCAGGTGAACCCTGGAAGGTTTCATAATGTCCGTCACGCTGGGCAAGTTCAACAGAAGATTCGCAGGCAGCAAAGTAAATGGTTTCGAATATTTCTTTATTCAGTTGCTTGGCTTCCGCACTGTCAAAAGGCATTCTCAGCATAATGAAGGCATCGGCAAGTCCCTGAATACCGATACCGATCGGACGGTGACGAAGGTTGGATTTCTTTGCTTCGGGAACCGGATAATAATTCAGATCAATAATTTTATTCAGATTCTTCGTGATCACCTTGGTAACTTCATACAACCGCTGATGATCAAAAACACCATTTTCAATAAATCTTGGAAGGGCAATGGATGCCAGATTACAAACGGCAACTTCATCCGGACTCGTGTACTCTATAATTTCAGTACACAGATTTGAAGACCGGATCGTTCCGAGATTTTGCTGGTTGGATTTTCGGTTGGCTGAATCTTTATAGAGCAGATACGGCGTTCCGGTTTCAATCTGGGATTCCATAATCTGAAGCCACAGGTCACGGGCTTTTACAACCCGGTTTGCTTTGCCCGAAGCTTCATATCCGAGATAAAGAGCCTCGAATTTTTCACCCCAGTTATCGGCAAGTCCTTTCGCTTCATTCGGACAGAACAGCGACCAGTGTTCATCAGCTTCAACCCGTTTCATGAACAAATCAGGAATCCAGAGTGCATAGAACAAGTCACGGGCACGGCTTTCTTCTTTTCCGTGGTTTTTCTTCAGATCAAGAAACTCAAAAATATCAGCATGCCACGGTTCCAGATAAACGGCAAATGCCCCTTTTCTCTTTCCGCCACCCTGATCAACGTAACGGGCCGTGTTATTGAAAACACGAAGCATCGGAATGATTCCGTTTGACGTTCCGTTGGTGCCCTTGATGTAACTTCCAGTAGCACGAACATTGTGAATAGCCAGACCAATTCCGCCTGCAGACTGTGAAATAAGCGCAGTCTGTTTAAGGGTTTCGTAAATGCCTTCGATGCTGTCATCTTTCATCGTCAGCAGAAAACAGCTCGACATCTGTGGTTTCGGCGTACCGGCATTGAAAAGGGTCGGGGTAGCGTGCGTAAACCACTTTTCTGAAAGCAAATTGTAAGTTTCAATCGCTGAAGCAATATCATCCTTGTGAATACCGACGGCAACCCGCATCAGCATGTGCTGCGGACGTTCAACAACTTTGCCTTCAACCTTCAGCAGGTAAGATTTTTCAAGAGTTTTGAATCCGAAATAATCGTATGCAAAATCACGGTCGTAAACAATCGCTGAATTCAGTTCATCGGCATGTTGCTTTACAATCTGATACACATCTTCCGCAATGATAGACGCATTGTCACCGGTACGCTCATCGGTGTAGCGATACAATTTTTCAATCGTATCCGTAAATAATTTGGATGTGTTTTTATGCAGGTTTGATACCGCAATCCGGGCAGCGAGAATCGCATAATCCGGGTGGCGTGTGGTCATCGAGGCACAGGTTTCGGCAGCAAGATTATCCAGCTGAGCCGTCGTTACGCCATCAAAAAGACCTTCAATGACTTTCATTGAAATCTTGATCGGATCTACATAGTTGGAATCCAGGCCGTAGCACAATTTTTTAACACGGGCCGTAATTTTATCAAAGTGGACTTCTTCCTTCCGTCCATCACGCTTCACTACAAACATCAGAAATCCTCATCTAAACTGAATAACATATCATTTTTTTCGGACATCACGCCGGCCTTCTGGTATTCACCGACTCTTTTTTCAAAGAAATTGGTTTTGCCCTGCATGGAAATGAGTTCCATCCAGTCGAAAGGATTCGCCGTGTTGTACACTTTGGGGAGGCCAAGGGAAACTAAAAGATGGTCAGCCACGAATTCGATGTACTGACCCATCAGGGAAGCATTCATACCTATCAGGGAAACGGGGAGCGCATCACAGATAAATTCTTTTTCAATGGTTACTGCTTCTGTGATAATAGCAGTAATTTCAGCGGGATCCGGACGGTTCTCAAGCAGGGAATACAGAAGAACCGCAAAATCACGGTGGAGACCTTCGTCGCGGCTGATCAGTTCGTTTGAAAAGGTCAGACCTGGCATAAGTCCACGTTTTTTTAGCCAGAAAATGGCACAGAAAGAGCCCGAGAAGAAAATACCTTCAACAGCAGCAAAAGCCACAAGACGTTTGGCGAAAGAATCCTGAGAATCAATCCATTTCAAAGCCCAGTCAGCTTTTTTCGTTACTGCAGGAACAGTGTCGATTGCATTGAATAATTTGTCTTTTTCAGTTGGATCGGAAATGTACGTATCAATCAGGAGACTGTAGGTTTCTGAGTGGATATTTTCAATGGCGATCTGAAATCCGTAAAAGCACCGTGCTTCCGGGATTTGCACTTCTGTACTGAACCGTCCGCAAAGATTTTCATTGACGATTCCATCACTGGCAGCAAAAAACGCCAGAACGTGACTGATGAAATGACGTTCATCGCCGGAAAGTTTTTTCCAGTCATGAACATCCTGTGAAAGGTCAATTTCCTCAGCCGTCCAGAAACTGGCCTCGGCTTTTTTGTACATCTCCCAAACGGAAGAATATTTGATCGGGAATAAGACAAATCGTTTCTTATTCGGGGTTAAAATCGGTTCCATTACTTCTTTCAGTTTAAAAACGTGTTTGAATTTTATTTGGTGCTGGTCCGCGCTAGGCATGAAATCAATCAAACCGGGCACTTCGACTCCGCTCAGTGACCGGTTTGATATTTGCTTAAACCTTAAACCTTAAACCTTATGCCTTACACCTGCCGTTAGCTGCAGCCACTGGTTGAACCGCAGTTCAGACACCGGTAGCAGGAACCTGAACGAACCATGATACTTCCGCATTCGGTGCAGGGAGGAGCATCAGCCTGAGCTTTGAAGATTTTTTTTTCTTCCTGCTCGAGGTGACTGTGAACTTCTTTGACATGGGCAACTTCTTCTTTTTCAAGAAGCGGATAGTCAGCAGCTTTTCCTTCAGCAAGGTAGGCAGATGAGCCAGATTCTTCAGCAGGAAGAAACTTGATCGCCATCCATCTGAAAATGTAGTCGATGATTGATTTTGCCATTGGGATCTGACGGTTGCCAGTAAATCCGGATGGTTCAAATCTCATGTGACTGAATTTGCTGGTGAGAACTGTTAACGGTACGCCGTATTGCAAAGCCATCGAAATGGAAGTGGCAAAAGCATCCATGAAGCCAGAAATGGTTGAACCTTCCTTCGACATGGTGATGAACACTTCACCCGGGGAGTTGTCTTCATAAAGACCAACAGTGATGTAGCCTTCATGTCCGCCAACAGAGAATTTGTGGGTGACTGAATGACGCTCATCAGGAAGACGGCGGCGGCGTGGTTTTCCGGCAGCCAGCATCGACGGATCGAGTTCAGGCAGAGGAGGAGCAATTTTTTCAGCATCCATTTTAACATTGAGAGGCTGACTGCGTTTGGAACCGTCACGGTAAATCGCAATAGCCTTAAGTCCGAGTTTCCAGCCTTCGATGTAAGTGTTCATAATCTCTTCAGCGGTACATTCGGTTGGCATGTTTACCGTTTTGGAAATGGCACCGGAAAGAAATGGCTGAGCAGCACCCATCATCTTGATGTGACCAAAATAATGAATGGACCGTGTTCCGTTTGCCGGTTTAAATGCACAGTCGAAAATCGGGAGATGTTCATCTTTCAGGAATGGGGCACCTTCAATCGTATCCCGCTGATCAATGTAATCGGTAATGGCTTTGGTTTCAGCTTCTGAGTAACCCAGAACGCCAAGTGCCATCGGAACGGTACCGTTCACAAGTTTGAGAAGTCCGCCGCCAGAAAGTTTTTTATATTTCACAAGTGCGATATCCGGCTCAACACCGGTTGTATCGCAGTCCATCATGAAAGCAATTGTACCGGTTGGGGCAAGAACAGTTACCTGAGCATTGCGGAAACCAGACTTTGATCCGATTCTGATGGCATCATCCCAGCTTGCAATGGCAGCTTCGGTGAGTTTTTTATCAACGGCATCTTTCTGGATGGAATGAACTGCATTTCTGTGCATGTGCATCACATCGAGGAAGGCTTCTGCATTTTTTGGATACTGACGGAATGCACCGATTTCACGGGCGATTCTTGCGGATTGTGCATAAGCTTCACCGCACATGATGGCGGTAATGGCACCGGCAAGTGCACGGCCATTGTCAGAATCGTAGGGAAGTCCGACCGACATGAGTAACGCACCCAGATTGGCAAATCCAAGTCCGAGCGGACGGTAATCAATCGAGTTTTTGGTGATTTCAGGTGTTGGATAGCTGGCCGGATCGATCACGATTTCCTGAGCGAGGATAAAGACATCAACCACGTGTTTGAACGCATCAACGTCAAAACTGCCATCAGGCTGACGGAATTTCATCAGGTTGATGGAAGCCAGATTACAGGCAGAATTGTCGAGGAACATGTATTCTGAACAAGGGTTGGAAGCATAAATGCGGTCACTGGTTTTGCAGGTGTGCCATTTGTTGATGATGGAATCGAACTGCATGCCGGGATCACCGCAGATGTGAGTTCCTTCTGCAATTGCTTTCATCAGATCACGGGCCTGATAAACCACCGATGGACGGTCGGAAGCAACTTCGCGGGTAATCCAGGGTTTGTCATCAATAACAGCCTGCATGAATTCATCTGAAGCACGGACTGAAAAATTGGAGTTCTGGAAAAATACACTGGCATAAGCTTCACCGTTAAATCCGCCATCATATCCCTGTTCGATCAGGGCCCAGGCTTTTTTCTCTTCGGTGGTTTTTGCTGTGATAAAATCCATAATATCCGGGTGAACCACATCCAGAATTTCCATTTTGGCAGCACGGCGGGTTTTTCCGCCTGATTTGATGGAGCCGGCAACTGCATCATAAATCTTCATGAAGGAAAGCGGACCTGAAGCTTTTCCGCCACCGGAAATACCTTCTTTGCTTGACCGGATTCTTGACCGGTTTGAGCCTGTACCTGATCCCCATTTGAAAAGACGGCCTTCGTTGACTGAGTTGGTCAGAATTGAATCCATGGTGTCATCAACACTCATGATGAAACAGGCAGAACATTGAGGTTTGTCTTCGATACCAACGTTAAACCAAACGGGGGAGTTAAAGGTTGCCATCTGGTGAAGAACCATGTAGGTCAGTTCATTGTAAAAGGAATCTGCATCTTCAGCAGAAGCGAAATAACCGGCTTCAACGCCCCAGCGGGTCATAGTTTCAGTAACCCGGTTGATCATATCTTTTACAGAAGTTTCTCTTTCTGGCGTTCCGATGGCACCGTGAAAATATTTTTGAATAACCACGTTGACGGCAGTTTGGGACCAGAATGCAGGGACTTCAACATTTTTTTGTTCGAAAAGAGCTTCACCTTTGTCATTTGCGATGACGGCTGAACGAAGTTCCCACTGAATTTCATCGAAAGGATGAACGCCGGGACGGGTGAACAGGCGGGGTACCTGAAGTCCCTGTGGTTGGACAGTTTCTGTTTCTTCAAGCAGTAAATCTGACTCAGCGTGATGCCCATTCAGGCTATCAGCAAATAATAAAGGGTCCTGACCGGACAAATCGGACATTGAAAACTCCTGGGTTGGATTGCGTTTTTCTGTGATTTTTAACCCTTTAAGTCCGGACCCAACGGTAAGACACTGCAAATCAACACCGGATTTCGTATACCACCGGGTTCAGACTGATAAAAAGGGTAACTTCCATTAAGTATTGGATGTGGTGCCTTGGAGACACAAATCTATCCTGGGGCTGTGGAAGCGTTTACGAAGGTAAGCCTAAGTAGCCGAAGCGTTCAAGTTAATTGCTGATTAGTTATCCACGAAACAGTCTCAAAATGAGACTATAAAATTAATGTTTGTTATCTTATTGGCAGTCAACCATTTAATATAATATTTGAAAAGTAGCGAAATTTAATTTTCAGACCTGTTTGGGTTTAATTTGTTAAGCAGGACTGGCTTTATCTGATTCAAAGCCTGTGCCCGGTGACTGATTTTATTTTTGATCTCTGCACCGAGTTGTGCAAATGTTTCTGAAAATCCATCCGGAACAAAAAGCGGATCGTAGCCAAATCCTGTTGTTCCCTGGAGGTGATGGATCAAATATCCGCGAATAATTCCTTCCGAAGTAAAGATTCCGCCGGAACCAGCCAAAGCTATACTGCAATGAAATTGTGCTTTTGGTTTTTCAATTGACCGGATGGCATTCAGAAGTTTTTGATTATTTCGGGAATCGTCTGAAGGTTCACCGGCATATCGGGCAGAATAAACGCCGGGTTCACCATTCAGATCATCAACTTCCAGACCGGAATCATCTGCCAGACACCAATCTCCGGTTAGCTGATAAAGTTCAGTCGCCTTTTTAATCGCATTTCCGGTAAAATCGGGTTTGTCCTCAACGACTTCGAAGGGTTTTCCAAGGTCTGCAAGGGTTTTCAGTTCAACCGGAAATCCATCCAGTAAAGCGAGGATTTCTTTTTTCTTTTTTTCGTTGCCGGTGGCGATCCAGAGAGTCATGGGAATTAGAAGTTAGAAGTGAGAAGATAGAAGGAAGTCCTTAATTTGGCTTTATAAGTTAGAGACTTACTTTCAAAATAGAAAATCCTGAAAGGATTTAAGGTGAATAGCCCCGGGTCATAACCCGGTGGTTCCAAATGTATAACGCAAATCACAACCCCGACTGGGGTTGAAAGGTTAGAAACAATATGAGTTTAACCCCTTTGGGGTTGGGAATTTCATCAGGCCCTTAAACTAAAAATTTGTAATTCTTTGTGTCTTCGGGACTTTGCGGTCTCCCAATTCAGTCTTTTTTCTGCAGCATCCGAAAGGCGGTTGCCCTGCTGATGCCAATCAGTTCGGCGGCTTTGTCTACATTTCCCCCCGAAAGTTTCAGGGCTTTTTTGAACAGGAATTCCCGGGCCTCATCCAGGGTGATAATCCGGTTATTATCCATAGAAAAAACATCGGTACTTTTTACAGCCGGCCGGTAAATGGGTTGATTGGATACAGGAGAAACCAAATCGAGTCCGTTAAGTTCGGTGGTATTCGGAATCAGAAGGGCTTTGTCCAAAACGGTAAACAATTCTTCCAGATTTCCCGGCCAGGCGTAAGCCAGAATGGCCTGAATGGCAGTATGACCGAACTTTTTTACCGGAATTTTTCTGGATTCACAGATTTTTTCAACCATTCGCTGGGCAATGTTTAAGATGTCTGCCCCGCGCTGCCGAAGGGGTGAAAGTGAAAACGGAACTCCTTCAATCCGGAACAGCAAATCCTGTCTGAAAAGTAACGATTCTGACAGTTCACCGGTTGAATACCGGCTTGCTGATATGATTCTGAAGTCTGTTTTTTCAATCCGGCCAGACTCACCCACTTCAAATTCCCGGGTGTTTAATGTTCTGAAAAGTTTGTACTGAAGTCCGGCATCAATAGCCTCTACGGGGTCAATCAGTAACGTTCCGCCATTGGCGAGTTCAAGTTTTCCCGGGTAATAAAAACCTCTGATGAAGTCACCAAACAGTTCCCGCTGCTGACTTTCACGGCTGAGTTTTTCAGGGTTGAAGTAAATTAACGGTTTGTTCTGCCGGTCAGATTTCGTGTGGATGTAATTGGCAAGCTGGAAAGCTCCGGCACCCTTTTCTGCATGGATAAAAACAGAAAGGGTTGATTCAGAAACGCGGTCTGCAAGCTGGCGGATTTCTCTGAGTTCCGCCGAGTGGAAGGTGAGGTCATCCAGGGTGATCAGCTGAGGAAAATAGGGCATTACCTTTTCACTTCAGTTACCGGAATGATGTAAATACGGTCGGCATTTCCTTCTTCAGTTCGGAGTGGCAGTCTTTTCCATTTGAAGGAAATAAAATCAGGTACTTCTCCTTCAACAGCTTCAGAAATCTGACTGAGTTTATAGTTTGGCCGGAATGGAGAATAGACCGCATAAGACAGCATATTCCGGCTTGTTTCAGGATACGGAAAATAGACCAGACTTCCGTCAATATCCTGTTTTAAAAAAGGGGAAGAAAGGTCGTAAGCCATTCCGCCAACATGAAACCGGTATTTCTGCAGGCTGAAAAGGGTTTGGTTAAATGGAATCACAATCCGTTCTGATTCTGATAAAATTCCCCACGTCACTTCACGGGCAACCTGCTGAAGTTCAGATCTTTCTTTTTTTACCTGCGGAAAAACTTTGGCAAAATAAAAGGAATCAATACCAGCTGCCGTAAAGCCGATTTTCCCTGATTTGATGATTTCCTTTGCAACGATCTGGTAGGCCCACCCGTATTTGGCAATTTCCTTCCGGTATTCGGTAAGGTTAAACGTCATTCGCCAGATCGAGTCGTTCCGACCGATGTAACAATCCCACAGTTTATTGTCAGGAGCCATGTACCGCATAAAATCATAATCATCCCTGAAAACACCTTCAACAGCGTAGATTTTGATTTTATCATCCCACTGACCTTCCATAATCCGGGTTTCGGTGGCATAATTGGCTTTCATCAGGGAATCCTGATAGGATTGATAACCCGAAATGTACCGTTTGGCTGCATCACTCCACTCGGGTTGGTAGCCGTTGGTTTCAAGTGTTGCCAGAACCCGGATGGTGTTATCCTGATTGAAATAAACGTGAATTTTCTCAGTGTAAGAATACGGCTCACACTTGAATCCGGTGAGAAGCAGAAGTCCCGCAAGCGAAAAAAGAACCCAGCGAAGAAGAAGTTTCAGAAAAGGTGTGGTCATAAAAAGTGTTTTACAAGTTCAGATTTCAACGGTTTCCCAAAGCAGACCAGATTCCAGTGATCATTGCTTCATTTCTTTTGGTGATTCCTTTTTTCAGTGACAGATTAAAACCCAGGCGATATCCGGTTTCCTTGACCGTCCAGTATTCTTCAATTTTTATTTCCGACTTTCTGCCGGTGGTAAAAATAGTAAAGGAAAAGCCTGTTTCCATACCTTTTAATCTGAGTGGATCATTTGATGCGAGAGAAATGGCAAGAACTTTCCCCGGTTCATGACTGATAATATCGTAATAAACAGTTCGGTGTTCTGTCTTGAATTCAAGTTGGTTTTTATTTGCTGAAAAGGAAATTGCGCTGAGTTTTTCACCGGGCAGAGCCTCGGCAGGAAACCACTTCATCCAGCCATCACCGGTAAAAAACAAAGGCGTAACTTCAGAAAGAAAGGCAACCGTTTCAACGGTAGTTTCCATCCGGAAGGTTTCAGGAAGGAACGCCCCCCAGACTTTGAACAGGAGTCCGAGTACAAGAAGAAAGGCAACGCCGGCAAAAATCCAGGTGGTGAAGTCCATATTAATCCAGTTGGTTGATAACCGGTCCGCGGGCTTCAATCCCGGCACGGATTCTGATCAGGGCTCTGAGTCCGTCTAAAAGGCCTGGACCACAGTCGGTAATTTGTTCGGGTGGAAGCTGATAACAGGATTCTTCATGCCATTTATAGCCGCCGGCGGCTTTGTTTCGCTTTTCAGCCACTTGTATCATTTCATTTTTTGCAGTCCCGGTGTTACCCAAAACAAAAATGGCTGCATCAAAGTGAATACGGCTGAAAAAATCAGGTTCGTTTGCGGAAGGGAAAAGAGGCATGATACCGGCAGCATCCAGAAGCTGATGAGACCAGACCGGTGGTGCCTGATAAGTTTCTCCGCCAAAATCGAGGTAAGCCGTCACCCGGTTGACATCCCGGGCACCCTGATACTGAAGCGCTTTGAATTCCGCAATCCAGTTTTTTGCCTTTGAAACTGCAAGGTCTTCCCGGCCCATCAGTCTGCCAATGTGCATGAGTTGTTCAGGAACAGAGAGAATGGATTTTGGCTGAAAGTGAACGACTGAAAGTCCGGCCTCAAGGCAAGTTGATGTCCAGTCTGAGTGATCAAAGCCAGAGTTAAATACGAAATCGGGTTTGAGAGAAAGAATTTTGTCAAGGAAAAGATGGTTGCCATCAGAAACACACTGAATGTTCTCTGATGGGGAAACACGCCGGCAATCGTCAGAAAATCCCGCAACATCATGCATTAAATCAAGTTCGGTCAAAATTCCGGTTAGCCCGGGAGAGAGAGAAACAACCTTCATCCACACCAACTTTCTTTTTAAAGAGAATAAAAATACCCAAATGGGCTAACATTTTCTATTTTTGTTCTGTGAAAACACTAAAAACGACGCCATTTGTTCTTCTTGATGTCAATCCGCTGAATCACCGGCTATCTGGAGTTGGTAAAGTGGTGCAGGCGATGCAGGAAGATTTACTGCAGGATGAACGGATCAGAGTACAACCGTGGTTTACTTCCACAACAGAGTGCGTGGTTCCGGTGCCCGAGCCTTTTCAGGTTTCACTTCACCGCAGGTGGGCCTATTGGCTGCTGCCCGATGTTCCTTCTGGCGTTTCGATCACTCATTTCACCAATGCCATGATTCCGTTCCTGATGCCGGAAAGCCGGATGGGAATAAAAGTTCTGACGTTACATGACCTTGCCCTGATTCACCCTGATCACGAGTGGATTCCTGAGAAAAAATCAGTTCGTTGGAAAATTGAAAGAGCCTTGCAGCGGGCCGATCATTTTGTTTGTGTGAGTGAAACCACCCGGCAGGATTTTCTTGATCTGTATCCGGACAGGACTGGAGATGTAACCGTCATCCATCCGCATCCCGGATTTACTTTCAGGCAGTTTGCAGAAACCATTGAAATGCGGAATCAGTCAGGACATCAGGGAAAACCCTACTTTTTAGTGGTTGGTAACCAGAATGAGAGAAAAAACCCGCTTCTCGCCATTGAAGCCTTCCTGATTCTTCCTGAATCCTATCGTAAAGAAGTGGATCTGATTCTGATTGGCGAAGCAGGAAATCAAACCGACTCAATCAGGAAAGCAGTTAAGTCTGAGCAGTTAAAAAGTCTGGGTTATCGGTCGGATGAAGAAACCTGGACCTGGATGGCCGGGGCACTTGCACTTTTAGCTCCTGCCCGTTATGAAGGATTCGGACTTCAGGTTCAGGAATCACTCTGGTTAGGCACACCTGTACTTGCTTCAGACATTCCGGTTTTCCGAGAACAATTTTCAGGGTATGCAGAACTGCTTGAACAAAACAAAGAGGTCTGGGCTGAATCAATGAAAAAAAGAATTGAAAGCGGGAAAAGGGAAGAAAAGAAGCTAAGAAGAGAGTTTAACGGGAAAGAGTACGGAGATTTATATCTCCGGCTGCTGAACCGGTAGGTTCAGCAGGCCAGAAGAAATATTAACGACGATATCCGCCGCCGCCACCGCCACGTTGGAAGCCACCGCCGCCACCGCCGCTGTTTTCGCGAGGACGAGCTTCGCTGACATTGATTGTCCGTCCGGCAAGTTCCTTACCATTCAAACCGGTAATAGCCTGGGTACCAGAGGAGGCATCCTTCATTTCGACGAATCCGAATCCTTTGGAACGGCCAGTCACTTTATCTTTAATGATAGTTGCAGAAACAACTTCGCCATAGGCGTTGAATGCTTCAGCTAAATCATCGTTGCTGAATTGGTATGGGAGATTCCCTACATATAACTTCATTTCAATCGAACCTTTCTAACTCTAACTTGGTTTCATTGATCTGGGGGTTGCAGGGAGATTTAAGCCTAAACGGGATCAGTAATTCTAATCGTGTCTCAAGCTCTGGTCTGCGTCGCAATTTCCTGGCCAGATGTCCTGGTTCCGGCGACCGTGAGGTCTGCGGGAGGTTCAGAACGGGAACAATATGGGAGTTTCCGTCCGCAAATCCAATCGGATTGACATTTTCAAGGGTAAAAATGATGGGATTTATTTAAATTATCGTAATAATGGGGTGTAAATAAGGAAAATTTCCCCATTTCTGCTAAAACCGTTTCAACATGCCGGTGATGGATAAAGTGTACAATACCAACCCTGACCAGATCAATGAAAAGCTAATCAGGTGGGAATGAGTGAACGGTTCGTTATAAATAAATACGGCAATCAGAAGCGCAATTGAAGGACCGATGTACTGGAAAAAACCCACAAGTGAGAGTGGAATTCTTTTCACTCCCAGGGCAAACCAGTACAAAGGAAGTGCCGTAACGACTCCTGAGAGAATAAGTAAAAGTGTAGTTCTTAAATTGGAATGAGTTATTGCACCTGATGATCCTCCGATTGGCAAGAACAGAAATGCGAGGGCTAAAGGAAGTAAGATCAGCGTTTCGAGTGCGAGTCCCTGCAGGGCTTCATGGGGCGTTAATTTTTTTAGCAAGCCATAAATGGCGAATGATCCGGCAAGAGCTAAAGCAATCCAGGGTATTTTTCCGTAATCGAGAGCAAGATAAAGAACACCGGCTGTGGCCAGGGTTAAAGAAATCCATTGAACAGGTCTGAGTTTTTCGTGAAGGAAAATGAGTCCGAAAGCAATGCTGACCAGCGGATTGATGTAATACCCCATACTGGTTTCGACAATATGGCCGGCATTAACGGCAAAAATGTAGATTCCCCAGTTTAACGCAATGAAAAAACCTGCACCTGCAAGCGCCAAGGTTGCCCTGAGGTTCCGGAAGGAAGAAAAGCTGAATTTTTTTCGTTGCAGCCTGATAAGTAAGAAAACAAACAGAAATGACCAGACAATCCGGTGAGCTAAAATTTCAGGTGCAGGAACGGTCTGCAATAATTTCCAGTAAACCGGTAAAAAACCCCAGGAAATAAAAGCCAAAAGGGCAAACAGAATCCCTTTCTTATCAGGGGGAGATTGATTCATCATTTTAGTACCGGATCAAGTTCCTTGTATCCGGTTTGGGAATCTTGTGTTCTTTTAAATTCGAGTTGTGGTAATTCCACCAGAATAAGTTCAGCCGTAGTGTGAATCAGGCATCCGTCGAGTAAATGTCCGCTAATGGTTTTTCCGGTTGAATCTGAAATGGAAAGGTGAAAGTGACCCGATTCAGAATTGAACGTTCCGGTGAGAGAAACAATTTCCCACTTTCCGTCAAAGGCCGATCCTTCTTTTTGATCTGCAAAACGAAGGTTACCCTGCTTCAAACTTCCTGTACAGGAAACAACTCCAACGGCAGAAAGCTGATTGGTTTTTGCGTAATCCAACAGTGATTTCTTCAAATCTGCACCCGGTGTCAGCCGAATGACATGAAACACTCCTGGTGAGGTAAAAGGCTGAGACATGGCGTTACCTGAAAGTAAAAGAAAAAGAATCAGTAATCGGGCAGAAAGGGATTTCATTTGGTTACCGAAAATGGCAAGGTAAGGTTTTGGGAGAACGGACTCAATTTACAGGAAGGATTCGGGAAAGGATAAAAAACAGGTTCAGAAAAAGAAAACCGGAGAACCAGGCATGGGGACGCCTGAATCTCCGGCATCGGCCAATCAGGAAAAGACCCTGAAAAGCCTTGAAAATAAGCCAGTTTCAACGGGTTGCTGACGGGCATTGATCTCATTCACATAATCACGATCTGAAACCTGGATGTGGTTGATCAGCCATTTTCCCAGATAATCATGCAAATCAATCCCGTTTTTTTGTCCGTTCATGACTTGTATACGGTAAGAACTGAGGTAATTGATGAAATCAGCATGTTTTTGTCTGTGTTCTGAGATCCCTTTGTAATTTATGGATTCAAGAAGCATTTCCTCAGCTGAAAAGTGAGTTTTGGTGTAATCTTCAAGTTTGTAAATCACTTCAGAAATCATGTGATTTGCCCGGCGGAGATGAACGGCCTGCCCAAGTTCGTTGGTCAGGCTAACCAATGATTTGTGCTGGGCGTCAATTTGGGATATCCCGATTTCAAAAGCAGGTGTCCAGACATAAGGTTCAAATCCTGAAATCCGTGTTTCTTCAATTGGTGCCGTTTTTGCTACTGTTTTAAACTGATCAATTAAAGCCATGAGGGCATTGGAGTGATCGGTAATTTTTTCAAGAATAGCGGCAGCACGGTCTTTGTTTCCGGCTGAATACTCCTGGTAAGCATTTGTGGCCATCTCATGAAATATTTTGTGGTATTCAACAAGATCATGATACATGGGGTTGGTTCCAAATTTTTCACGACCCTCGCCATGAAGCCATTTGCCCATGTCACATTGAGTGTGATCTTTAATTTTGGAATCTTCAAGTTTCCCTGACCCACCATTTAGCAGTGATCTGAAGTTAATTCTCCAGACCAGGTGAGCCATTTTTAGTTGTTCCCAATCGAGTATAGCCGCCATCAAATTCCTCAAAGTTTAAAATACAGACCGTCGGGCAATACAAAACGGGTGCCAAAAGGTAAAGTAATGACTATAAAAACAGAAAAGTTGTGTCTGGGTTTGATTGGGCGGGATGGCGGATGAATTTTGTGGGATAATCCGATAAAAAGACCTCAAAATCAGGATTACATTTGGTAAAACGATAGAAATTTTGGTAAGAAAACAAAGATTATGGTTTCAGAAACCATCTGATTTGTCTTTGAAATTGTTCAGGGTTGACTGATTCACCCAATTTCTTAATTCGGTTAGCTTCTGAGGTATGGCCCCGATGTGTGAATAACAGAAACAAATCGGCAAGTGCGGCAGCTTCTTTGTCAGGATCCCACCAGTATTGAACAAAGGAAACCGGGTGACCAAAAATTTCCTCGGATTCATTTTCAGTGATTCCGTAGCTGAAAATATTTTCTGGCCAAAATACAGCAGGAGTGAAAAACCAGGTTCCGTCCTGATCTGACCTGATACGTGAGTGGTCACTTTTGTTTTTAAGAATGTCATCAGGGATTTGCTGAAATGCCGGACATGACCAGTGATCGTTTGAACCGGAATGAAAAACGTGAGCACATCTTGAGCAATAGGGAATGATCATCTGGGGTTTTTAAATAAAACAGACTCTTTTGTGTAAAAATAGGAAGTCCGGATAAAAAGTTCAGTTTGCGGGGATTAGATGTTGGTGAGGAAAAATGAAGCCGGGCAGGTTTTGCTTCGGCGGTTCGGAAGGCTTACTGTTCACAAGCACCCATTGACAAGTAGTTTATTAATACTTCCCAGAAGGTTGTTCAGATCAATTCCTGCGGTATTCTGTTAGTTTAGAGTGAGTCTGTTGCTTTTTCCCTGAAGTGAATTAACCCTCACCAATTTCTTTTTTAAAATCAACTGTTAGAGCCAGGTGACCTTTATACAATCCCATTTTAATAACATCGAGTTCGGCAATGGCTTGTTGAGTAAGCACTTCGGTCAAACCCGGGATCTTCAGTAAATCCAGAGTCAGAGCAGTGTCTTCAATTCTGATGTAATTTGGCAGAAAGGGTTTGATAAACGCCAATGTGGGTCTAATGTCAAGCGGACTGGTTTTTATCACTTCAAAAGTGATCGTTTTTATAAAATCAGACCAGTAAAACGAAACAATCCGAATGGCAACTGATGGTTTTATTTTCACCCCGATAACTGAATATACAACGGTGGCAATAATGTGGTTTTCTTCCAGATTTAGCATCATATCAGGAAGTTTTTCTGGTTTAAATTTACTCAATGCTGTATTTAGAAATGCCTGGTCAAAAGTAAGTGTTGCTGCCATAGGGATTCCGGTCTAATTTTCATAAAGATAGAAAAAGACAGATTCATTTACTCAATTGTTTCCGTTTCATTATAAAATGACTAAGAGTTTGCAGTTAAATCCGGATTTTTTACTCTTTTTCATTAGATGTCCCTTAAAACCTTCCAAAATGCCGTCTTGACGTGAATTTCTGATCGTCATTCCCCAAAAAAATTCTTAGATTGCCAACCGAAAAAATGATCAGGGTGGAACTTCTTTGAAAAACTACCCGGCGAACGACTTACTTTTACTGAATAATTTAGGCAGGATAAAACGTGAAATCCGATAACCAGCTGAATCTGAAAAAAGAGTTTTCCCTTCCCACTTTCGAAGAGTGGAAAAAGGTTGTTGAGGTCGATCTTAAAGGTGCACCTTACGAGAAAAAACTCATCACAAAGACATATGAAGGCATTGATCTTCAGCCTGTTTACAATGAAGCCGATATCCAGAATCTTCCGCATCTGAACAGTATTCCCGGCAAAGGGTCACAGGTCAGAGGTTCCCAAACCGGCGGCTATGTGGCAAAACCCTGGCTGATCTGTGAAGACATTCCGGTTGGTCTTGCCGAAGACTTTAACGAGGCCCTTAAGAAAGATCTCAGGGGCGGACAAACCGCCATCTCGGTTGTACTTGACGAAGCAACCCGGCTCGGTGTTGATGCAGATTTTGCAAAACCCGGTGAAGTTGGCGTTGGCGGACTTTCTGTCTCAGGAACAGGAAGTTTGAACCGGGCTTTCAGCGGAATTGATTTGTCAAAATATCCGGTTTACATCCAATCCGGATTTTCACCGCTTCCGATTCTGATTCTGCTTCTTGCTTCCCTGAAAAAGGATGGGCATTCGGTTGCCGGATTAAAAGGCTCAGTTGAAGGTGATCCATTGGGTTATCTGGCCTCAACCGGTAAACTGCCTGTTGGTCTGGAGCAGGCTTTCAATGAGATGAAAACCACAACCAATTGGGTTCGTATCCACAAACTTGATCTGAAAACGATTGGTGTTGATGGTTCTGTGTACCAGAATGCAGGCGCTTCAGCCGTTCAGGAACTTGCGTTTTCATTGGCAACGGCTGTTGAATACATTGAACAACTGGCAGAACGTGGTGTTTCAGTTGCCGATATCGCAGAAAGTACACGTTTTACATTCGGGATTGGCACGCACTATTTCATGGAAATTGCCAAACTTCGTGCTGCCCGGATTCTCTGGTCACAAATTTTAAAAGCTTACGGTGCAAATCCGGATGAACATAAAATGGTCATTCATGCCCGCACATCAAAAATGCCTCAGACGAATTACGATCCGTATGTGAATCTGCTCAGAACAACCACTGAAGCTTTTTCTGCTGCAGTCGGTGGTGTTGACAGTATGCACACAAGTCCGTTTGATGAGTCATTTGCAGTGCCTGATGATTTCAGCAGACGGATTGCCCGGAACACGCAAATTATTCTTGGGGAAGAATCCCATTTGAATGATCTGATTGATCCGGCCGGTGGTTCCTATTTCGTTGAATCCCTAACTGCTGAAATTGCCGCTGAAGCGTGGAAATTGTTTAAATCGGTTCAGGAAAAAGGCGGAATGGCTGAAGCGTTGAAAGCCGGTTTCCCTCAGGAAGAAGTGAAGAAAGTGGCTGATGCCCGCCGTGCAGACGTTGCAAAACGGAAATCGATCATTGTTGGCGTGAATATGTATGCCAATGTGAAAGAAGAACTTCCGAAACTGACTTATGCCGATGCTGAATCCATTTATAAAAAACGTTCGGATTATCTGCAGAAATTCCGTGTCGCCGGTGCTCAGGAAAAAAATATCAGAGTGCTTGAAAATCTCGAAAAATTGGCCGGAAATCCGACTGAAAAACAAATTGATCTGGGAATTGAAGCAGCACTTGAAGGCGCAACTTTGGGTGAATTAACCAAAGCCATCCGGTCAGGCAAACATCAGGATGTCACCGTTTCTGCAATTCCATCCTTCAGTATTGCGGTTGATTTTGCTTCACTCAGAACCAAATCGCTTGAGTACAAAGCCAAAACCGGAAGTCTCCCGAAATTATTTCTTGCCAATATGGGTCCGCTCGCCCAATATAAAGGACGCTCAGATTTCAGCCGTGCGTTTTTTGAGCCGGGTGGATTTGATGTGATTGCCCCTGCCGGATTTGAAACTCCGGACCTTGCTGTTAAAGCCGCCGTTGACTCGAAAGCACCGGTTGTGGTGATCTGTTCAACCGATGAAACCTACCCGGAACTGGTACCTGTTATCGTAAAGGGAATAAAATCAGCCAACCCGAAAACAGTTGTGGTTCTTGCCGGCTTCCCGAAAGAACAGGTTGATGCACATAAAGCCTCTGGAATAGATGAGTTCATTTTTCTGGGTGCAGATGTGGTGAAGACGATTCAGGGAATTTGGGGGAGAATATAATGTTAAATGTTAAATTTTAAAGGCTAAATGGGAATGCAGAATTCTAAATCATCTTCAAAAAATTTGATTCAGGACAAAAGTTTCCAGTTTGCATTACACGTTCTGGAATTGTACAAGCAAATGAGGTTTCAAAAGGAATATATCATTTCTGCACAGTTGATTCGTTCTGGAACCAGTATCGGTGCAAATGTTGAAGAAGCAACCGCCGCACAAACCAAAAAAGATTTTATTGCCAAAATGTCTGTTGCCAGCAAGGAAGCCAGGGAAACCAGATATTGGCTGAAACTTCTTTCTCAAAGTCAGTTTTTTGTATACGACTACACTAAATTGATGGAGGAATGTAACGAATTAATTAGAATTATAACTGCTATAGTAAAAACTGCTCAAACGAAAGGCGAATCGGAAGCTTAAGCTCATTTATCCTTTAAAATTGAGCCTTTAACCTTCCAATTTTCGGAGAAAATTGATGAAAAAACCTGATTTTACCAAGCTTGACCTCAATCTGAAGTCAGAGCCGGAAAGTTACGAATCCTGGGCGATTCGGTTTAAGAATGAAACCGGTAAAAATCCCGCTGATTTTATCTGGGAAACCATGGAACAGATTCCGGTAAAACCACTTTATACGCCGGAAGATATCAAAAACTGTGATCACATCGGTTACATGTCGGGAATTCCGCCTTACCTGCGTGGACCTTATTCCACCATGTATGTGAATAAACCCTGGACGGTCAGGCAGTATGCTGGATTTTCAACTGCTGAAGAATCGAATGCCTTTTACCGCCGTAATCTGGCTGCCGGACAAATGGGACTTTCTGTTGCTTTCGATCTTGCCACTCACCGGGGCTATGATTCAGATCACCCAAGAGTTGTGGGTGATGTAGGAAAAGCGGGTGTTGCTATCGATTCTGTCGAAGACATGAAAATCCTTTTCGACAAAATTCCGCTGGATAAAATGTCGGTTTCGATGACGATGAACGGTGCAGTTCTTCCGATTTTGTCATTCTACATTGTTGCTGCCGAAGAGCAGGGCGTGAAGCATGAACTGCTGAGCGGAACCATCCAGAATGACATCCTGAAAGAGTACATGGTGCGGAATACCTACATTTTCCCGCCGGAACCTTCCATGCGTGCCATTGCTGATATTTTTAAATTTACGGCAGAAAATATGCCGAAGTACAACTCCATTTCGATTTCCGGTTATCACATGCAGGAAGCCGGTGCTACCGCCGATCTGGAAATGGCGTATACCCTGGCAGACGGACTTGAGTACATCAGAACCGGTATCAAAGCCGGAATGAATGTAGATGCTTTTGCGCCACGTCTTTCGTTCTTCTGGGCTCAGGGCATGAATTATTTTATGGAAGTTGCCAAAATGCGGGCAGCCCGTGTGCTCTGGTCGAAGATTATCAAGGATTTCAATCCGAAAAATCCGAAATCCATGGCGCTGAGAACGCACTCCCAAACTTCAGGCTGGTCACTTACCGAACAGGATCCGTTCAACAACGTCGCCAGAACCTGTATTGAAGGTATGGCTGCTGCATTGGGACACACCCAATCTCTGCACACCAACTCTCTGGATGAAGCCATTGCCCTTCCGACAGATTTTTCAGCCCGGATCGCCAGAAATACTCAGCTTTATCTGCAGGATGAAACCAATATCTGTAAAGTGATTGATCCGTGGGGCGGAAGTTATTATGTTGAAGCCCTGACCCATGCACTTATCGAAAGAGGCTGGGCACACATTCAGGAAGTGGAATCTTATGGCGGAATGACTAAAGCTATCGAAGCCGGCATTCCGAAAATGAGAATTGAAGAAGCTTCAGCCCGTCGTCAGGCAAGAATTGATTCTGGTCGTGAAACGATCGTGGGCGTGAATAAATATCGCCTCGACGTAGAAGCCGCAATCGAAATTCTTGAAGTTGACAATACGGCTGTGAGAATCAGTCAGATCAACCGGCTGAATGAACTGAAGAAAAACCGGAATGCCGCTGACGTTCAGATTGCACTTGATGCGCTGACGAAATGTGCAGAAACCGGAGAAGGAAATCTGCTTGATCTTTCAGTGAAAGCTGCCAGAGTCAGAGCAACCTTAGGTGAAATTTCAAGTGCACTTGAAAAAGTATGGGGAAGGTATCAGGCTGTTGTGAGAACCATATCAGGCGTTTACAGTTCAGAATACGAAAGTGAAGAAGACAACAACGTTGCCGAAGTGCGCAAACAAACCGACGATTTTGCTGCGAAAGAAGGTCGCCGCCCAAGAATCATGATTGCAAAAATGGGTCAGGACGGCCACGATCGCGGTGCAAAAGTTGTGGCTACGGCCTATGCCGATATGGGCTTTGATGTTGACGTCGGTCCGCTTTTCCAAACACCCGAAGAAACTGCCCGTCAGGCTGTGGAAAATGATGTCCACGTAGTCGGGATGAGTTCTTTGGCTGCCGGACATAAAACTCTGCTGCCACAACTCGTTGAAGAACTGAAGAAACTGGGCCGTGAAGATATTATCGTGATCGTTGGCGGGGTCATTCCTGCTCAGGATTATGATTTTCTGTATCAACACGGTGCAACGGCCATCTTCGGACCCGGAACCAAAATTCCGTTTGCTGCCCTCAAAATCATGGATGAGGTGAACCGCAGGTTTGCTTGATTGGTTACAGGTCACTGATTACAGGTTACGGGAAAAATCAGAATTATATTTGTGATATTTCCCTTTGATTTAAACAAGAAAGTCCGCCAAATGGCGGACTTTCTTGTTTAAACCTTCAAAAACACAAACCCCAGAATTCCTTTCACCTTGCATGATTTCCCTCTGATTCCTATTATGTAATTTTTTGCAGGATGGAAGGAAGGCGAAAATCATGTTATCTAAACTTATCTCTCACGATCCTGCCGGATTCCGGTGGCGGGGTGGGGAAGTCAGTCGTCTCGAAGGACTCAGTGATGCAATTTTTGCTATTTCGATAACGTTACTGGTAGTTTCTCTTGAAGTACCGGCAACTTATGGTGACCTGAGTAAAATGATGAGCGGATTTCTGGCTTTCGGACTCAGTTTTTCCCTACTCATGTATATTTGGTATTGTCACTACATCTATTTTCGCAGGTACGGACTTCAGGATACCATCACGATTACCCTGAATGCCACCATTTTATTTCTGATTCTGTTTTATATTTATCCACTGAAGTTTCTTTCCAACTTCCTTATTGCAACCTTCGTTTACCAGTCCTGGGATGTTGTCACCAAATCAGGTGAAATTCTGCCCATGATTAAACCTGGTGAAACAGCTGAACTCATGACTATTTATTCATTGGGTTACGTTTTGGTTTTTCTGGTGTTTTTTCTGATGCAATCGAGAGCATTGAAATTTGCTGGAAAACTTGAATTGAACCCTAAAGAAATTCTGATAACCAAAGCCTGGCTTTGTTCTCATGGGATCATGATTGGGTTGGGTTTGACTTCAGCAATTCTTGCATTCTTTTTTAATCTATCAGGATTGGCTGGTTTCGTTTACGCCTCAACCGGTATTTTTCAGGGTTTTAACGGATATTTTTGGGGAAAACGGGTTCACAAGCTTGCAGCTTTGTCTGAAAAAGAATGAACGGATCTGAAATTCAGAGGTTTTTCCACAAAAGTTAAACCCGTAACAATCCACGAAATCCTCTTGCAGCATAGTAAGACTCTGCCCCATTATGATACACAAAAACAGTATCGTAACGGCGGTCACAAAAAAGGGCACCGCCGAGTTTTCTGATTTCATCAGGAGTTTTTACCCAGCTTGAGGTTTTCAAATCGAAATTCCCAAGTTTCTGCAACTCCCGATATTGTGCTTCAGATAAAAGTTCAACTCCAATTTCAGTAGCCAGATCCTGAGCACTGTTTTGAGGTTTGTTTTCTTTCCTTGAATCCAGAGCTTTTTTGTCGAAGCAGAGGCTTCTGCGGCCGGCAGGACTTTCTGCAGAACAATCGAAAAAAAGGTACTCACCAGTTGTGTTGTCCAATCCTACAACATCCGGTTCACCGCCGGTTCTTTCCATTTCGCTCAGCGACCATAATTTTTCAGGGCTAAATTTCAGCTTTTTCTCTATTTTTGTCCAGTCAAGATTCTGGTGACGTTTCCTGTTTTTTTCAAACCGGTCTTTTAAGACGCTGATCAGTTTTTCACTTTGTTCCGGTGTCAGTTTCATTTTTTCCCCTTTCTGCTTTTCCATCAAAATCGTTCGGTTCAGGTTAAGTCTAATTCCATAAACAACAAATATTGTCTAAATGCTTCCGGGATTTCAACTTCCGGGTAGGCTGAAATATCTTTAAAACCGAAACTCCGGTAAAGTGAATGTGCTGCTTCCATAAACTTCGGACTGTCGAGCCGAACCTTTTTATAACCACTTTCCTTTGCAGCGCTTAACAACGAATGAAGAATTGCACGTCCGGCCCCAATTTTTCTGAAGGAAGGGTCAACATACATTCTTTTGATTTCACCGGTTTCTTCATTGATGCTTTTAAGACATCCGATTCCGCAGACTTTTTTATCAATGAAGGCAAGTAAAAGCCGTCCATGTGGAGGCAGAAACTTATCAATCATTTTAATGTCCTGTTCGACTGCTTCTTTCGGATTATGGGGATGAACGCCGTAAAGTTGCTGCATGCTGTCGTTTCCCCAGGTCAGATAATCCGTCCATAATGTCCTGATAAATTCAAGATCACCAGGAAGGTTTGCATCACGGATTTCAACTGAGGAATTTGGTGTCATAAAAAAGTGGATTTCAGTTTTTTAAAGGTACACATTGCTTTCGTTTCAAAGTTATTCGCCATTCGTTATTCGCAATTTCTATCTCTACATCGCCTCTCTTACGACTTCCTCAATAGTGGTTCGCCCTGAAACAATGGCATTTAAGCCGGCAACAAATAAATTGTGTTCACCGATTGAATCCAGATAAGTTCCGAATTCAGACGGATTCCCGTTTTTTATCATCAGATTCCTGACGGATTCAGTTATTGGCAGCAATTGGGTAACCACAGTCCGGCTTTTGTAGCCCGTATGACGGCACGATTCACATCCAACGGGTTCACTAATCTGCCACGACTTTCTTTCCGGCAGAAATGACTGGTTTAGCGAAAGAAAATGTTCAGCCAGCGGAGACGGATTTTCAGCTTTCTTTTTGCAGGCGGGACACAAAATCCTGACAAGCCGTTGGGAAACAATGAGTCTGAGTGTCGAAATCAGCAGGTAATTTTCAACACCCATATCAAGAAGACGGGATAAGGTTGCCGGTGCATCGTTGGTGTGAAGTGTAGAAAGAACAAGATGCCCGGTCAGAGAAGCTCTGATGGCGATTTCGGCAGTTTCAAGGTCACGGATTTCACCAACCATGATAATATTCGGGTCCTGCCGCAAAAAGGAACGAAGTGCATGAGCAAACGTGTAGCCAATTTCCTCATTTGCTGCACTCTGATTGATTCCGGCAATGTGATATTCTACCGGATCTTCAATCGTGAGGATATTCCGGTCGGGTTTATTCAGATATTGGAGGGCGGTATATAAAGTTGTTGATTTACCGGAACCGGTCGGTCCCGTAACCAAAATTAAACCGTTGGAAGCGGAAAGACTTTCCTGAATGGTTTTAATGTGGTGATCGGGAAAGCCAAGGCTTGCAAAATCAAGATGCCTGCCGGATGGATCCAAAATCCGGATGACGACCTTTTCTCCGAAATAAACGGGAATGACGGAAACCCGTAAATCAATTTCCTTTGCCTGCGTTTTATACCGGATGCGTCCATCCTGCGGGCGACGTTTTTCTGCAATATCCAGATTGGAAAGAATTTTTATCCGGGCAACAATGGAATCTTTATGTTCAGGTTTGGTCTGAAATGCTGGGATTAACTGTCCGTCAACCCTGAACCGGATGTGAAGGCCTGTTTCAAAAGGTTCAACATGTACGTCAGAGGAGCCGGCTTCAAGTGCCGCCTGCATAATCTGGTCAAAAGCAGTAATCGCAGAAAACTTAGGATCGAGTTGTTTCATCGGGCTTTATTTTTATGGACTTGTTTGGTAGTGCCAGACCCGCTGCTTCTCAGACTGAGATAAACGGAATCAGATAATCATACCATCCAAAAATAAAACACCTTCTGCTGAAATCCACATGAGTGACAGCCAGGCACCGTAGGGAATTTTGGGATTGGGAGATTTTGAAAGGAAAAAAACGAGGAGTCCGGCCAGTCCCGAAACAATGAAAAGCAGAATGCTTATGTCAAGTGACCATCTCATGCAAAGCAACGCAACAAGAATGAAATCTGCCGAACCCGTGGGGGTTATTTTTTTTCTAAAAAAAATAAAGGAAGAACTTAATGCCAGGATGGCAAGGGGAATCAGGTCAGGAATCCAGAATTTATCAGCAAAACTCGACCAGGAAAGCGAAAAAACCACAATACCCAGTGCAAAAATCAGCCAAATAGATATTAAATGACTTTTAAAATCCTGAAAAATGATTGCCATCAGGCAGATGAATTCAATAACTAAAATCCAAATCATTATCTTCCTTAGTGCGAACTAATGTGAAAATAAGTTATCTTAATCTAATTGTCATGTTTTTAGTGTAAAAAATTTAAAAATTTCAAACAAAATGCCTTCCTGCAGAAAAAATTGCATTTTTGCAGGCGACAAAAAAAGGTTATCATGCTTAAATTACCCCTTCACTTTATTGAACATCCTGCAAGACAGGAATCAGAGCAAAAGAAAATCCTGGTGATGCTTCATGGTTATGGAAGTCATGAGGAAGATCTCTTCGGGATGTACACACAGCTCGACCCAAGATTTCATATTATCAGCCTTCGGGCACCCATTCGTCTGGAATGGGGTGGGTTTGCGTGGTTTGATATTGAATTTCTTTCAACCGGAATTACCATCAATGAGGAACAGGCCTTTCATCAGCTGGAACATCTGAAAGCAACCCTCAGGCAGATCAAGGATCATTTTAACGGGGCGGATCTGGTTCTTCTCGGATTCAGTCAGGGAACCATCATGAGTTTTGGAACGGCTGTTACAGAACCTTCTCTGGTTTCTGCCCTGGTCGGATTCAGTGGCCGGATTGTAGATACCATGGTGCCTAAACATCCCCCAATTCCGCTTTACAGAGAAATTCCGATTATCCAGACCCACGGAACGATGGATCCCGTAATCCCAATTGCACAGGGCCGGCATGCTTCTGAAGTTTTAAAAAAACTGGAGTTTGATCACACTTTTAAAGAGTATTCCTTTCAGCATGAAATCAGCATGAATTGTCTGAATGATGTCAACCGGTGGATAAAAGGGAATGTTTTTAAGGATTGAGTCACCGACAGAAAAAATTGAAAAATTAAACGGTTGGTCTCCGAGTGCTGATGCCAGGAACTGGGATCAGTTTATCGAGGAGACGGGGGACCGTCGGAGACAAAGGGAATTCTTACATGTGTTAAGAGTTATGACCAAATCAAGCAACTTCCGTCCTGAATCTGACTTTATTCCAGCTTTTTCTTACTTTAATTCATTGGGAGTAAATCCTCTCCTCCTTGATGCGCCCGATGTCATCCCCGCGAAGGCGGGGATCCAGAATAGAAGGCATGGATATGGAAGGCATGGATCCCCGCCTTCGCGGGGATGACAACAGTAGCTTTATTCTGAATTAGATACCCTGTTGCTTGTGGCGGGGATGTTCAATCTGATAGTCTAAAAATTAAATCCTGTATAGATTTTCCGGGAGAAAAAATGTTTGAAAATAAACGGATCGGAGTCATTGGTGCCGGCGTAATGGGTCAGGCCATGATTAACGGACTTCTTCATTCCGGACAAATTCAATTTACTCAGGTCTGGGCATCAGTAAAGTCTGAATCCAGTCAGATGAAACTGTCTGAAGGCTCGGCTTACCCTGTTTATACTGATTTTTCTGATGAGATTTCAAAAACTGATATTTTCCTGGTTTGTACCAAACCCAGATATGTATCCGGCGTCCTTGATGTTCTGAAAGCATCAGGTAACCTGAAACCGGGATGTCTGATTATTTCAATTGCAGCAGGAATTACCATTTCCAGAATGAAAGAACATTTGGGTAGTGATGTTGCACTGATCAGAGCAATGCCAAATACGCCCTGCAAAATCAATGAAGGAATCACGGTTATTTCCCCGGCTCCCGGAGTATCAGCTGAACATAAAGCCATTGCAAATTCTATTTTTTCAAGTGTTGGTAAAGCTCTTGAACTGGATGAAACCCATCTCGATGCGGTTACTGCTGTTAGTGGTTCTGGTCCTGCCTATATTTTCCTGATCATGGAAGCTCTGGCTGATGGTGCCGTTCGGGTCGGACTTCCCCGGGATGTTGCCCTTCAGTTGGTTTCTCAAACCGTTTTAGGTTCTGCAAAAATGCTTCAGCTTGCCGGAAAGCATCCCGCCTCACTTAAAGATGACGTAACCACACCTGCCGGCAGTACCATTGCTGCCTTGCTCACCATGGAAGACGGGAAAATCCGTTCAGTTCTTGCCCGTGCGGTTGAAGAAGCAACCCGCACCGCCAGAGGATTGGGCAACTCTTGAAACCAGTTATCATCCAGATCCGTAACAAGACTTCTTTCAGTGAAACCTGTTCCGGAGTCATCGTGCGCTTTCGATTAATCTTCTATATTTTTCTGTTCAGTTTACTGGTAACAGCTTACAGTCGTGCCGCCGAACCTGATAGTACCAAAATCAAAGTTGGCAAAACCTGGGTTTCGGGCAACAAAGTGACCGACCCATGGGTGATTAATCGTGAATGTGATTTTGAATCCGGCGATTCACTCACCTCAGAAGCGCTGACTTTGGTTGTTAACCGGCTTGAAGCCACTTCATTATTTAACCGGGTTGAAGCAATCAGACATTATCAGCCTGAAACGGGTTTAACTGATATTGAGTTCAAAATAACAGAATCCTTTTACGTGATTCCTTATCCCGTTCTGAGTTTTAATGGTGGTCATTTTGATGAATATAATTATGGTGCAGGTGTTGTAGACCGTAATTTCAGGGGAAATGGTGAGCTGATTGCCCTTTCTGGCTGGCTGGGTTATGCACCGGGTTTTTCGCTGTATTATGAAAATCCGTGGATTGGCGGAAAGGATTCCCGGCATTATTTTTCAGCAGATATTTCACGCATCAATATTGCCAACCGGAGTATTTACTATAACAACTTCACTGAAGAACATCTCAGTTTTAATTTCTTTGTTAAAAAGTACCTGACCCGTTTTTTTTATATCGGTATTGGCAACGATCTCAGACGGATAAATCTGGTTTCCGATCTGGATGTAAATCCTGCCGGTGAGAAAAAATTCTGGTTTACTGCACCGTTTGTTGAGTTTAGTTTTGATAGCAGAGATTACCAGAAATATGCCCACAGCGGGGTTTTTCTGAAATATTTGGTTGTGAAAAATGGAATTGGAAGCAAAAACATAGACAATGTGTCGTTTAACCTTGATAACCGGGTTTATTATAAATTCACCGAAAGAACTGCACTAACGGCGAGATCGGTTCACCAGATTTACAGCAGTGAACCTGAAGTTTTCCAGAAAAGTCATTTCGGGTACGAATACCGCCTAAGAGGTTATTTTTACCAGATTTACGAATCCAACAATATCACAATGAATTCTCTTGAGTTTCGTTTTCCGATTTCTGATATCCGGTTTTTTTCTTTTAAAAATGTGGATGCTTTTTTTGGTGATGCCGGCAAGAATTTAAAATACGGACTCAGTGGTACCGTTTTTGTAAACAATGGAATCAGCTGGAATAACCTGAGCGAATTGGCGATAAAGAAATCACGGTCAGGATTTGGGGTTGGTTTAAATCTGATTTTGCCGGGAATTGAAGCACTGAGACTTGAAAGTGCCTGGGATGACCGGGGCCGGTATGAAGGCATCCTGGATGTGGGTGTTTCTTTTTAGGCCTTTTTCCTAATAGCCAACAGCTAATAGCTAACACCTTACCTCCCCCCAAGTCCATTCTTCTTCTGATAGTAAAACTCAAAACTACCTTGCGTTATAGCTTTGTTCAGTGAATCCAGACGAAGTGAATGCGAAGGATTTTGTGGATTAATGTGGTTTCCGGCGAGGTCTGTAGAAAAGGTTTCCTCATTTTTCAGAGCCAAAAACCTGACTTCATTCCCCGAAACAATGGCGCTGTAATCGTTGGAATTGTATTGCACAAATCCTTCTTCCTCCCGAAGTGATAAGACATCCCGTCCCCAGCTGTTAATCGTAAACTTCCCTTGCAGTAAACCCAAAACAGTCGGGACAAGATCTGCATGTCCGGCCGGAGTTTTAATCCGTTCACCTTTTCTATGGGTTAAAAGGGGAGAATAAATAAGTGCAGGAATATGGAATCGTTTTGAGGAAAGAGAGGGGTCGTCAAATTTTTTAGTGTGATCAGCACAAATGATGAAAATCGTGTTTTTGTAAAGCGGTTCATTTTTAATCTGGCGGAAAAAGGAACCCAATGCCTCATCAGAGTAACTCATGAGATTGTAAAAATTTCTTCTGGGCGATTCGTTAACTTTTGGATTTTCAACCAGATCACCCGGGTAAGTAAACGGTTCGTGGGTTGAAAGCGTAAAAATCAGAGAGATAAACGGTTCTTTCATTTTGAAAAGTTCCGTGGCAGCTCTGCTGAACATGGCTCTGTCTGATGCTCCCCAATGACTGCCATAGTCTGATTTTGGAAAATCTTCAACGCCGGTAAAGGAATCAAATCCATTGTTTCTGAGAAAGGATTTCATATTGTCAAAAGTCTGATCGCCGCCATAAATAAACGACGCAGACTGCCAACCTTCCGGTTTCAGAAGGGTTGCAACTGTAGGAAATTCGGTTAGTCCGCTGATTTTTTTCATGAGACTTCCCCCACGGTATCCCGGAAAGGATGCCATTGCAGATAAAATCCCCCGGTTTGACCGGATTCCTGAGGCATAAAACTGTTCAAATAAAATTCCGTTTGCAGCCAGACTGTCAAAGGCTGGTGTCATCCGGGTTGAATCGCCCAGGGAGCCGGTCATATCTGCCCGCCAGCTTTCCAGAATGATGAAAACCAGATTGGGTTTTCCCTGAACTTCACCTCTGCCGGTAACGGTTCTGATCAGCGGATTTCCATCCGAAAGACTCACTTCACCCGGTCTGACGAAGTTTGATTTTAAAACCCGGTTCAGTTCTCCCGGATTTTTGAAATAGGTTTTCCACTCTTTTTCTTCCAGCATGGCGTTGAAAAAAGTAAAAACCGGATTCAATCCGAGCTGATTCGAAAATTCATAATCAGTGACATAAGCATCACCCCACTGAATGGGAATCGACGTCACTTTTCCCCGGATACCAATAAAGAGAACGAACACCGTTAGAAGAAAAACAGTAAATGAACCCAAATTGTAAACGGCTCTTGGTTTGACGGCTGGCTTCAGATTCAGCCAGCGGTGTCTTACAAAAAGGTATAGGCTCCCAAGAATTGCGAATAAAACAAAATAGGTGATGACCGGAAATTGCTGCCAGAGCATCGGGATGACTTCACCCGGTTCATCGAGATAATCAAAGGCAAAATGATCGAGATGATTCCCGAAAAATTCATAATACTTGATGTCAGCCAGGCCCATCAGAAAAATCAGCAGGGATAAAAAGGAAATGATTCCCCTGACAAAAAAAAGCCAGGAATCGGTTAAACTTTTTCCGGGAAGAAACAGCAGCAGGGCTGGAATGGCAAGCAGGTAGCAGGAAACAACTGTATCGAACCAAAGTCCGACACCAAATGCTGTCAGAATGTCGCTTGCGGGGATTTCTATCCAGAATTCTGAATGAAATAGGAAAAAGGCAAGCCGGATTCCCGACAGAATAAAAACTAAAATCAGAAATTCACTGAGCAGATAAACCGGGACGGACAGTTCCTTTCTGAAACCCGAAAAAGAAAAAAAACTCAGATTCATTGAGCACTTTCGAGCTGAAAGAAGAAGGTTTTCAGGTAAAGACTTTCGGGAATCTGAAGAATCCAGGGATGATCTTCCGGCTGGAAGGTAATGTCGTGAATGCTCAAAGTCTGAATAACATCACCGGCAGCAAACCGGGCTGCTTCAAACAATTGAACCTGACTCAGGTGGTAAGCACAACTGGAGACCACAATTTTGGCACCGGGTGAGGCAATTTGCAGGGCACCTTTGATCAGCCGCCAGAACATCCATTTTTCATTGTCAGCTTTTTCTTTTTTCTTGGCCATGGCCGGCGGATCAATGATGATCATGTCATATTTTTCCGGTTTGGTTACGGCATCTTCGAGCCAGGCAAAAACATCTGCGGCCAGGAAAGTCGTGTTGGTATAGCCGTTGAGTTTGGCATTTTCGTCGGCAAATTTGATGGCTTCCGGGTCAAGATCAAGGCCAAGAACTGAACTTGCTTTCTGAGCGGCAAACATCGAAAATCCGCCATTGTAGCAAAACAAGTCGAGCACTTTTGCACCTTCAGGCATCCAGTCTCTTAGTTTTTTCCGGTTATCACGCTGATCGGCATAATATCCCGTTTTGTGTCCGCCAATCAGATCCGCCCAAAACTTCACACCGTTTTCGTGGACTTCAATTCTTGCAGGCGGAAGTTCACCGGCAAGAAGTCCTTTCCAGGGTTTCAGTCCTTCATCTTCCCGGGAAGGCATGTCAGACCGTTCATAAACACCCTTCAGAGGAAGCATATCCATCAAATAACAGGCAAGTTCTTTTTTTACTTTTTCCACACCGGCTGACCGGCTTTGGAGAACGGCATAGTCACCAATCTGATCAACGATAAGTCCGGGAAGAAAGTCACCTTCGGCATGAATAAGTCTGCAGGCATTGGTGGTTGAAAAAAGATGTTTTCGCTTTGCAATGGCCTGTCTGATCCGCCGTTCCCAAAGATCTGGTGAAGGTTCTGAAACATTCAGTTCCATCATTCTGATGGCCAGACTGCATTTCGGATTTGCATACCCGACGCCGATCAGTTTCCCTTCAAAATCAAGAACTTCAACCCAATCACCGGGCTGAGGTCTGGGTTCCCAGCCACCGATTTCATCTTTGAAGACAAACGGGTAAGTATTCCGGGCTTTTTTTTCTTTGCCCTTATGAAGGATAACACGGGGTAATGACATGACAACTCAATTTCTTTTTTCATCCAGAACCAGAATCGGAACTGCGTTTACAAAGATCGTCATTTTTGGGAAGAAGGGGAATGGTTTTGACGGAAGATGGGGAAATCGTAAAAATTGAGGAGTTGGAGTACTACTTCGGCGGATAAACAGGAATCACCAAAATTTTAAATCGTCATCCGTTATTGACCACAGGTAACAATCATAAAAATATTTCTGGTTTCCCTGATTTCTTTCATTTCAAGGGAATCACCCGAATAGATGAGCCCCCATCCGTCAATAATAATACCAGTATTCCCGCCTCTTGAATTATTGCAGAATTGGTCTTTTTTTCCAAGCCTTCTTAACCCAAAATTTAATTGTATTTTTTTATTTACATAACCCTTAATAAACTGATAGACCTTTTTGTTTCCTTCGTTTTTTGGTAAAATTAAAAAATATAAGCTATCCAATGAGTCTTTCGCACCAATCCAATAATGACAGCTGGAAACCCCGGAAGTAGTGTCAGCCTGTTCAATTTTAAGTAGCCTTTCAATTAAATTTGGTTTCTTAGAATTGAAGATGGGATTGCATGCCAAAATGAAGCAAATAGGCAATAGCAGAGTTGTTAAGAATTTATGCATTTAAAGGACCCACGGTTTGAGAATTGAAAATGATAAACACTAATGAAAAATGAAAAGAAATTGTTGGAGAAGGAAGGGGGACAATATTTTTTGGAAGGAATGAACAGATTGAAAAGAAGAGAAAGGAAAATTTTTTAAATGATGGTTTGAATTTGGCTGTTGTTTTAAGAATTGCCGCCTTCGATAATAAAAATTTGAGAGTGTTCAATAAAGTGTGTCAAAGTCCGAACTTCGTAAAAAGAAAGGACAACAACACATGGAAAAGCAACCGTTTGATTTTGAAGCATTTAAGAAGACAGCAGCAGCCCGTCTGAAGAAGGGAG
>Ga0209460_1000446_pt1 | contig 37930 bp, 28 predicted proteins | sample EBPBio132013_DNA_FD_185868 | JGI IMG/M metagenome (GOLD analysis project Ga0209460, IMG submission 185868) | Wastewater treatment Type I Accumulibacter community from EBPR Bioreactor in Madison, WI, USA - Reactor 2_5/13/2013_ DNA (SPAdes)... | ecosystem: Engineered > Bioreactor > EBPR >... | reverse complement strand
TGTCAATTGCAGAATCTTCCATTATCCCCAATCTTTTTGCTTCATTGATCATGTTGGCATTGAGTGCCTCCGACGAAGAAAGAAAATTGAGATACGGTTGGTAAGCCATTAATCCGGCCTTTTTTGCCTCAAGTATTGTTTTCAATTCATTAATCAGGTTTGCGGCATCTATTAACGGCAGGTTTTTATTAACACCAAGTTCTGACAGATAACGCTTTGATAGTTTCCCATTGATTTCATCTACAGCTTTTTTTGCAAAGACTTTTTCAATTGAATAGTCGGTCGAAATAGTCTCATTGTAAAGATTCCTTGCAATTGGCAGTTTAAACATTCCCCAACGGTACTTCAAAAACAAAACTGCAGAATCATGTGTCATTTTTCCGGACTTTTTATACGCTTTTGCAATGTCATAGGCCTTTTTGTAATTAGCCAAACCTTCAGAAATCAGAGTTTTGCTTAATTGTTTACACACTGCTTTTGGACTTTTTATTGATTGTTCGATTAAACTGACTGCTGCAGTCTTTGACAGAGAATAACCGGCCTCAATAAAACCACCTTTTATTATGTCGAGGCTCAGAGAGGGGGCTTCAAGTAGTAAATAACCCCCACCGTTCATGACTATTGTTGCACCGATACCATAAGTCCCATAAATTCCAGTCAAGCCAACAGGTGACCACACATCATTTGTTTTATTGATCATTTTTGTTGCAAGTTCTACAGGATCAGTGATTGTTGAGTAAGCTTCTTGATTTTCCGGGGAGGTTTGAGAATACCCGGTTTGGGAAACCAGCAAAAATATAATGGGGAGCCCTAACTTAAAACGCATGAATCCTCCTTGAAACAAAAGAAAACCAGTCTAAGAGTAAATAAGCCGTTATTTTGAAACAGTTACCTTTCCTGACCCACTGCAGGCTCTGCATGTTGCCGTAACAAGTCCGGTCTGATTACATTCTTCACATGAAATTTGAGTTGTTCCATTACATTTGCTGCAATCAGCCTCTTCAAATTTGGCTCTCTTTTTATATCGGATGACCCAATTTAAAACTTTTCCGTTTTTGCAGTTTGTACAATGCAACTTTCCCCTTCCATTACAGGTTGAACAAGTTTCTCTTACTGTTCCGCTTCCTCTGCAATTACGGCATATTTCTTCCCTTACTTGTGGAACATCTTTAAGATTAATTTCCTGAACCTGTTCAACTTTCTTTGGTTTTTCAAAGGAAACAACAGCCCCATCTGAATAAATGATTGATTTAACGTCACTGCGGGGTATTATCAAAAACGGTTTCTTTGAATTCGGTTTGTACTCAATATTATCATCGGTAACTTTAATTATTTTGCATTGGATTGAAGTGTCATCAGTTTTTAAAATGACATCCCAACTGTTTTTTGATTCCTGCGCGCAGATCTCAAAGCAAAAAAAACTGATTAGTATGGAAAATAACATTTTTGCAACCATAACACCTCCTGTGATGAAGAGATAAATATTATTCAGTCTTCAATGTCTATATCTCTGACAAGTCTTACTGAAAACCAGCTGTCTTCACAATGTGTTGAGGATACTTCTACCGACCCAAAATCTGAGATAGAAAGAAAGGAACATGTCGCTTGATTTCTGTCTGTTATGGATGACATCGCCCAGAAACCGGCATGTTCACCTTCCCCAAAGAAAATATCCTCATTGCTATATCTGTAGCCACCCGGTAGTAAATTCAAGCCTGACTCGTTGGTTCCTGCATTTTTGGTGATAGCAGTATCCCAACCTTTCTTTGCCTTTAATTTTATTGAGGCAATAGTATTATCACCAAACGAGTCAATTAGATTTTTCCAGTCATCCTCTGTCGAAATTCGCCATCCTCCTGAGTCAGGAGCGAGTTTCCCCGAAAATACTGCATCTGAGTTGTAGAGATAACCATAAACATTTAAATACTTTGCTTCTTTATTAAACAGACAAAATGAATTCTTTGCTTTTGTGTCATCATTATAGGTCATTGTTTTAAGGTTTTCTGCCATCCATTCCTGATTGCCAATTATCACCGTTTTGTAGGTTACTTTCTGATAGTCTAAAGAACTGTATATCTTCCCTTCTGAAATTTTGTATTTTTTCAGGGATCCTGATTTTTCTTCCTTTTCCTGCAATTTTCGTAATTTGTTCTGCAATTCCTGCTCAACATCAATTACCTCACCAGATTGATTTACATCACGGATTAATCTGACGGATAGGCCGTTCACTTTTTGCTTATATTGCAAATAAAAATAATCGTCCAGGCTGATGGTATGAGCCGTTAACGGACCTCGTTCGGTAGACGTCCACCACATTGCAACTTTTCCAATATCCAGGTTCTCATTAAAGTGAGAATAACCACCCGGTAAGGCACGAAATCCTTTCTCATCGGTGCCATTTTTATTATACGACCAACCTGTTGTGGCTTTTAATTTATTTACAGGGTTATTTCCGAGAGAATTTTTTAAGTCTTCCCATTCTTTTGAGGACGGAATCCGCCAACCTTTAGGAGCTAATTTTCCTGAGTTAACCGCTTCCCAATTGTAAAAGTATCCATAATCTTCAACATTGGATTCGTCGTTATCATAGATCCAGTAGGCAGGATTTCCAAGCTTGGTATTGCCTGAAAGATCGGTTAGTTTTTTTATGGCTTTTCCGTCGTTATATTTTGAAGTCCGAAGGTTTTCAACGGTCCACTCTTTGTCGTTTATGACAATGGTTGTATAAACAAAGCCATTGTAAAGCAAGGATCCATTATTAGTTTCAGAAGACTTTGATAGTTTCTGAGCAACCAATTCAAGAGGATTAACCATAATCATGAGTAACAAAAAGGAGGAAAAATACTTTGAATGGGTCAGCATGGAATCACTTCCTGTAAGTTTAAGAAATTGAAAAATCCGTTTATTTTTCTCTGATAAGACGAACTGAAAAACCGTTTCTCAGACTATTTGTATCTCTGTATATACTACCATCTGAACAGCTTAAAAAGCGGCTCCAGTTATTGTTTGAGTCATTTTCTGAAGAACTCCACCATCCTCCGTCTGTTCCCATTCCCCCAAAGGTTCCCCCGCCATAACTCCGGTATCCAGACATTACCGCCCCAAAACCGAAATCATCAGTTCCATTCCCCTCGCTGGCACAGCATGATGCCGATTTTAATTTGGCTCCGGCAGTTTCATCACCACCCAGAAAGGTTGATAGTTGTGTCCAGTCTGAATCGGTGGGAACCCGCCAGCCTGCCGGAGCAAGCTGTCCTGAATTCACTGCAAATCCGTTGTACAGATACCCGTTTTTAAGCACGTTCGATTGATCATTGTCATAGGCACAGAAGGCTCCTGAATAGGTGGTTATCCAGGTTTCTTCGTCTTCAATACTCATTAGCGGGGTACCATCGTTAAAATTAGTTGTCCGCAGGTTTTCAGCCATCCACTCCTGTCCGCCTATCACCACGGTTTTGTAGACATTCCCGTCACTATCCGTCATTTGTCCGGTTTGAATGGCTGAGACTTCGGGTAACCCGGTTCCTGTTGTTACCGAATCTTTTGTTACTTTGATTCCAATAATTTTCCAATTGCCACCGAACTTTAAAAGGTAAAAAAGCTGGAGAAGCCGTTCTGTTCCTTTTGCCGAAGTAAACGATGCATCGGCAAGAACCACGGCCGTATCTTTTTCATCTGGTCTCGGAGAAACAGAATGGATTTCAGTTGACGAAATTCTGCCGAAGGATTTATCCGATTTAAATATGTCTAACCGACCCAATGAGGTTTCATCAGTTTTCTCAAAAGCGGCCTTGTAGTTTTTTCTGCCCAGATCCTCAATGAACCCTTTTACAACATCACCGGGATCCTGACCTGGCTGGTCTGCTTGTTTGCCACAGGAAACCAGAACCAGAAAAATAAAGGCAAGATTTGTAACTCTCATTCGCATCCTCACTTATACCGAAAACGTTTCCGGTAAAATATCTGTAATTATTTGGTAGTAAAATCTGGTTTTTTTCAAGGTAATTGACCGACAAAAATCCAGTTGTAAAATTTCAAATAAACAAAGAGTCATAAATCCCTGACAAGGCGAACAGAAAACCCGCTTCTTCGATCGTAGTTGCTCCGGCTCACTTCGGTGTCATTGTGGGCAGTGTGTCGTTTCCATGCATAAGTTTTACCTTCTTCAGAAGAACTCCACCAGTGGCCACTGAAGCCAAAATTGTAGAATGAACCATTGTAGAAGTTACGGCTACCACCCGGAAATGCGCTGAAGCCATACTCATCTGTGCCTCCACCATTTTCATTCCACCCCGATTTAGCCTTTAATTTGGTGCCAGCATTTTCTTTTCCACCAACAAATTCAGTTAATTTTGTCCAGTCTGCATCAGTCGGTACCCGCCAGCCTCCGGTTTTCGGTGCCAATTTTCCTGTATTTACCGCATACCAGTTATATAAGTATCCATAGGTAGCCACATTGCTTTCTATGTTATCGTATGCACAATAGGCGCCGGTGGTGGTTGTCTTCCATGTATTGTCATCGGTAATGTTGGATATAGAAGCACCATCATTATACTTGGTTGTTCGAAAATTCTCAACTGTCCATTCCTGATTGCCAATTACAACCGTTTTATAAGTGAAGCCATTATATGTCAATTTTCCAGCCCGATAATCAATTTTTTCTTGTGGAGCTGATGATGGAACCGGCTGAGAATTGTTTATTGCCATACCATCAACAGTAATAGCTCCCTCATACATATCGACCATTATTTTTGTCTCTTTGGATTCAGGAATTGCAATCTTTTGCCGGATGACCGTACTTTTCATTTTAAACACAAACTCGTAGTTGCCGACAGGAATATCTGATGCGCGCCACTTATCCTGGGTCTTTGTAAAATTGATCTCCAGATCCGGAATTGAAATGGTAATTTCTGTTGGCAGGGATTGAATTAATATTTTCCCCACTTTCAGATTTATATTCCCTTCATCGGTTTCCCCTTCCTGACTGATTGAAATCTTCGGAACAAAGGGTTTGACTTTGTATAAAAGCACCTGTCCTGATTGAATGGTGATAGTTTCTTCCTGTGATGCGAATTTTGCGTTCACAAATTTTAGTTTTCGCTGTCCGGCAGGTACGTTTTTAAGAATCAATCCTTCATATTTTTCAGAGGTTACACCTTTAAATTCACCATCCAGATACACCGAAATTTCAGGTTCTGACTTAATTTGAATGGATGCTGTCTGGGAAAAAGCAAAAACAGGCCACAGACCCATTAGGATGACAAATATCAGTTTTTTCATTTTTGTGATTCCTCAAATAAGGACAACTTCCTGGTCATAAATCCCTGACAAGACGAACAGAGAAACCGTGACTTTGATCACCACTATTCCTGCCCACGCTGTTACGATCATAGCCCATATCTCTGTACCACGCGTCCGATGCCCCTTTTGCAGAGGAACTCCACCAATAGCCGCCGTTGCCTATGCTATTGAATTCACCTTCAAGATAGTGCCGGTGACCATTCGGTAGTGCGCTGAAACCATAATAATTCGAACCGTTACGACCATTCCACCCATCTTGTTTTTTCAATTTCTCCCCAGCGACGGAGGCTCCACCCACATAACCCGTTAATTTTGTCCAGTCCGCATCTGTCGGAACTCTCCACCCACCAGAAGCGGGTGCCAATTTTCCAGTATTTACCGTATACCATTTATACAAATATCCATAGGTAGCAACGTTTATTTCATCGTTATCATACGCACAAAATCCGTCACTTGAAGTATTTTTCCAACGGTTGCTGTCCGTAATTTTGGTTATAGAAGTTCCATCGTTGTATTTGGTTGTCCGCAGATTTTCCACAGTCCATTCCTGATTGCCAATTACAACCGTTTTGTAGGTAAATCCATTGTATTCCAAAGAACCATATTTTATTCCGTCAATTACTTGATAATTTTCCCCTGAGCCTTGCGTGTAGTCGGTGCCATTAAAACGATAAACGCTTTGATCTTCCTTGAATAGTCCAATAATATCCCGGAAACCGTTAGTCGAAGATGGCGCCAATTTATAGTGGACTTCTCCATCCATTTTTAAAACCATTCTCAAGGGGTTAGTAAAAAACACGAACCAACGACCCCAGCCATTTCCACTAATTGTTGTGTTGCAAACAAATATCTCGGGGTTTCCAACTTCGTTAAGATCATCGTAGAAATAAGCGAGCTCATCTTCTTTTTCAATTTCATTTCGATCAAGAAGAAAATTATTAATCTCCTTTTCAATAATCTCCTTTTTGAAGACAGTCCCTTCACTATTCTTCATTTGTCCGGTTTCTGTCGTTACTTTTATTCCAATAATTTTCCAATTGCCACCGAACTTTAAAAGATAAAAAAGCTGTAGCAGCCTTTTTGTCCCTTTTGCAGAGGTAAAAGAAGCATCGGCAAAAACCACAGCCGTATCTTTTTCATCCGGTTTTGGAGAAACAGAATGGATTTCAGTTGATGTAATACTTCCGAATGAGTGATCCGATTTAAATATCTCCAACCGCCCCAATGAAATTTCATCGGTTTTCTCAAAGGCGGCCTGATAGTTTTTTCTGCCCAGGTCCTCAATAAACCCTTTTACAACATCAACGGGCTCCTGGCTTGTCTGATATCCAAGTTTACCACACGAAACCAGTACAAGAAGAATAATGGTAAAACTTGCTAATCTCATTAGTTTCCTCACTTTCTTCGAAAACGTTTCAACTAAAATAGCTGTAATTTTTAGGTAGCTTAATCTGGTTTTTTTCAAGACAATTGGCTAATTAAAAGCCACTTTTGAAAATGCTAAATAGAAAGAGTCATAAATCCCGGACCAACCGCAAAGAATACCCAGTTTTCATATCGTTTTGGTTGTTAAAGTTAATGGTAGGGTAACTGTGGGACATGCTAATGCTTATGGGTTTGTCAGAACGGACGTTAGTCGAAGTCCACCATTCACCAAATAAACCGAGTTGATAGTACCTGCTACTATTACCATCACGATCTCCACCTGGAAGGGCTTTGAACCCATATTCATCCGTACCATTACCCTTTCTTTCCCATCCAGCCGTTGATTTCAATCTTGTTCCTCCAAAATTTTTACCACCTATGTATTCAGTTAATGCCTTCCAGTCTTCAACGGTTGGTACACGCCAGCCTGTTGGTGCTAATTTTCCAGTACTAACTGTGAACCAGTTGTACAAATACCCGTATGTTCTCACATTTCTTTCATCGTTGTCAAATGCGCAATAGGCACCGCTTGTTGTTCTTTTCCATTCGTTTTCGTCTGTTATTTTGGTAATGAGTGTTCCATCATTGTAGATTGTTGTACGTAGATTCTCAACTGTCCACTCCTGGCTCCCGATTATAACTGTGTGGTAAGTGAACCCATTAAACACAAGAGTACCATTATCATTTGAATCATTGCTAAAGTTTGATTCAATTATCGTTTTTGTTCCATTTCCTAATTCATTTGAATTGTCATTTTTTTTAAAGCCATTAAAAAATAAAATTAATGGCATTAAAATGATTGCTATCAGTTTCATTTTTGCTCCTTAGGTTATTGTTGTGGTTAGGTTATCTCTGAAATTGTAGAAATTGAATTATGAAATTTATTCTTAGAATAGTGCCATTAATAAATCATTTTGCAAGTCTTACGCCCCCTAAACCCCTTTTTTCAAATCCAAATAGTCAAATCAGCCCCGGTCATTGAGATGGTTGCTGCCCTTCGACAGGCTCAGGGACCAAGCGCAGCCAAAGTGTCGAAATGCCCGGGGCTGATCCGGCTTTCGCCGGATAGTCATAAATCCCTGACAAGACGAACAGAGAAACCGCTACTCTGATTGTAGTAGATCCGCCACACGACAGCGCGACTCAAGTAATTGTAGACCATGACCCAGCTCCAGGCGTCTGTCCCATTGGCAGTGGAACTCCACCAGTAACCGTAGCCGCCAAGTTGGAAGAAGGTTCCAGTGCTGCTGAGACGGATACCACCCGGAAGGGCGCTGAAACCATACTCATCGATGCCGTTTCCATTACTTTCCCAACCCGATTTTGCTTTCAGTTTGGTGCCCGCATTATTAGACCCTCCAACTGCTTTCTCGAGTTTCGTCCAATCTTCATCGCTCGATACCCGCCAATCTGAAGGTGCCAATTTTCCGGTATTCACAGCATACCAGTTATATAAATAACCGTAGGTTGCCACATTGCTTTCGTTGTTTTCGTACGCACAATAGGCACCGCTGTTGGTTTGTGTCCACTTTTTATTGTCGGTGATTTTCTCAATTGCTGAACCATCATTGTACTTTGTTGTTCGCAAATTTTCCACCGTCCATTCCTGAGTGCCAATTCTAACTGTTTTGTAGGTATAACCGTTATAAGTGAGTTTTCCAACCTGATCGTCAGCGGAATTACCATTGTCTGTCCGTTTACCATAACTTGCAACGGCCTCCTGATCTTTACCATCCTCAATACTTTGAGTTACCTCCCCATTTGTCATTTTTGCCATCAGTCGGGTGGTTGCTTTTTCTTTGATTTCAGCAGTAAATTCAATTGTTTTTTTATTCCAGGTAAATTTTATCAGGTAACGTCCTTCCGGAACTTCTTCTGCTTTCCATTCATCTTTCGTTTTTGAAGTGGCTATCTGTAAATCCGGAATTGAAAAGGAGATTTCGGTGGGTAACGACTGGATCACCAGAGTCCCCGTTTTCAGGGTCATATTGCCTTCATCGGTTTTTCCGGTTTCTGAAATTTTGATTGCGGGTCTGAAGGGTTTGACTTTGTAATTAAAAACCTGCCCTTTTTTCAGGGTTATGGTTTCTTCCTGCGGGGCGAAACCCGTTTTTACAAATTTCAGTTTTCGCTCTCCGGTTGCTACATTTTCTACAATCAAGCCACCAACATCTGCAGAAGTGATTCCTTTAAACTCACCATCAACAAACACCGATATCCCCGGGGCTGATTGTATCTGAATATAGGCGGTTTGAGTAAAAGCTATTGCAGGAAATAGGATGAGTAAAAAGACCAGGAGTGATTTCATAAAAAATGCCTTTATTGATTACCAATCATGCCTTTGATTTCGGTTACAATTTCAGGTGCCAGGGCTGCACCTTCTTTTACCAGTTCGTCAGACTTGCCCTTCATTTCATTTTTTAATTTTTCGAAAAAGTCACTGCTGATCTCGGTTTCTGTTCCGTCAACCGAAACGGAAACAGTTCGTGTTTCGAGCAGAGCTCCGGTTCTGATCATGGAGGGGGTACGAAGTTCTATGGTAAGAGAAACGGAATACCAGGTTCCCTTTTTCTCCCGTTTATAATTGGTGAGCCAGACGGAATATTTTTCACCAAAATCACGCACAACTGCCCAGTCAGATTGGCTGAGCAATAAAATGGTGCCTGTTTTGGCCGGAGCCAGATCAATCTTTTCAGAAAATTTGGTTTTAATATCCAGAATAACGGGCGACTGGGCAAAAACACTAAAGCTGAAAAGAAGAATCAGAAAATTTAAAATCACTGTTTTCATTGAACGTCCTTTCAAAATTTTAACGGACTTGAGGGCCTGGGTTCCGCAGTTAAGAAATAGCTGTATTGAAGCTGAAAACCGTACTAAATCTGAATGATTACAAGAAATCCAACAGTGATAAAATCAACCACGGTCACTGAGGTGTTAGCAGAGCCTGTTGTCTAAGCTTTCCCAAAATGACCGGACTGATTTGTGTGCCGGCGAATCGTCACTTATCTCTGACAAGGCGAACAGAATAGCCGCTATTTTTACTTGCAAAATACCTGCTGCTGTATTTAGCATCATGAGATAACTGGAAAAACCATGCATCAGAATTACTTTCAGCATTCGATGACCACCAGTACCCCTTTTGGCCAGAGATAAAAAAGAAACCAGAAATTGGATCACGTTGCAAAGAAGGAAGGGCCGTGAAGCTAAAATCGTTTGTACCAGTTCCATTTTCTTTCCAACCATTTTTTGCTTTCAACTTTTGACCAGCAATTGATTTCCCCCCAATATAATTCTCAAGTGTTGTCCAATCAGAATCAGATGGTACACGCCAACCGCCTTTTAATGGTGCCAGTTTCCCTGTTGCTATTGTATGCCAATTATATAAATAACTAGAATCAGGGAAATCTTTGTTTTCAGATTTTGAAATGCAATAACCTCCTTTTTTAGCTTGAGCCCATGAACTTGGTTCAGTAATATTAGGGATATTTTTCCCATCATTATACTTTGTTGTTCTTAAATCCTCCATTAACCACTCTTGATTACCTATAATTATTGTTCTATATGATTCACCATTATAATCCAATTGGTTAGAAATTACTCCAGATCCAATCGTTGTGATTTTAATTTGCTCACCGTAAGTTATACCAAAATTATTTGATGAAAATGCTCTTACAAAGTAGTTTTCATTAGGCATTAAATTTAAAGCTGTAAATAATAAATTGTTATTATCCTCAGAAAAGGTTACATATGAATTGTAAACAGAAGGGTTTTGGTTTTTGCCCCAACAAAAACCAGACTTTTTAACATTGGCATTGCCATAAATTAAAACTTTACCGCTAAATGTGGCGCTAGTATCTTTAATATTTGTTACCTTTTGGGTAGTTACTGAAAGTGAACCCTCATTGAAAACAACAAGCCCACCCCTTTCAATTTCGCCATATTTATTTGAGTTTACTCCAAGCCATTTATATCCGTTTTTATCAATTGTAAGAGTTTTGATGTAATCAAATGGTAAAAGTGAATTTTTTGTGTTATATAAATACCAAGAGTTATCGTTATATTTTAAAAGACCATTATCAGTCCCAAACCACTTATTACCAAACTTATCTATTTTACAGTCAAAAAAGGTACAGGAATATGGTGTGTTAATAGGAAGTTTATTGCTACTAAAAAATGTCCATTTCGAACCATTGAACTTAGCAATTCCTGATGACATCGAAAACCACATTGTACCAGATGAATCTATTTCAATATCCTTTATATAGCCTGCAGGCAACCCGGAGTTGTCCGGTTTGTACGCATCCCAAGTTTTATTGTCATACCGAAATACTCCTCCAGCGTCTGTTGTTACCCATTTGTTATTCTTTTTATCAATTACTATTAATTTTACATCATTTCCGTTCATTGCTGAATTTTCTTTATTAAAGATTTCCCAGTTAAGCCCGTTGTAAAAGGCCAAGCCATTCTTAGTGCAAACCCACGGATTTTCATCCTGATCAAATTCAATACTTTGAACGAAGTTATCTGGTAGACCAACGGGGTCCTTTTTAAATACAACCCAATTAAATCCATCATATTTAACCAAACCGTTGTCAGTTCCGATCCATTTATTATCAAATTTATCAATGCGAATACAATTGATATTGTCAGAAGGTAAAGGTGAATTACTTTTGTTAAATGTTAACCAGGATTCATTTTTTAATCGAATCAAACCCTTATTTTCTGTTCCAATCCACTTATTGCCAACAGAATCTATATCCATTGATGTAACCAATGTATTTGTAATCCCGGAATTTCCAATTAAATATTTCGACCAGGATTCATTATTTAAACATGCAATTCCACTGTTATAACCAATCCATTTAATTCCATCACTACCAATCCTTATAGAAGTTAAACCTTGTACATTAATGTTTCTGAACTTAGAGCTTCCCCAATTACAGTCAGTTAATGTTTTTCCGTCGTAAAAAGCCAACCCCAAATCTGTTGCAAGCCATTTCACGCCAAGGCTATCAATTGCGATTGAATTAACTATAGATCTACTTTTCCAAGAGTACCATTTACTTCCATCAAATTCTAACAAACCATAACTTGAACCAATCCATATTTTTCCTGAATTATCAATAAGTATGTCGAAAATACTATAATTTTGAAAATATATATTCCATACATTATTGTTGAGTTGAACAAGTCCCCTAATTGTACCAATCCACAAGTTACCTTGAGAATCAAATGAAATCGTTTCAATACTATTTGAAGGTATTTTTGAATTACTCATATTGTAGGTTGTCCAATTTTTACCATCGTAGAATGACAAGCCTTCACTTGTGCCAAACCATTTATTGCCTTCTTTGTCAAAAGCAATACTGTTAATACAATCAGAGGCAATTCCTGAATTAGTCTTATTGAATACAATCCAACTTGAACCTGAATAACAAACAACCCCCCCATCCGATGTTCCAATCCATTTAGAGCCATTCTTATCTGATTCAACAACATTTATGTTATCACTTGGAAGCCCCGAGTTTAAGGAATTATAAAATAGTTTCTCACCCGTTAATGTATTTTCAAAAACGACACCAGAATTATTTGTACAAATAAATATCCAATCACCACTATTTGTAATATTATTAATTTTTGAAACATAGTCGTTCATATTTGGGTAATAAACGATTTCGGTCGTTTGGGCCAATAAATTAAAATTAAAAAGAAAAAGAAATAGAGAAATGAATTTGAACATATTGATATCCTTTCATCAACGGTTATTGTAAATCAAATTGAAATAAGGTATTTTGTTTGCTATTAAAATGCCCTGATTGCATTCATTATTGGGGACTGTATTAACATTATAATCCAATTTGCAATCAAGATGAGAAAAACACCTTTACCCATATAGCTTGAGAAAAGGTTTATATTTTGGCGGCTTTTTTCATTTATTAATGAATATACCCTCAACGGGATTTGTAAAATAAAAAAAGAGGCAACGAAATAAATAGAAGAATTAAAGGTATAGGCATTTATAAAATTTCCATTTGAAAGCTCACAAAACGCCCTTGTTGTACCACAAAATGGGCATTCTATCCCAAATAATTTGTCAATTAAGCAAAAATGGGGTAATGAATTTGCAAGGGGAAGAATATCATCTTTAAACAGCAGAAAAATTAATAAGATCAATAGATTACTAAATAATATATTAATATCATTTTGTCTTAAAAAGTCATTTGATAAATAATTTATCATCCAACGCGGAATTATTGAAATTTCCATTTTTTGTAAAATATGTATATATGCATATAAATAGACAAGCTATCAATTATTAATAGCTTGTCCATTATTTAGTAAACATATAGTGTGGGTGGTGTTTTATGCTTGCCAAGTATGTTTACATTTTTGGCAAACAGTAACTTCTTTGTCAGCTAATAGTGCCAATAAACCTATTGGAAAAAAACAAATGGCAACAATAATTTGCCAAGTTTTGTAACCACCTTTTTTGGTTAACTCACTACATTTCGGACATGATAAATTTGACATAGCATTTTTCCCTTGTTTCTTGCTTTATCTTCCTACTCTTATGGCTTTTCGGAATCGCCCTGTTTTTTTAGGTGGTAACTTGTCTCCACCCTGGTTAAGGAGAATTATTCTAAATAGAATAAATCTAACTGTCGAGTGTAGCAGCAGTAAAGGGTTGCAGGCAGCTTTCCTTTCAAAATAGACCAAAGTTTGAGCGCTGTAGAATGCTTGGTTTACCACTGAAACCATTATTGCGGCTATACCTTGTTATGGGTTGGTTTTCTTTGTTTCAGAAGGTCACTTCTTTGGGATATTGCCCGTATTGATTTTCGCCGGGATAACTATCAGTTACCATTAATACTATTAACCAAATTGCTCCAATTAATGGAATTATTGCAATTAAAATCATCCAACCGCTTTTTCCAACATCGTGAAGCCGTCTTACGGCAGCAGCTAATCCAGGTATTAAAACAGCAAGCGCATAGAGAAAATAAAAAACACCATAAGGAAGTTCTCCTGCTGTTAAACCTAACATATTGTCCAAAATCATTGCGAAAACAGCGAAAATCATATTGAATAAAAGAAACATCCAATACTCTGTTCTCCTTGCTCTTCCGCTGAAGTCAGCGTACTGTTTTAAAGCCTTTAAATACCAATTCATAAATTACCTTTTATGATTATTCCTACTCATTTGGCTTTTCGGTTTCGCCCCGTTTATTAAAGTGGTTTCTGGTCTCCACATTTTTGCTTTTTAGTGAAGTCATCAGTGTTAAGAATTGTAAAACCGTGTTGTTAGTGGTTGCAATTAAGGCTATTGTCAGTTTATAGTATTATTTGGAATATTTTAAAGGCTTGCATGATGAACATTTGTTGATGGAACTCTATTAAAACTTTTAAGCGTAAGAAAATATTTTGGGGAAATTGGATTTATTAAATCAAAATCTTTCGTTTTAAGTAATCCGGCATTTTTATAAATAAGCCAAACTAATTCAGAGCAATATATTCTGGAGTTTTCCAGGTTATTAAAATCAAAGTCAAATGGGGCTTTAATCGTCAAGTACCTACTAAACTCAACCTTTAATCTCTGTTGAAAAGAAACGGTAATATCTTTATGTCTTAAAATGACGAAATCACTTACATCACTTAAATCAAAAAATGTTTGTAAGTCATCAAATCTAATACCATTTAAATTTGTTCCATCAGGCGTTGAATGCAGCACATACAATCTTTTATTTTTTCGGATTACAATACCAACATGAGAATAATCACTTGTTGAGAATTGCATTAGATTAGTTAATAAACTAAGTACTGATTGTCCTTTTGATACAATAATATCAAAGTCCTCTATATTATTGTCCTCTATCTCAGTCACAAGAACCTTCTCCTTTTTGATCGTGAAATAGAGGATTGAAATTAACAGCAGACAGAAAACAAAAAGACTACTGAATCCTTTAAATTTCATTTTTTATCAAGGAAGTAACCAATTATTCCGCCAATAATAGCAAAAATTACTACGCTTAAAATAACATTCCCCAGCAGACTAGACTCATTGACAATGTCTCCGAAGTGCTGTAAATAGCCAAATATCCCGCCAACTTTGGTTCTTACCATTTCAGACTGGAAGAAATAGCTTAATGGAATGCCTAAAATTGCACCAATTACTGCAAAAATTACTTTTTTCATGATATTTATCCTTTTTTCCTACTCGTTTGGCTTTTCGGTTTCGCCCCGTTTTGGCGGTTTCTGGTCTCCGCGTATGTTTTAAATTTCAGCAGAAAATTACCTGGGTCTATTATTCCACCAGCGAATAAATAGGAATCATGAATACCCTGATTTGTAAAGCTGAGTGATTCATTTGAAAAAAAAGTATCGAGGTTTTCAACTCCCAATTTGCGGGAAAGAAATGAAATCTTGTAATCGTTGTTACTATAAATAAACGTCACCCATGAGTCACGTACTTGTTTTTTAAATTGGTTAACAAATACGCCGGGTTTATTGACCGGGTGGACAACATCCCGAATAATCTGACTGTCAGCTACCCGCTTTTTAATTTCCTGATTAACAAAATCAGGTACCATGACCTTGCAGGATAAAGCACCCGGATAAAAATTTATTTGTTGGTCATGATTCAGGTTTTTCATATTGGAACCTGGTGGCATACATTTTCAAAAACAGAAACACGGCTTACTAAACTTTTTGGGAAGAAAAGCGGTTTTTGGGATATGAATTGACACTGGCACAGAAAGGCAGAACCTAAGTCAGCAGAGGTGAAATCGGGAAGTCCTATTTTGGAGAAATAAATAGAATTCATAAAAACAGTATTCCATGATCAGGACTTCTTTTTAACCTGTTTAGTTGTTTTTTTTGATTGGATTATATCCTTGACCGCTTCAATGTCTGCCAATCCTGGTGTTATAACTACAACCGTATTTGGTTTAACCCGCTTTGCTAACTTTACAATTTCCTGATTCGGAAGTCTGATGCATCCCTCTGAAGCACGCGTGCCGATGGAATTCGGGTCATGAGTACCATGTATCCCAATTCCCCGCTGGCCGGGTACAATTAATCTGATGAAATAGGGCCCATAAGCACCCGAAATTTCACCAAGAGAATCGTCTTTAAAATCATGCTTCCAGCTTGAGGCGTCTTCAACCTGGCTAACCCTGAATACACCTTCGGGAGTTTTCAGATCACCCCTTACTTTTTTATTTCCGTAATTCTTCCCTGTAGCAATTTTTGTTTTCTGAAGCAATTGTCCCTTGAAATTATAATGGTAAAGCATCATTTCCTGCTTTGAAATGATGACAAAGGATGAATTACTGGCATTTTTCATAACAGACTCGTGCCAAAAAAAGGCAGGAATCAGCGCCAGGTAAGGAAGTGAAATGACAATTGAAAGTACAATATATTTAAGTTTTATTGTTTTCATCAATTTGACCATTTTACAACGTAAACTATATTTCCATTATAACCTGATTTCCGAACATCCTTAATATCTCCTGTATCAGGAGCATCTTGTTCATCAACCAGAATAGGCTCTTCAGTATCACTAAAAGTAAACAGTAAAAACTTACGTTTATTTGTTTCCAGATTTTTAATTACGACAGCAAAATCAGAAAACTTTGAACTTGGGTTCACAATTTTTTTAGGATAAAATACGGAATTGGGTTTTACATCCTTGCCCTTAGCAAAAACCTGCCAGACTTCCCTTCCGGTTTGTACTGAATCAAATGCCTCTGTCTGTAAAGCGGCATCCATTTTCCCCATATAATTTTTATTTGTAAAATAGCTCAGGAGTGCACGCCGGCACTTATTTGTCTCAATGACCTGTTTTGATTCAGGATCGCCAAAAATGCTGTTAAGTAAATAAAAATCAGATTTCTTAGCTACCAGTTTTGTTGAAACAAAACCTTCCTGGTCATTTGTTTTTACCTGGCACCAATCAACACCCGCGTCGTAGGTTATGAGTTCAGCACCGTAACCAAGAGTTGTAATTTTGTTATAATCTACGCCGGCAATCGGAGAAGATCTGAGAATTGCATCCTGCACAACAGTAAAGTAACGGGGTGCTGCTTCATCTTTCCATTTGGGCTTCAGGTAGAAAAAGTAAGTCAGCGTAAGAATAAATACTGAAATAAGGAGCGTAGCTCCAATTACCATTTTCCATGGAAAGGGTTCAGGCGGAGGTGTTGTAAGTTTAAGATAGCGGCCTGGACTCTGCCAGTCAGTTGAACAAAGTGTTTGTCGAAGTGACGGAAGATCGAAATTGGCTCTTGGATAGGATTTATAACCCTTTTCGTTAATCAGCCCATCAATTTTCTCTGCCAGTTCATACGGATCTATACCAAGCTGATCTGCTTTTTCAAAAATCCCTGTTAGTTCTGATCTTTCAAGAACATCGTCTTCAAAAGCGGTTTTTATTAAACGGTCAATAAACTGAGGAGCGAATTTTTTTTGTTTTTTTACTTCTTCCAGCTCAAGCTGAAGCTGGCGCTCGCGTTCTTCTTTCTCTAATTTTTCAGATTCCTTTTTCTTTTTCTCTTCCTCAATAAATGACCAGTTGATGCTCTTATGGGCTTCTTTTAATACCTTTTTATAAAAATCCTCTTCAGAAAGGTTAAGAGATTTACTCTCATTAATAAAAAGGCTATAGATTTCATGCCGCTGTTGCGTGTCCTCAGTTTTAATTAACTGGGCACGTACTTGTTCGATTAGAGTTGTTAATGATTGCATTGTTATTATTATTTAAATTCAATAAATGCCTTTTTCTGAATAATCCAATCTTTCCCCGACCGGAATAAACTCCCAGGCTCTATAGTAATAATTTTAGAATTTTTCGATGGCTGATTGCTCATATCACAAGCATCTGACAGGTAATGTAAATAGTCAGACAAAGCGAATTTTTGAACGTCACTTTCTTTTGAGACAACGAAAGTACCAGAATCTTTTTGAACGGTTAATTCAAAAATCTGTTCGCCGTTTTGGTTATTTGTTATAACATCGAGGCTAAAACTATTTCCCTTGTCAGGGAATTTTGCGAAAAAACTCTGAATTGGAGGTGCTGAAGGCTCAGGTGGTGATTCAACTTTCTCTGATTGCTTTACTGAAGATTCAACTCTCTGATTCATGGATTCAAGATTATTCAGCTTGTTTTCCAAACTTTGAATTTTTTCTTCAAGGGGACGAAGATCAATATTTTGTTTTTGAGACAACCGCCCACTCAACTGACTAATTTGATTTTTTAAAGAGTCGAACTCACTCTCTTCTTCTTCTTCCTGTTTTTCGCTTTTTTTAGGGAAGAAATACGCCAGAGTTGCCAATAGCAAAGCAATAAAAGCAATTGCAATTGCAATGAAACTAAAATATACATCTTCAAACAAAATCGGTTCAGATTCGGCGGGAGGGTCTTGTGCCGGAGACTTTGTGGGAACCGGATCTACACCAGCAGGATCTGATTGTAATTCAAGTGCAGTTAGCTCTTCCCTGTAAAGTTCTGGCAGTGATGAAATCGCCTTTTCATACTTTATAAATGCAGGTAATTTTTTACGGGCTGATTTTTGTCCATCAGTCAATTCTGCAAGAATTTCTGAACCCAATTTTTCTAAATCGTCCTCAGTCGCAACTTCACGTGCTTTCCAATCCTTAATTTTTTCCTTTACCCCGGTCAGATCGTTTTTATCACAAAAACCAATCAGGCAATCATAATCCCCGTTGGTACACTTGAGTTCTTTTATTTTTATATTCTTAAAAGTTTTTGTGTCTGAGGCAAGAAACCCGACAGATTTCTTAATAATTTCGAATTTGATACTGTCGGTATTGGTTTGCCCGTAAACAAAAGTAGGGATGAGAAAAAGAACAAAAATGAGATGTTTCATAGCATTATTTTTTTAGTGAGTTTTCTGCAATTTCACGAGACAACTTGGTTAGTGAGTAATTCAAACCAAAGAAAAACGGCGAGTTATCAATATTTTCTAAAAGATTCAGAGTTGAAAAGGTCGCAAGAAAACTATCCCGGATCTTTCCCTCTCCCTGAATGTTTCCATTTTCTGGAATAAAAAAACTTTTATAGGCAGAAAAATCCTGCAACTGGAGTCGTTTGTTGATAATTGCACATAACTCCGGATTACCAAAAAGGAGAGTTAAAAAGTTGACTTCAGTTTTTAGAATCTCTGAGAATAGTGCTGAGTTAGAATTCAAAGCGCCATAATTCAGATTTTTTGCGGTAGGGCTGTCACTTTCTGAACCAATGAAGGTGTCCTTAATCGGATCCAGGACTTTTTCTTTTGCATGAGGGGCAGATGATTCAATTGCCCACTCATTATCAACGACTTTAACATTTTCACTTGCAAAATGCACAGCTCCCTTGGCTGTTATTACCTTCGGTTCCTTTGAACGATTAATCTCAAAATCATTTCGGATCGTTTCATTTGAGAATATGCCCAAAATCTTTTGAGTAAAACCTTTTAAATCATTGTCTGACGGAAATAAAAGGTTAAGATACTCGCTCCCCTTACCAGAGAAACTGATGGTTCTGGGTAATTTTACCTTGTTTTGTTTTGCAAATCTGGTTATGTAATACAGAATTGCTGAATAATGGATCAGTAAAACAACCTTCAGTTCCGGGTTTTCAGAGAATATTTCTGAAAATTTGTACTCTTTTTTACTGAATAAAAACCCAACCACATCCTCGGTTCTGTTTGTTTTACCATTTAGAACTTTCTGGATTTCGTTGAAGAGGTTTTCATCAATTCGTTTAATGAAACTGGTGTAGTAATAGACAAAGCCATTTTCCATCAGGGCAAACTCGTTGCTGCCACTTCCCCATAGTTGTTTGCCTGCAAACCTGAAGGATGAGCAATAGCCCGTGAGCTTGTTCGGGTTTTCAGGGTTTTTGTCAATTAAAATGATATCAGTTGTCCCCCCACCGATATCAATATTACAGAAACTATCATTCTGGATGTTAATATCAAGAAATTTCAACTGGTAATAGGGAGCAACAGATTCAGTAACCTCTTTTAATTCTTCATTACCATTAAGCAAATCTTTCATTTGCTCTTTAAATAATTTTTTAAGTGTTCCTTCAAGACTTTCTCCCATACTCAATGGAAAAGATAGTGCAAGTTTTAACTTGCCCAAATCACCATTTTCCAAAAGAACTTTTGTCCGGATCATGAGAATAAGCTGACGGAAGAACAGGGAGATTCTGTTTTTGTTTATAGGATCTGCGATGGAACTTTCCATTAACCATTTCAAATTGGTTTTGTACAGAATATTATCAATGAGAGTATCGTCATCGATATGGAAACCAATATTTGCGTCCAAAAACAAACGGTTATTTGCCTGGTTTGAAATGAACGCATTACTCTCACAAGTCGCTGTTCGGAATGGAAATTTAACTGAGGCTGATTTTTGTGGTCCAATTTGAAATGGAATAAATTCTCTAAGAGTTGCCTTTCGTGCAGTATCTATTTTGAAACCCATACTTCGTTCATAATCTAAATAATGATCTGCTCCATCATTCAGTATGACTTCTTTGGGTTTATTTAACAGAAACATTTGCATAAAATCAAGACTGTTATCACCATCCTTACCTGTTATAGTGAATGGCTGTGTTTCAGTAATGGCTCCATTTACAAATTGAGCGTATTCAACGTGTGTGTTTGAGGTTCCAAAATCAATGGCATAGATAAACTCATTGGTTCCGGTTTGTACTTCTTTAAATTTCGGTAAAATAAGACCGCCACAGGCAGAGTTATCTTTTTTGAAATTCAGTTGTATGATATCAAATGATGAGTTAACCTGATAATAGGTCGTTTTTGTATTGATGTCTGTGTAAGTTGCCCTCGTAACAGGTGTTGTTGAAAGCGGGTTTTCAAAATCATCCTGCTTCAAAAACCGAAGTGAATCCATTTTTTCAGGCTCGTTGGTTTTCTCGTAAGACGCAACAGTATATTTATTAATGAAAAGAAGATTTTTTTCATTTTTTGGCGCCTTGGTGAAAGGGTAGATTCCCAGAATTCCAAAATAGGTGATGGTATTGGTTGCATCATATATTTTTTTACAGATAAAATTGCGGAGTCCTTTTGTTGGTCCAAAGACAGGGATTTTTAATATGATGGTAATTTGATCTTCTTTTACTTCAATTGAGACATAATCTTTCACTTTTCCAATCGGGAAGAAATGGAAAAATATGGGCTTCAACGGAAGTAGAAAAGGTTGATTTTGTATCAGGCTTACAAATCGATCATCATTCAGAACATATCCCGGCAGTTTTAACAGGCAACGTTCAAAAAAATCAAACGGTGCAAGGAATGGATATTTGAAACCATCAAGGCCGGGGAGATCCCGTTCCATAATTTCATTTAAGCCGGTTTCAACATATACATTTTCACTTACCCTTGTATTGGCATTCCAATGGCTGTTGGGAGAAGAATATTGGCCATCATAGCTCATTTTATCAATTAAAAACAAGGGGTTTCTTGACTTCTCGAATTTATAATGAGTGTCTTCAGGCAAGACAATTTTAAAGTCACTTGTTTCGTGAATTGTGTCCTGGTAGTCAACAGCACTGAGATGTTTTAAAGAGATGTTAGAAACAGAAAGCGGGGTGTCATCAAAGTGAATTACTTTTAGGGTTGATGACTTTCCGGAGAATTTATTTTCAAATCTTTTTTTACTGTTTGTTACATATTCCTGGAAGCCCTCAAATGATTTACTGATCCCCTCAGATCCAGAAAGACTTTCAACATATTTTATGAATGATGGATCCCGGTCTTGAAGGGGTGTATAATTTGAATCGAATAATATGTCGTTGGATACAAGCCCAACCAATGGTTTAAATGATTTTTCCCGTAATTTTCGTTTAAAGTTTGGAGTAGTAAATACAAAAGTAAAAGGCGAGGTCCCGCCCATAAGAATTTCTTTATTCGCTTCTTTATAGTAAATAAAGGTAATTTCTATTTTATTTTTAAAGGGTTGATTGGCCTCTTCGGGGTGTCGGGCATCAAAAAAACAGGCTTGTTTAAAAGATTCAGCCAATAGAATGTGACCGTGATCTTTTCCAAAAAACTTCCTTATTTGCTCATCTTCACCCTGCGTATTGTCGAAAACCCATTTTTGATATCTGAACTTACTTGCATCTGCACCACTCTTATATAGAAGCTCCAGCAAGTCCAGAACTTCTGACACCAGACCATTATAAATGCTCTTATCTGCTGGTTTCCCTTCCCTGACCTGTGCTGCAACTATTTCAAATGCAGTTTTGAACAGGTACATTCTTGCCATTGGTGTTGGGATTGAGGTACCCACAGACGAAGATAAAATATTGGTTTTATCTTCAACATCTTTTAAACTGGCCGGAACAATTCTGTCAGAAGCCATCCAGTCATAAATGTTTTTATTGCGGCTTAGTATAAAATTAAAAATATGTGACATATGTTTTACTTAAATTAAGGAAGTGGACCTAAGGTTTTCAGGCACTCTTCAGATGCCTTATAGAGAGTAGTGAGATACTTTTCAGCGATCGGCATATCTTTGGGTTCAGACAAAGATATTTTTGTTACAAACGAACCGACCGTTTTTTTTGAAAGTCCTGAATCAAGGAAGCCTGATTTAATAGTTTTTCCGTGAACAAGATTATTCAAATGGTCATGCGAAGAATTAAATGTGAATAAACTGAATACCCGGCCGTTATTTGGATTACTAAGTTCTTCAGCACTCCATTTTTTATATTCGTTAAAAAATGTGATGAGCCGTTTATATTCATTGGGAACCCCAACGGCTCCCTCAATATTTAATTCCTTAGGCCCATAAAATGCTTCATCTTTTAACGTAGGGATCAAGTCAGTTGCAATCTTGGCAGCGTATGCAAACTTAACAAATGGAGTGATATATGCTTTTTTTGTTTGCTCACAGAGATCCTGAATTTTAAATGGGTTTGCATTATTTTCTGTGCCAAACTCAAAACAAACAGGATTCTCAATTTCGTCATCATTTTTGTTGATAAAATCTACAATGGCCGTAGAGGAAAGAAACTCAATGAGGTGACCATTGTTTACCTGACCCTCACCACCCTCGACGTTCGGAAGGCTTGCCCCCTGATCCTTATCAGCAATGTAGTATAAGGCATTTACAGATTTCAGATGAGAATCTGCATGATAAAATGATAAAGCAGCTTTTGTTTTTGTATCAAAAATTGCTGAATTAATGGCGCTCTTGTCATTTGATTCTACATTAAAGTACGGCATGACCGTAATCGCACCAATTTTTGTCTTTGCGAGGTTGGTGTTTTTGGAAGTCCTGATAAGTTTGACCAGAGTCGGAAATCCGGAAGAACCGGTACCGCCAAAAATTGAACTGATAATAAAAATGCGGTCTGTATTCGTATAACTTGCTTCAAGGTTTTTAAATTGCTGCGAAAAGATCAGGTCATTAAAAACAATACTCCCGATGTTCGGATTTCCTTTAAAGCCAACACTTAAATTGAGGTAGAGTTCCGGATGGTCATCCAGTGAGTCATTGTACAATAACTCCATCAAATCTTTATTTAATGGACTAAGACCGTTGTAGTTAACAAAATTTGCGAAGGTATTGTCCTGATTTTGAAAGTTGAATTGAACATCCAGGTCACCATTATCCTGAGTGCCGCTTGAATCAACCCTTGAAAAGGACCGGATGGGTGTAGCAAAGAAGGACGGACTTTTAGAGGTTACATTTTTCCCAACAAACGTCTTTCTCAGAGAATGATAACTTCTGAGAAGGTCTCTTGTGCGTGATGTATCCCCGTTATGGGCATCTGTGTCAATGATAACCGGATAAATCGTAAGGTTATCAGATTTAAACTCAACTCCACTGGCCAAAAGCATGGTAAGTGAGCGCAGAACGCGTGATCCGGTTCCGCCGATTCCAAAGATGAATACTCTCATAATAGTTTAGATTGGTGTTCGTTTAGAAAAAATTGAAAAGTTTTTGAAAAGAAATGAAAATGCAATAAAGTAAAGAGCAGCATACATCGCATTGAATATTGCAAACCGGATCAGGTAACTGTCAACATCTCCCAGCTCACCTTTAGCCTGTGAAAATGCAAATCCAAATCCGATACTTGCAACGATTAAAATGGTTATAACCCAATGAATCATCGTATACCAGAGTGCTTTCCAGCGTCCAAGACCCACATAAAACAAAAGGCAAATTGCAACTGAAATAATTAAAGTAATTAATCCAACAGAGTCAAAAATACCCTCTCTGTATTCCGGAAAGTCTGAATTTTCCCCAATAATGATTTCATAAATGAAGGAAAAAATCGAAAAAAACGCGATTGTAATGTTCATAGTTGTCTACTTATTTAGTGTAACTGAAAAATCAATGAAGTTTTTGTTCTTTGTTTCGTAAGCTTCTTTGACACCTGCAACCAGGTATTCGAATGCGAAAGTTTTGCCGTCAATACCAGACAAATTCTTATCATCCAGGCATGACCAGTCTAAGTACCATAAATCAGATTTATAGGGTAGGGTTAGGTTTATTTTTGCCTCTGAAAGCGACATTTCAGTCAGAGTGAAGACCAAAGCATGCGTAGCCTGTTCAAATAATGCAATTTGTTGTTCACTTTTTAGTTTGGATTTGTCAAGGGTTGATTTTTCCCTGATCTCAAACTCAGCCTGACAACCAACTGTCTCAAGTTGAAGATTTTCTTTTAAGTATTGGGTTGTTGTTGAATATTCAGGGAGGGACTCCAGGTTAAGTACTGCGCAAAAAGTAATCGGCTCACTTTCAACAATTTCGATATCCTTTATGCCTGAACCGGTTTTCATCCAGTTCCCTTTGCGTTCAATTTGGGGGATAATGTTATAAGTGGTTACCGGGTCATCATATATTCCGAAGTGAAGAGATTTCTCAGGTCTAAAACTGGAAATATCCTTTAGTTGCGAATTAAACTTTCTAAGAACTTCTTTGTCGCCAATTACCCACATGTAGAACGGGCGTCTGGCACCATTTAAATCGGATCTTCCATTCTGATAATTATAATAAGTTCCATAGAATTTTGAGGTAAAAGCATAGACACTGGTACCGATACCCTTTTTTTGCATATCTGAAAAGGTTGAAAAAATATTTCCCTTGAGAGAGTTGGGCGCTTCCTGTTTGTTGATTTCACGATTCATCATTATTTCACTATCGGGAAATGAAAGAATGCAATCTGAAATCAATATAGAAACATCGTTGGAGTCATTTTTTTCAGCAATCTGACTGAAAATTTCATGAAGTTCAGAGCTTTTCTTGTCAGCAATTCGGGTTGTAGCAATGTCTCGGCTTAGTTTTTGTGAATTACCCTCATATTTTGTGGCAGAATCTGCAATAAACCAAATATCCAACGGCTTAATATTCTTCTCAATCTTGGTTGAGATATCTGTTATCAACGTTTTGAAATCAGCATCCTGTTTAAAGTACCCACCCATACTTGCAGATGTTTCAATATAAAAATGAACATTTCCAATTTCCCTGATAACAGGACATCCGTTTTTATCTACTACAGTACCAATAGGAGTGCCCGGACATTTGTCTTTTTCGTTCGGAACCCCGTCCTTATCATCATCAGAACTGCATGCAAAGAATGAAGAGATGCAGATGAGACCTATCAGGTGTCTTGTTGTGGCATTAAATAACATGATGTTTCTCATTTGTTGTTTTGTAGCGCCCAATTGATGGTATTGAAAAAAAATTCAGTTTGAACCGAACAATGACAATGGATTCGGTTTTTTATAAAAACCAGAATTGATCAAGCGAAACCTCCATTTTTACCCGTTGAAAGTACATTGTTGACAAAACGGATTTTGTGCTCTGTGCCTTGATAACTGTTCAAATATCGTTCGAATTCATAATTGAGATATCGATCTTTCTGAAAGGAATAACCATTAGATTGAGAGCCCGTAACTTTTGAACTGATAAGTTCAATTAACTGTGAATAAAGCCAGGCAAAGTAATATTGTGAACTTGCGATATCCTTCTTGACTTTAATTATCTGTAAGTAATACTTATCAATCAGATCTAATATCTTTAAAGAAATTTTTCCTTCTTTTTTTAAAATACTCAGCCGGTAAATAGAAAAAATCTCTTCAATAAATTCAACATGAAAGGCTGATAGATGATTTATGAATGACTCATAAACTTCATGGTAAAATGCAAAGAGTTTTTCAGGTGATGAACTCAAGGCAATAATTTCATAAGATTTTAGTGCCGGCAGAAATGAGCCATCATTCAAGGGTATTTGTTTGGGTGACAGAACTGAAGTAATTGAATTAAACAAAACAGTCATGGCTGTTTTTCCGGGAAGTTTTTCAGAAAGGTTAAAAAAGAAAGGATTCATAATCCAAAAGAAGGGTGGCACCTTTAATTGAATCTTGTCTTTTCGTGAATATCTGAAAAATTTTAGCCATACTTTTCCATGATATCTTTGTGTATACCTTTCAAGGCTCTTTAAGCCGTATCCTGCGGGGAAAAAGGAATAAAAATCAAATGAAACCTCCAGATTATCAGGCTCCGGCAATTTTAGAGCCTCAAAAATCAGGTGCTCCATTAATTTTAACCTTCCCTTGGAAGAGAGGGTAGCTGCTGATGTTGATATCGAAGCAGAGCTCAGTGACAATCCGTGAAGAAAATCAACTCTTGTTAGAGATGGCTTATCAAAAGAGTTGGTGTTCCAGTGAAGCAAAAGCATTTATTAAGCCCGATACGTTTGTTTTTCTCAATTAAAGATAGCGGTTGAGTTTGTTTTTGCAAACTTTAATTATTTATTTTTTAGCATAAAATTAAAAAACGACAATAACAGTAAATAACATGCCATTCTATGTCGCCAGTCTTAATGTTGTCGGAGCTTGTTTTTAAATAATTTCATGTTAGAGCAGGATGTTAGATAGGTAGAAGGGATAGCCTTTCCATTCAGGATAATCCGAAATATGAGCAGTTTCGGATTAATTTTACGGAATTGTTCCACTGGAATCTGTTGGGGACACAAGAGATCAAGACCGTCGATTATTAACTGGAAAGACGTGGTGTTTCAATTTACCAGGCTACCAACACAGAACGAACTGTAAAGTTGTCATTTTACAGAGACTTGATCCCCAAAATATAAGCGAGGTAAAGAAACTTGAAAGTGAGTTTAATAACTTACCCATCCCGAACTATCCAAAAATGTTTCCGGTTCATATTGGACTTTGGGCAGTCTTAGCTTTAATCTATGGTCTTGGAATAGGTTTGTGGGCTTTATACTTCCTTTTTCATTATTCCCCTAAGAAAAAGAAGCGGATGATATTCAGGCAAGCTCAGCAAGAAGAGGAAGTGAAATTCTACAGGAATTTAAAAAATACGTCTGAGTTCACAACTTACACTCAGGATTGACCATCAATCAATTCTGAGTGTACCTTTTTAAGCGAACTTTTTGGATCATAAATCCCTGACAAGACGAACGGAAAAGCCGCCACTACTTGGGTACATTTGTCTGCTTACATTGGGTGAACCAGAATAAAAGTAGCGGCACCACGCACTGTTACTTCCAGAAGAACTCCAATATGCGCCTGTGTTACCAATTTCATGAAAAAGTCCGAAGTTGTAGTCACGGTAGCCACCCGGAAGGGCACGAAAGCCATAGTCATCTGTACCTGTATCTAAATCCCAACCGCTTTTTGCCTTTAACTTGTTTCCAGCAATAGAACTTCCACCAACATATTCAGTTAATTTGGTCCAATCTTCATCGCTTGGCACCCTCCAACTTTCTGATAAGGGAGCTAGTTTCCCGGTATTAACCGCATACCAATTATACAGATATCCATAGGAATTCCCATTCCCCCCATCAAAATCATACTCACAAAATGCACCATTTGTCGAATGAACCCAATCCCAGGAGTTACCTGTAATATAGGGTATTGCCGTTCCATCATTGAACTTGGTTGTCCGCAAATTTTCCACCGTCCAGACCTGAGAGCCAATTACAACTGTTTTGTAAAGGTGACCATCAAAAGTGAAATCATAATTGAGAATTGTTTTAAACTGCCAAACCGGTCCTTCTGTCGGGGCATTTCTGCCGTCATTGGCAACTATTTTCCAAAAGTAGGTAGTGTTTAGTGTCAAATCTGAAGTTGCAAAATTACTTGAAGTTTGATTGGTTGAAACAATAACCGACGGAGTTGGACTCGTTCCGAAATAAACATCGTAAGTCAGGGCATCTCCCTCCGGATCACTGCATGACCAGCTCAAAGAAACAGTTGTGGGCTGAAGTGTTGTCAGATCTGATGCCGGAATTGGATTTGATGGTGCCACCGGAGGATTGTTTGGTGGTAATTCAGTTTTAAACTGCCAGATCGGTCCAGTTGTACTTCCTCCCCTGCTGTCTTTAGCAACAATTTTCCAATAATAGGTTGTGTTATATGTTAATCCAGAATGTTCAAAGCTTTTTGCAGTTTGGTTTTCAGAAACAATAGAAGTTGGACTTGAGCTTGTTCCGAAGTAAACATCATAAGTCAGGGCATCTCCATCCTGATCACTGCATGACCAGCTTAATGAAACCGTTGTGGGTTGCAGGGTTGTCAGATTTGAAGCCGGCGATGGATTTGACGGCATCAATGGAGGATTGTTTGGTGGTAATTCAGTTTTAAACTGCCATACAGATCCGGTTGTAATTCCTCCCCTGCTGTCTTTGGCAACTATTTTCCAAAAGTAAATGGTGTTTGTTGTTAAACCGATGGGCGTAAAATCTTGAGCCGTTTGATTTGCCGAAACAAGAATAGGTGCCGTTGAATTTGTTCCAAAATAAACATCATACGTCAGAGCATCTCCATCCGGATCACTACACTCCCAACTTAACCGAACACTTGTCGGTTGAAGTGTGGTCAGATTAGAAAATGGAGTTGGACTTGATGGTACCAAAGGCGGATTATTTAGAGCCACTAAAGTCATAAACTGCCAGACGGGACCTTCTGTCGGGGCATTTTTGCCATCTTTTGCAATAATTTTCCAATAGTAAGTTGTGTTGGTTGTTAAACCCAAAGGAGTATAATTTTGGGCAGTCTGATTTGCTGAAACGATAACAGAAGGTTCTGAACTGGTTCCGAAATAAACATCATAAGTCAGGGCATCCCCATCCGGATCGCTGCATGACCAGCTTATATCAAGGGCTAAGGGTCGATTTATTGACCCATTTATAGGAAGTGGGCCTGTAGGTATTCCTGGTGGGTGATTTGGTTCAGGTATTGTTGTAAAACTCCAAATTGCACTTTCTTTAATTGCATTCTTACTGTCTTTTGCAACAATTTTCCAGAAGTAAGTTGTGTTGTAGTTCAATCCAGACGGTGTATAGTTTTGAGATGTTTGATTTTCAGAAACTATTGTTGTTGGATATGAATTGGTACCAAGCAAAACATTATACGTTAAAACATTGCCATCAGGGTCACTGCACACCCATGAAAGGGAAGTTGAAGTTGTAACATCAGTTGTGCCGGTAGCTGGTGAAGGACTTGACGGTGCGTCAGGTGGGTTGTTAAATAATTCAGTTTTGAACTGCCACGCTGAACCATCTGTTATTGCACCCCTACTGTCCTTTGCAATAATTTTCCAATAATATACAGTATTATTTGTCAAACCAGAACAAGTATAGTTACTTGCAGTCTGATTAGCAGAAACTATTACTGAAGGTGTTGAGCTCGTTCCGAAATAAACATCGTAAGTCAGGGCATCTCCATCCGGATCACTACAGGACCAGGTTAATGTAACCGTTAACTTTTGCAAGATTAAAAAATTTGAAGCCGGTGACGGATTTGATGGTGCCACCGGAGGTTTGTTTGGTGGTAATCCAGTTTGAAACTGCCAGATTGGTCCTGTTGTTGTTCCGCCTTTGCTGTCTTTGGCTACGATTTTCCAATAATAAATGGTGTTGACTGTCAAATCGGAAGGTGAAAAGTTTTGTGTGGTTTGATTTGCAGAAACAATAGTAGTCGGACTTGAGTTAGTTCCAAAATATACATCATAAGTCAAGGCATCCCCATCCGGATCACTGCATGACCAGTTTATTTGAACGTTTGTTGGTTGCAAGGTGGTTAAATTTGAAGCTGGAGACGGATTTGATGGTGTCACTGGAGGATTATTTGCCGGTAATTCAGTTTTAAACTGCCAGATTAGTCCTGTTGTTGTTCCGCCTTTGCTGTCTTTAGCAACAATTTTCCAATAATAAATAGTGTTGGCTGTCAAACCTGAAGGTGAAAAGTTTTGTGTGGTTTGATTAGCAGAAACAATAGCAGATGGATTTGAGTTTAATCCAAAATAAACATCATAGGTCAGAAGATCTCCATCAGGATCAGTGCTAGTCCAGTTTAGCTGAACGTTTGTAGGTTGTAGCGAAGTTAAATTTGAAGCTGGAGACGGATTTGATGGTGTTGTTGGCGGATTGTTAACCGTTCCAGTGGTAAAAGACCAGATTGGGCTGGTTGAAGATGCACCAAATGTGTCTTTTGCATTGATCTTCCAATAGTACCTGGTGTTGCCCGCCAGATTGCTACGGGAAATTGAATTCGGACTTTGGTTCGTTGCAATTATAGTTGATGGCGTGCTGTTTGTACCAAAATAAACTGTATACGTCAAGGGATCTCCATCAGGATCAGATGCCGTCCAGCCTAAGTTAGGGGATGCCGTAATTCCTGTTGCTCCTGAAGCCGGAGATGGTACCGTCGGTGGTGCAGGTGTGTTATTTGGCAGGGTTTCAAAAGTCAGTTCCGGTCCGTAAACAAGTTCATCTGAAGTTTGGGCATAGGCCCTAACATGGTAAAGAGTTTTTGGGTTAAGGCCGGTTATCGAACTTGTAAAATCACCCCGTTCTTTTCCGTCAGAAGTATGATTTTGTTCGAAAGTGGGAGCTGCCGTAACTCCCCAGCAAACACCCCGGGAAATCAGCGTCTTTCCCTTCGTAGTGGAAATAGTTCCGCCCGAGACAGCAGAAATCCGGGTGATACTTTTTGCGGTTTTCGTTTCTTTTACAACAGGAGATTCAGAAAAAACCTGACTTTCGATCAGATTGTTTTCATCCTTGCAAGTAAGCAGAAGCAGAACAAAAGCTAGCAGATAAAAAATATGACTTTTTTTCATAATCCGTACCCCGCCCGAAACTGAATCTGGTTGGTATTTCTTCCGCCGGATGCAAAAACAGACCTTCTAAACTCTGTACCCAGTACAATGTGTTCAAACATCAGATCAAAACCCAGCCCCACAAACCCCTGATGAGTGATCAGGTATTCTCCCGTTGGGAAAGCAAAGGCATTTTGTCCAAAGTTCACCAAACTATAACCAGCCAGTAGAGTTGGTTTGAGGTAGCCGAATGTAAACGGATTCCATCCAAACCCCAGGGAAAGTCCGCCTAGATAAAGCTGATCAGTAGGGGAATTAAAGGTTGTTTTCACCGACTGACTAAAGAAAACCTGGGCATCGAAAATCCATGATTCAGTTACTCCTAAATACTGCCGGTAACCCAGCCCAAAGCCAAGTGGCGAACGGCTTATTGTACCTTCCTCTTCAAGTGCTATGAATTCAGGAGTTGCAAACCAGGTATTGATCCAGGCCCCATAAAACAGATGGCGAGGCTGGGATAAAGGTTCACCAGATTCTGCCAGAATATTACTTTTCTCTTCAACCTGTTCAACAGGAACCAGCCGGATGGTTCTATCAATAAGTTCTCCATCCTTCAAAACGCCGGTCACGTTTTGATCAAGAAAACCTTCTTTTTTTATGAGTAACTGAAAAGCGCCAATCTGAATTTGTTCCTGAACCGGAGTAAAGCCAAGAAATTTTTCCTTACCCCCTCTTACCAAAGTTACTTCAGCACCTTCCGGATTCGAATTTATTTTCACCGTTGCCATCTCAGGTAAAAAGTCAGGTGCCCAGGATATGACTCCCCCTTTTTTGATGTCAAAATTAAAAGTAACCGGTTTATATCCTGAACGTTTTACAGTCGAAATATAACTTCCCTCCAAAAACTCAATCAAGAACGGATCAGAATTTTTTATGTAACTTTCTCCGTTCACCTTTATTGTAAACTGATCTTGATGATTGATTTGAAGAAATCCGGTTTTTTTGACAAGTGGCAAATCAATTATTTCGGTTGCCCCTGATTCAAGTTTGATTTCTTTCGTGAATGGTTCAAATCTGGGGTCACTGACTTCAATCGTATAGGTTCCGATCGGAAGTTTTTTGGGCACGTAAACAGGACCAACAATCAGTTCGCCATTTCCGCTTATTTTAACGGTAACCTGCTCAGGTGTCTTGAGGGATAGAGTTGCAAATTTTGATTTGAGCCGGAACATGAGATTCTGCCTGAGTCCGGCTTTGATCTCAATAAGGGTATCCAGAGGAAAATATTCGGGCTTAGTCAGAGTTATTCGGTATTTTTTGGCTTCAAAACCACTCAATTCAAATGGAGTTTTTTCCTTAAATCCCGGTATACCGGTAATGAGTAACTGACATCCGGCCGGGTCTGTATTGATTTTCGCATAGCCGTTTTCAGGCTGATAAACATCCTCACTACCGTTCAACCGGTAAAATTTGGTCTGTTTCGCGGAGAGATTTTCCATTGACAGTTTTTTCTCAATAAAACCTGGGGCTTTTAAAGTCAGAATCTGCCTTTCGGGTTTTAGGAAAACGGTGACCTTGGTAGCTTCACTTTCAATTTTAACAATTCCGGCTGTGTTCGACTCAATCGTGAATCCGTTGATTGCGGTATAAATGACTAAAGCGGCTTCATTGGGATGATCAACAAAAACGGGAATCTGCTGTTCACTCATTTCCTGCAGATCAAATTCCCGGAGAGTCTGGGAAAAGAGGAGGGCTGGGAGAAGAAGGAGAGAAAGGAATAGTAGTTTTTTCATCACTGAACATCTCTAAGAAGACGGACGGAGAAGCCGTTGTTTAGTTTATTATTGAATCTTCCAACACTGTCGTTATTTCTGCTCAGACTTCTGTCAATGGCAAAGATATTATTGGTGGAAGTTGAACTCCACCAATCACCAATTATCCCAAGATTTCCAAAGGAACCAAATTCATTATCACGGTTGCCACCGGGAAGAGCACCAAAACCGAATTCGTCATTACTTAATATGCTCCATCCTGATTTTGCCTTTAACTTCCTTCCACTTCCACCGACAGCATTTTCAAGAATAGTCCAATCTTCATCACTTGGAACCCGCCAACCCATTGGAGCTAATTTTCCTGAATTTACTGCATGCCAATTGTACAAATACCCATACTTTTCTGCATTTCTCTGATCCTGGTTGTAAGAACAATAAGCGCCATTCGAAGTCGTTGACCAATTACTGCTTGTTTCAATATTCAAAATTGAGGTTCCGTCATTATAACGAGTCGTTCTTAGATTTTCAGCCAGCCATTCCTGCTTGCCAATAATAACCGTTTTGTAGGTGTACCCATTGTAGTCTAAAGTGCCATGACGGATTCCGTTGATCACCTTAAATTCATCTTTCAGGGGATTCGCCAAATTAATTGTTTTAGAATAAGGTTTCTCCTCCTCAAGATTTACAATAAACCTGTAATCATTAAATCCTTCTTTCTTGAGAAGAATTTCGATTTCACCAACAGAAATTGCCTCCTCAAACGGTGAAAAACCAATCGTTTCTTCTTCTCCCTTTCTGTAAATGGTTACCAAAGCACCTGCAGGATCTGTATTAAGTTTCATCAAAACAGTAACCGGTTTAAAAATGGGTTCCCAGTTAATAATGTCCCCTTTTTTAATTGAAAAGGGAAAATTGGCCGGCCGAAATCCTGGCCTTTTAACTGCAATCTCGTAATTTCCTTCAAAAAATTCGAGCAGCTGGGTTCCCGGTTTTTTAATCCGGGTTTCCCCGTTTACTAAAACGTCAAATCCATCTTCATGCATGATCTGTAAAAACCCAGATCGTTTAATCAGTTGTAAATCCAGAATTTTGGTTTTACCCGACTCTACAAGAACCTTTTCACGATACGGATCAAAACGTGAATCAGTCACGGATAACTCATAATTCCCATCCCTGAGCCGCAAACTACTTTGTTCAGGTCCAGCATCCAGGATCTGGCCACCAACTTTTACTTTTACTGGCAGGTCAGTACGTAGTGAAAGTGTACCATACATGCTTCTAAGCTCAAATAGTACGTTCTGTTTCATTCCTGGCCGGATCTCAATTAAAGTATCAAGGGGGTAATAATCCGGTTTGGTTAGAAAAATCCGGTATTTTCCGGCCCTGTAATCCAACAATTCGAACGGAGTAAACTTTTTGAAGTCAGAAATCCCTTCTATTTTCAATAATACTCCTTCAGGTTGGGTCTGAATTTTGTAAGAGCCCGTTTCAATGGTGTTTGAACTTTCAAGTTCATTTAAACGGAAAAATTTGGTCTGTTTGGCTGAAATGGATTCAATCAGGTGCTTTTTCTCGATAAACCCGGGTGCTTTTAATGTCAGGATTTGCCGTTCAGGTTTTAGAAAAACGGTTACTTTGGTCGCTTCACTTTCGATTTTAACAATCCCACCCGTGTTAGACTGAACCGTAAATCCATTTATGGCTGTGTAGAAAATCAATGCGGATTCATTTGGATGTTCAACAAAGACGGGAATCTGCTGCTCACTCATTTCCTGAAGGTCAAATTCCTTTAGGACTTGGGAAAAGAGGAGGGATGGAAGGAAAAGGATTGGGAGAAGGAGTAGTTTTTTCATTCTTGAACATCCCTGACCAGGCGAACAGAAAACCCATTTCTCTTATTGTAGTCGAACCTTACCACATTGACGAAACCGGAACCAATCATCCGGTACCAGGCGCTATTCGTACCGAAAGGAGTAGAACTCCACCAGACTCCGTAATCGCCCAGAATTCCGAAGACTCCATCGAATTCGCGTGCACCACCCGGAAGGGCGCTGAACCCATAGAAATCAGTTCCATTTCCGTTGTTTTTCCAACCGGAAGTTGCTTTTAGTTTGGTACCAGCATTTGCAGACCCTCCAACTTCTGTTTCAAGTTTGGTCCAGTCTGCATCTGTTGGTACTCGCCAGCCTGCAGGTGCAAGTTTACCAGTATTAACTGCATGCCAGTTGTACAGATAACCATAAGTGGCTACATTAGTTTCATTGTTATCATAAACACAATATGCACCACCTGTCGAAGTGCTCCAGGTTGAGTTATCAGTAATTTTGGCTATCAATGTCTCGTCAATATATTTGGTGGTCTGCAGATTTTCAACCGTCCAGACCAGATTACCAATCACAACGGTTTTATAAAGGTGACCATCAAAAGTGAAATCATAACTTTGGTTGGTCTTAAAATTCCAGACTGAACCTATTGTCATTCCACCTTTGCCGTCCTTGGCAACAATTTTCCAATAATAGTTGGTATTTCTGGTCAACGCTGAAGGGGAGTAACTTTTTTCAGTTTGATTTGAGGAAACCATTATATTTGGTGATGAATTGGTCCCAAAGTAAACATCATAGGTTAATGCATCTCCATCGGGATCATTGCAAGACCAGGTTAATGAAACCGTTGTGGTTTGCAGTGTGCTAAGATTTGAGGCGGGAGATGGATTGAATGGTGCTAATGGCGGGTTATTTGGTGGAGGTACCGTAATAAACTGCCAAAGCTGCCCTATTGTGCTAGCCCCTTTATCGTCTTTTGCAACTATTTTCCAGTAGTAAGTGGTGTTGGTTGTTAAACCCGAAGGAGTGTAACTTTTTTCAGTCTGATTGACCGAAACAATAAAAAATAAATCCGGAGATGGGCTTGTTCCGAAGTAAACATCATAGGTTAATGGATCCCCATTCGGGTCATCGCATGACCAACTTATGGCCAGAACTGTTGGCTGAAGGATGGTCAGATTTGAGGCCGGATTCGGATTGGAAGGTGCTGAAGGTGCCAAATTGGGCAGGTCACCTGTTTTAAACGACCAAACCAGACTTTCCGTTGAAGCCCCCTTATTGTCTTTTGCTATAATTTTCCAGTAATAAGTGGTGTTATGGGCAAGGTTTCTAATTTCTAAATAATCCTCTTTTTTACCAGATGAGACAATTTGAATTGTTGCGGGACTTGTTCCAAAGTAAACATTATAGGTCAGAACATCCCCATCCGGATCATTACCTGTCCAGCTTAAAACAATGGTTGTTGATTTCCCCGTTGAACCATTTGCAGGAGAATAAACTTCAGGAGCATCAGGGGCATTATTTGTCAAAAGACCTTCCAATAGACTGCTTTTCTCAGAACAACCTAACAGGCCTGACACCAGTAAGATGAGCAGTGGCGAAAAATTCCTTTTCATAAACCAATTCCTCCTCTGAGTTGAATCTGGTTTATCGTCCGGTCCCCAATTGGATCCAGAGACCGCCGAAACTCAAGGCCAAAACCATACTCTTCAAAAAGAAAATCTATTCCGATACCCCAGAACAATTGACGAATACTTAACGCCTCCCCAGACTGAAAGATAAAGGCTTCTTCGCCGAAATTAACGAAACCCCAACCCAAGGAAACTTGTGGCCTTACCCATGAAATTCCCATCGGATTCCATCCTGCAGCAAGTGAAAGCCCACTCAAAAAAAGGTGATCTGCCGGAGCATCCAGATTGGTTTTTACCGGCTGAAGTATAAAAGCCATCCCATCTGCAAAAAAGAAATTCCCTTCCCCAATCCATCGCCTGTATCCCAATGCCAGACCCACTGGAGTTCTTTTAATTTCTCCGTCTTTTTCCAAGGTCTTAAAGTTATCAGAAGCGAACCAGACATTGCTCCAGCCTGCATATAAAAGGGCCGATGCCGACCTTAACTCGGGCTCTTCCTGTCCATTTTGATCAAGATTACCAAGATCTATCTTCCGTGAAAAGGCTTTACCTTCTTCAAGTGTTGTTTCAAACTGGTAATCCTCAGCTCCCTCTTTCCTGATCAGAAATTCGACCTCACCAACTGCAATTTGTTCCTCAAGCGGTGTGAAGCCCAAGACTTCCTGCTCTGAACCTCTATTTAAGAGAACGGTAGCGCCCGACGGTTCAGTTTCCAGGTTTACTTTTACTGTGGCAGCAGTGAAAACAGGTTCCCAGTTTACCACTTCCCCTTTTTTTATTATAAATGAAAAAGTTACCAGCTGAAACCCGGGTCGCTTTATTTCTGCTTCGTAACGCCCTTCAAAAAATTCAAAAAGGTGGGTTCCTGGTTTTTTGAATTGAGTTTCGCCGTTCACTTTAAAATCAAATTCATCTGGGTGCATGATCTGTAAAAAACCCGCTCTTTTAACTAAGGGGAGATCCAGAATTTTGGTTTTACCAGATTCCACAAGAATCGTTTCATTGTACAAATCAAACCGGGAGTCATTCACAGTTAATTCATACTTGCCATCCCGAAGTCTCAGATTACTCAAATCAGGCCCGGCATCAATGGTTTGGTCACCCAGTTTTACTTTTACCGGCAGGACTGTCCGTATTGAAACCGTGCCGTACATACTTTTCATCTCAAAAAGTCCGCTTTGTTTCATTCCGGAGCGGATTTCAATTAACGTATCCAAAGAGTAATAATCGGGCTTGGTGAGATTAATCCGGTATTTTCCGGCTTTAAAGTCCTTCAGTTCAAAAGGAGTTAATTGTTTAAAGGTTGGAATCCCTTCTATCTTCAAAAGAGCTCCTGCAGGCATACTCTGAATTGAATAAAGACCGGTTTCAGTTGTGTAAATCCCCTCCGTTCCGTTTACCCGGTAAAACGTTGCCTGTTTGGCTGAAAGGTTTTCAATTGAAAGTTTTTTCTCAATAAAACCCGGGGCTTTAAGGGTTAAAATCTGACGTTCGGGTTTGAGGAAAACCGTTACCTTGGTCGCTTCACTTTCTACTTTAACAATTCCGCCATTGTTGGACTCAATGGTGAACCCGGTGATTGCGGTATAAATAACCAGTGCTGCTTCATTTGGATGGTCTATAAAAACGGGAATCTGCTGTTCACTCATCTCCTGAAGATCAAATTCTTTGAGGGTTTGGGATAGGAGGAGTGATGGGAAGAAAAATACGATATGAAATAGTAGTTTTTTCATTATTGAACATCCCTGACCAGACGGATGGAGAAGGCGCCTCCAAAATAGTAACTATCTTTGTTCACGTGGGCGCCATCAAATCCCAACTCACGGTATATGGACCGCTCAGAATCAAAATCTGAAGAACTCCACCA